>Ga0105092_10001293_pt1 | contig 13363 bp, 12 predicted proteins | sample PPLLak2March2015_FD_87021 | JGI IMG/M metagenome (GOLD analysis project Ga0105092, IMG submission 87021) | Freshwater sediment microbial communities from Prairie Pothole Lake near Jamestown, North Dakota, USA - PPLs Lake P7 Core (1) Depth... | ecosystem: Environmental > Aquatic > Freshwater >... | reverse complement strand
GGCGTTGACGAGACCGGCTTTGCCGCAGAATCAAACGCAAGCGTTCTCATCAAAGCCATAACGCCGGGCATCAGCTTGAAGGTCATGCCCCCAGAGCTGGAGGTCTGTCCGGGCGAGACGGCGGAAATCAGTGCTCTTGTCACCAACACGGGGGACGATGCCCTCACCGATGTCGTGATCACCCAGGACGGATCAACGCTGGCGACGCTTGACCGCATTGAGGCGGGAGAGTTCAAAGTTGTGGATTCCCGCACGGTGATCTCAGCCAACACTACCATCCAGTTTCAGGTAGCTGGAACGGATTCTCGCGGCAAGACCTGGTCCGACGCGGCAAGCGTCAAGGCAACCACTGTAATTTCCGCCCTCAAGGTATTCGTCAGTGCCTCGCCCCCAACTGTGACTCCGGGCGGCAATGTCAAGCTGACCTGTACCGTGGCCAATACCGGAAGCGTTCCGCTTTACAGCATATTCATAATAAGTAAGGAATTTGGGCCGCTCGGCAACATCGACTACCTGGCACCCAAGCGCCAGATGATGGTCCAGGCCACGAAAACGGCAGAAAAAGAATTGGACGATACAATCTCTGCTGAAGGCTTCACCCAGGAGAAGACCCCGGTTCGCGGCTCGTATCACCTGCATGTCGGCCTCTTGAATATCCCCGGACTGAAAGCACAGAATCCGGCATTAGCTAAAACACCAAACGAGCCTTCCGCTGCAAGAATAGTGGCAGCAAACATCAGTTGCGGCAACACCAGCCTGGCCCTCCGCCTGCCTCCCCAGGAAGAGACCGCCAGGAAAGCTTCGGGAAAGGTCGCCAGCGATGTGGATCGCGTGGCTACGGGGTCCAATAATATGATCCTAGACGGCATCTCGAACCTCCTGCGCTATGTAGAAAAGATCCTCGGAAAGAGCGATGAGGGAACCCAATCCCAATCATCCGCAGCCCGCGAGTTTTCCCCGCAGCCGAGCGACAGCCTCTCTGCAGGCAAGGATTACGAACTCTCCATCGCCGGAGTAAAGGGCTCGGAGCACGGAGCCATCAGCATACTGGATGTCAGCGCGTCCCCCTCCCAGCCGGCGGCAGGCGAGAGCGTCAAGATAACGGCACACATCAAAAGCCAGGAAGGAATAAAATCCGCGTCGGTAAAATACGGCCTGTCGGATTCCCCCTTGACCAAACAGGATCTGCTCGGTGTGGATCGAGTCTATGATTCACCGCTGAAACTGGAATCGGGCAACTCTCAAGACGGGTACTGGAGCGGCGCCATCCCCGGCAGGGGTGCGGGAGTTTACATGGCCCTCTCCGCCTGGATGACGGACGGCACAAATGTTGCAGAAGGCGGGCCATACATGATTCACTGGTCCACGATCAACTCCGCCGGGCAGGCAAGCACTGCCAGAAGCACCATATCTTCCGGCGGAAAGAACGGCATGCTCTTCATCGAATCGTCTTCAGTGAAGGGTCATGGAGAGGTTTCCATAAAAAGCACCATCGAGGGATCGTCCATGCACTTCAATGAAAAGATGATCGGCAACGGCTCCATAAGCCTGGAGACGCTGAGGTGTATTGATCAGAAGAATGCCCAAAATAACTTTACCGAAAAGAAGGACCTGGTCTTCACCAACGGCAGCCTCAAAGGCCACCAGACGGTGGACTCTCCCAGATTCCACGGCGGCCTGGGTGCATCGGTCACGGAAAGGTTTAACCTCAGCCACGTGGACCGCAGCGAGACCTCCAGCCTGAGCAGTTCCAGCCCATCCAACAATACACTGTCCTTCAAGACTGAGCAGGCATTCGACGGGACATGGAATATTCAGACCAAGTACGCCAAGTTCTACAAGAAGATCAAGGCGGATCAGCAGTACACCGGCTCCTTCCAGACTCAAAAAGATATCAAGTTCCAGGATGCCGGGCAGAGCTAGATTTCATTTTGAGGCATTAAATATGATATCGAGAAAAGCGTCAATGCTATGCATTATTTCTATTTTGTTAATGTCGGGCTTTAATTCTGCCTGCACAAATGAATATGCTTTGAAAAATAATAATAGAAACGGTACCGATATGACACATGCCGATATTGTTTGGTTCCCAAGGCCCGACCCGAATGTTCTCGCATCAACGCCAAACGTTGATTTTATTCCTAACCTCACAGGCTATCAGCAGACTACCGATTACACCTGCGGCCCTGCGGTCCTGCTCTCTTTAGCCAAATACTACGGGCTTGCGGGCATCGAAGAAAACACCGAGACGGAGATGAGAATCGCCAAAGAAGCCGGAACGAGAGACCTGAATAATTCTAAGCCCGGCACAAAACCCGACGAGATGGCGGCATGGTTGGAGAGGAACGGCTTTGACGCCAAGGTCGAATTCGAGGACAAGGGCGACGCCAGCGCTCTGGAGAATTTGCGAGAAAATATTCGCCGCGGCATTCCCACGCTCGTCGAGTGGATTGATCTGAGCGGGCACTGGGCGATCGCAGTTGGATACGATTACTGCAATGTCTCGGACCCCTGGGATGATGTTTTGATACTGGCCGATCCCTATGATCGATACGATAACTACCAGGACGGCTACACTGTCGTGAATGCCAATCGCTTCTACTGGATGTGGTTTGATGCGCTCTATTTCGACAATCTCACCTGGCGTACCATGGTCACGGCGACGCCAAAGGAAAGTGGGAGAACAGGTCCGTCAGTCGAATTCAAGCCCGTTGCGTCATCGGTCTGACGTCCCTGACATTCTGACATCTCACCGAAATGATATGAATAGATATTCCATAAAGACAGAAACCGGCCAGTCACGCACCATCGATGATGATTACGATTATCAGCAAGGCAGAATACCTGGTAAGAAAAAGAGTTTGAGAATGGGTGCGGGCGAACGCCCCATCATACTTTCTTGATGGTTTTCATGCGGAAGGAAACAGGCTTCAGTTTCAAGCGTTAAGATTCAATAAATTTCTTCCAGATCCTCAATATGCGCAAAAGCATCGTCCAATTGCTTGCGAGCCCGTCCTCTTTTCTCCTTTTCGTCCTGCATGGCTCTGGCTGCCTGGGCGTAGATAGACTCAAGCTCAGGTGCGGCGGCCAGGGCGAAGACCGACAGGACCTTGGGATAACCCTTCTTTACCACGATGCCCTTGAATACATGACCTGCGCAGGCTGATAGCTTCTCAACTTCTTTGGTGATCTCATCCGTATCCAGATATTCCCTGGACCCCTGCACGATGATCATGGCCCGGGCGGCATCATCGGTTATATTTGAAGGATACAAGAGATTGCCGGGCTTGAGGCTGTTCTCGATGGCGTCTCGAATGGATGTATTCTTGCGGTCCGCCTGATAAAAGCCTAAAGTTCCGATGCGCAGTCCCCCATTCATGACCGTCTTGAAGTCGCCAAGATCGGTGACGGAGAGCATCTCGCTGTCCAGAGACTCGATCAAGAAAAGCAAGCGCTGGGCAATCATGCTGTTGATCTTGTCGTAGGCGGATGCGATGTCGCCGCTGAACCTCTTCATATACTGGTTGTCTGCCAGAATTATGCCGTCGGCTTCGAGATCCATCAGCTCTCGCATACTGAATGCGGCATTTTGCAGGTAGATGGACCCCTCTTCCCGGAAGGGCAGAACGGCAACAGTAATTACCGTGATGTTCCTGTACTGTCTCTTCAACTCATTGATGAGCAGGGGTGAGAACGAAGATCCGGTGCCTCCGGATGTAGATGTTATCACAAAAGCAAGATCGAAATCGCCTCTCTTTTCGATCTCTCCCATGATCATATCGCGGTTGTCCATAAAGGCTTGCTTGCCGACGTTTCGATTGGCTCCGACTCCATGCAGGTTGGGGACGTGCAGCCGGTCTTTGGCAGTGGTAAACCTCAGCTCTTTGAGGTCATTGATTGCGGTATTGATGGCCAGAGTCTCTACTCGGCTGGGGAATTTGGGTTTCAGGCAATATTTGCTGAGCTTGGAGGTGGCGCCCCCTCCAAAGGCTTCTTTATTAACGGCGTCCATAATGCGATTTCCGCACTGGCCAACGCCTAGCATGAGTACATTGAGCATGATATCAGATCCTACTAATGGTTTTCTTGTCTTTAATGAATTGGTAAATTGGATGAAATGGGCATCAAGCCCTGTGCGGGAATATAGTTACTCCCTCAATATTTATACTCTCTGTATCTCTTATACGACCATGCTACAATAATTAATACAGGTATGATCAATAGCAGGTAGAGATATTTATACTCTCGTTCCAGGACAACAACCTCCGTCATCCCTTCCTGAACGGCTGCTCCGTCTCCTCCTTGATAATCCGCTCGCAGGGTGACTGTATAGTTTCCTGCCTTCTTTCCTGAGAGCTGCACCGAGTAATTCTCGTCCGTTCCGGGCAAGATCTCGAAATAGCTCTTATCCAGGCCCGCTGCCTCAAGGCCTTCCGAGGGCCTGATCTCGCCTTCTACCTCAACTCTGGTGGCCGGTGCCTTCCCCTGATTGAAGAGGCTGATGTTCAAAGATCCGGTACCGTCAACTATGATGGGGCCGGATGGCCTGAGGCTAAAAACCAATTCCGCTTTGTCCTTTGGATTGATCAGGATATTGAACGGTTCGGAATTATTGGATTTGAGATTCTTCTTTGAGTCGGTGTAGCTGACCTGAATGGCCGGAACCCGAATCGAGCCCTCTTTGACGGCATTTATCACATAAACGGCTGAATCGGATTCTCCCGGATTTAAGGTTTCTTTAATCTTCGGCGGATACCCGGCAATGTAGGAGAATTCCGGCAGGGGCGGCAGATCTTCAGCCTGAATATTCGTGGCCTGCCCTGTGCCGATATTTTTTACGGTGACCGTGACCTTGACCTCATCTCCGACACCGATCTGGTTCTTGTCGAAGCTCTTTTGCACGGATAGAATAGGCGCGTCCGGTGCTCTGCTGGCTCTCTCCGAAGTGCGCTTTTTAGCGGTTCCAAGACTCTCTTTATATTCCACCCTTACTTTAGCAGATTGATCATCCAGTATATCGGTCACGGTCAGGGTGATGCCGTCGCCTTCCGCGCCGCCGTTGAAGTCATTGGCGCTGTTTTGCAGGAAGGCCCTTTGTTCGTCCAGCGCGCCTCCTACTTTGGATACCCGCATGACTGCCAGGCCGTCTTTTAAGGACTGGATCTCGATCAGCTCGGTCCTGTAGTCGCCTACGTCGATGCGGTCTCCAATGTTTAGAGTAAAATCATTGAACGTAGTCTCGTCTTGGTCCGACTCCTTGGCGTATGTTGCTGTGATTATCAAGATGAATATTACCGCTAGAAGGATCATTCGACGCATACCGGACCCCCAACTCATTGCATGGCAAGCAACAAACTTAAGCATTTAATCCGAAATCTCGTCTATTGGATTTGAACCTTACTCTTGTCTCGTGTTCTTTCTGCAATTTTATGTTTGATTCAATCCATGTTTGATCGGCGAGTCTTGTGTACAATACACAATTTTATGTTTGATCCAATCTTATGTTTGAATTGCAGTCATGTGTTTGGTCTGCAGCTCGCTCTCTGCCTAAGCTCAACTATCCTGCATGAATTCTGCAAGATCTATTATCATTCTGACGATCTATTATCCTGCATCACCTATCGCCCGTGCCTTGCGACTAAATTGTTCTAATCCATCTCCAGACTCAGGTCGATCCATCTCGCGTCTCTGGTTAGGCAACCAAGGGATATGACATCCGCTCCAGTAGCCGCATACTCCGCCAGTCGCTCGATGGTTATGCCGCCGGATGCTTCTATTAGTACTCTGTCTCGCAGTCCCTTTTCTGAAAGCAGTCGTATGCCTTCCGATATTTGGGGTGGCGACATGTTGTCGAACATGATGATATCCACTCCACTCGTCGCAGCCAGGAGCATATCATCGTAATTTTCCACTTCCACCTCGATCTTCTTGGTGAAGCTGGCCCGGCTCTTGGCCCGGCGCAGGCATTCCTCCAATCCCAGGATCTTGATGTGATTGTCTTTGATCAGCACGGCATCGGAGAGGTTGAATCGGTGCGTGTCGCCTCCGCCCAGGAAGACCGCCTTCTTCTCGAATATTCTGAACCCGGGCGTGGTCTTGCGCGTGCAGGCCACTCGCACGCTTTTATGTGCGGCTCCAGCCAAAAGGACGCACTCTCGCGTCAGGGTGGAGATACCGCTCATGCGCGCCATGAAGTTCAATATCAATCTCTCGGCTTGAAGGATCTTCCTGGCATTTCCAGATATAGCGAAGACCCGCGATCCGGAGGGTACGAACTCGCCCTCATCGTAGAGCGGCTCGGCGGCAAGGCCGAAGTACTCACAGATCTCTCTTGCTTCCGCGAGTCCGGAGATGATGCAATCCTCCTTGGCGATGATCGAGGCCCGGACATCGTTATCTGGAATAATGGTACTGGAATCGTCCCACTCTCCCAAATCTTCGCCCACAAATCGCTCCAGCTCTGAGCCTAGCATACCGCAAGGATTTTGATGTCCAATTGATTTATAGCCTCCGATGCCACTCAAGATCGGACTTGTCGGGTGCGGTGCCATTGGGAGCGAGATTGCCAGAGCGATAGATAACGGCAGGATCTCCGCCGATCTGGTTGCGATATGCGATCATAATCCCGAGACTGCAAAATCACTCATCGATCGCCTGGAAAAGAAGCCTATCAAGGCCAAGCTGGAGGAGCTGGTTAGCCTCTCCGATGTGGTAGTAGAGGCTGCATCCCAAAGAGCGGTGCCGGCAATTGCCAGGGCCGCACTGGCCAAGGGCAAGAATCTGATGATCATGTCTGTGGGTGCTCTGATGGACGGCGATTTCTTCCAAGAAGTGCAGGATCTGGCGAGCAAGAATAATTCAAGGGTATTTCTGCCTTCTGGGGCCATCGCAGGATTGGACGGCCTCAAGTCCGCCAGCATCGGAACCATCGAACGAATCTCGCTGACAACTACCAAGAATCCCAAAGGGCTGGAGGGTGCGCCGTACATTCTGCTGCAAAAGATCGACCTGAGGGCCCTGACGCAGGCCGCAGTCGTCTTTGAAGGAGCGGCATCGGAAGCCGTGCGGGGTTTTCCGGCCAATGTGAATGTAGCCGCCACTTTGAGCCTCGCGGCACGCGGTGTTCCGGTGCACGTGAAGATCGTTGCCGATCCCAATATCCATGTCAACCGTCACGAGATTGTGGTAGAAGGCGAGTTCGGAAAAATATTTACAAAAGTCGAGAACGTGCCCTCGCCCAGCAATCCGAAGACCAGCTATCTGGCCGCTCTATCGGCCATTGCCACGCTGCGCTCCATTGTCGATCCGGTAAAGATCGGGACATGATGCGGTACGGAAATTTTCCCGCGATAATTAATCTTTTTTAACTGACAAAAATTATAAAAATTCAAGAAAAGTTAAAATTTGGCAAAATAAAAACTATAATATAGCTAATTTAGTAAGGTGGAGTATTAACATCCAGCGGTTGGGAATTCGACCATTTGGGCGGAGAAGTGCGCGGCTGAGACGATATCACAATCGTACCTCCCTGCTTCCGATATACAGGAATTTCATTGTATGCAAGCCCGTAAACGGCATACTTTGCCAGAGCGTCATTTATGGTTGAAGTATTCAGACTGGCTTCGCGGTATGGTCGGGTCAACGGGAAAAAGTCCCGGGTGCTGGAGTCCTGGCCGGGAATAGAATAGCTCTGGTCACCTATGCCGTCGCCGTTCTCATCCTTTCCCTGATAATCGCTGTAGTAGTTTCCGATTGTAGTATTCCATATGTTGAGGCTGGCATTCTCATAGGCATTGATGTTATTGTTGTAGAAATTATTGCCAAAGATCACGTTGTTCCGGTTCTCGTTCATCCTTATGCCGTGCTTGTTGTCTGTGGCATTGTTGCCAAGGAATGCATTATACTTGCAGCCCTTGGACGCTTCCAGGCCGTTGAAGTTTCCTGTTGCAGTGTTCCTGAAGACGATATTATAACTGCTGTTCTCTTGCAGGCTGATGCCGATGCCAAAGCCGGTCACAATCTCGCTTCGGCTGTTATCTTCGGCCATATTGTCGGCGATAGTGTTGTTGTTGGAGTTTTGCGTTATCAATATGCCGTAATAATTGTGATCGACCTGATTCCTCAAGACCTGGCTTTTAGTCGTTTTCCAGAGAGATAAGCCAAAGGTGTTTTGGGAGAACGTATTTTCTAATACGGAGCACTTTTCCGAATCCTTGATGAGAGCGCCCGCACTCGATGTATTCACGATACGGTTGCCCTGCAGGAATATGTTGGAACACTGCTCTGCATCCAGGCCGAACTTCTCGCAATTGGAAAAGCTGCAGTTTTCGATTCTTCCGTCGAAGCACTTAGTTAAGGCGGCTCCCGATTCACAGCTCTCAAGGGTTACGTTCTTGAGGGTGAGGTTATCCGCATTCGTTGCCTTCAGTCCCGCTTGTGCGCCGAATATGATGGTGTTCTCAATATAGACGTTGTTGGCGTTTACGAGGATGGCGGAATTAGGCTGATCAAGCCGTTTGCCGGAGGCTGCGTCAGGATTTTGCATGTAATAATCGAACTTGGCATTGGTGTCTTTGCCAACTCCAATGATCCTGAAGCCTATGATCTTTACCCCGTCACTATTAATTTTTATGGCGGGCTTTTGGATGGCGGCCTTGAGAATTGACCCGCTCTGTCCCGCGATGGTCAGAGGCTTGTCCACTTCGAAGGTATTGATATTTCCTGAGCCTACAATTATTATATCGCCTGCCTTGGCGGAGTTGATGGCAGTTTGAACATCCTGGCCGGACTGGATTGTGCTGGCCTGGACTGACCCAATTAGAGCCAAAGCTAGTAATGCAATGAAAATTATTTTTAATTTTAATTTATCCGTTTTAATGACGGAAGTGGCGCATGCCCGTGAAGACCATGGCCATATTGTGCTCATTGGCAGCATCAATCACCTCAGCATCCCGGATGGAACCACCGGGATGAATTACTGCCGAAGCTCCGGCTTTAAACGCGGCATCAAGCCCGTCGCGGAAGGGGAAGAATGAATCTGTGGCGGCAACAGTGCCCTTGGTGCACAGGCCATGCTCCTCTGCCTTTTCCGCACCAAAGCGGGCGGAGTCAACGCGGCTCACCTGTCCTGAGCCGATGCCGATGGTCTGGCATTCGCTGGTGTAGACCAGGGCATTGGATTTTACATATTTTGCCACTTTCCAGGCAAATCTCAGGGCGCGGGTCTCGACATCGGTGGGAGAGCGCGCGGTTACGACCTTCCACTCTTTGATGTCTTCCGTATCGAAATCCTGCAGCATCATGCCGCCGAAGATGCTCCGCAAATACCATCCGCGGTAAAGCTCTTCCTTTCTCTGTAAGAGGTCGCCGATGTCCAGAACTCTGCGGTTCGGCTTGTTCTCCGTGAGGATCTTGAGGGCTTCAGGCTCGAATCCCGGAGCCAGCAGAACCTCTACGAAGCTGTTGCCGATCGCCTGAGCCGTATCGACATCCACCGGCTGGCCAAAGCCGATGACGCCGCCGAAAGCCGACTTGGGGTCGGTGGCAAAAGATAAGCGGTATGCCTCTTGAAGCGTATTTCCGTATGCCACGCCGCAGGGATTGGCGTGTTTTACGATGACCGAAAGAGGCTTTTCGGCCTTGAGGCCGTCGTACTCGGCGAGGTCGATGAGCATCTCCAGCACAGTCTCGGCATCGACCATGTTGTTGTAAGACATCTCCCGACCGTTGAGCTTGTTTGCCCGATGAAGTCCCAGGCCATCCCTTTTGCGGTAGAGTGCAGCCTTCTGGTGCCAGTTCTCGCCGTAGCGGAGGTCCTGCACCTTCTCATAGGCTTTTACCACGTAGCGAGGCATTTCCGGCTTGCTGCTTTGCAGCCTTGCCAGCAGCCTTGCGTCGCTCTCCAGGCATTTGTAGAGAGCCTCGGCGGCAAGAGTTCGTCGTGTCTCCTCGCTTAGGTCTCCGGTCTTCTTGATCTCCTCAACGACAGACGAAAGGCTGGCGGAGTCGAGGACGACTGTGCATTTCCTGTCCAGGGCCTGGCGGATAATCGTGGACCCTGAAAGCGTATCCTCAAAGCCTGCGGCAGAGAACACCAGGCTTTCCGGGCCATCGGCCTCGGAGAAAATTGGTCGCATATTTGCAAGCCAAGCTGCTCCAGACCGAAAAGAGGCAAATCCGCTCGGGAAGCCGGATCAGCTAAGACGACAACTCGCTTGAGCTTCATGGAACCTCGTAACCTTCATCGCTGACGCTATTTTAACTTTTTGCCGGGAGGCTAAACAACATTGTATACTAATCAGCATCATGATCCGCATCACAATCATCATCAACAAAAGATTCAAGCGAGAAGGTTTATGCCGGGGAAACGACCAGAAGTAGTCTATGGACCTTGCCAATGCAGCCGATCCTCATCCTCTCGGGTGCACCATCCGCTTTGAGGTTGTGCCGGGCTCCTCTCATCTGTTGGTGCCCTCTGGCTTCAACCCTTGGAGAAAGTCGCTGGAGGCCCGGCTGACGGAGGAGCCGACGCGTGGCCGGGCCAACCGCCAGCTCATTGAGGCGCTGGCCGAAATCTTGGGCGTCCCGGCGGCTGCCATCGAGGTTATGAGCGGGCACAAGAATTCGAGAAAGGTTGTGCTGGTCAGGGGAATGGCTGCCGATCAAGCCATTTCGATCCTGTCGTCAAAGATCAAATGAACGGGGGCCTGGAAAAATGGTTTGCGAGAAGCCTCAGCGAGATCTGCGCCTCAAGGGCACTTATGACCTGGAAGCCCTGGAGGAGTTGCTGGCCGCACTGCTGGAGGCGTCCCAGGAGGGGGCGGCGATAATTGTAGAAGGCAGGCGCGACGAGCTTTCGCTGCGCAGTCTCGGCTTGCCGGGGCCGGTGATCATGGCATCCCGCCGCCCGGCCCTGGATCTGGCCGAGGATGCGGCTCGAAGCTTCTCCAAGATCATCCTGCTCACCGATTGGGACGAGAAGGGCGAGGAGATGGCGAGGAATATCGAGCGGCACCTGCGCTCAGCCGGCTCGCGACCGGACGGAGAGATCCGCATCCGCCTGAAAAAGCTGGTCAAAAAAGAGATAAAGGATGTGGAGAGCCTAAGCCTCTACGTGGAGAGGATGAGGGCGCAGTATGGCCAATAGAATTGCAGTAACGGGGTCTCCCGGCGTCGGCAAGACCACCCTGGTGCAGAAGGTCACGTCAAGCCTGAATTGCCGGGTGGGCGGTGTTCTGGCTCGCGATAAAAAGTATAAAGACCGGCGGATCGGCTTTGAGCTGCTAGACCTTGCCACGGGCGCGACCGGGATGCTGGCCGACGAGACGGGAAACGGGCCGCAGCTGGGCAAGTTCCGCGTCCGTCTGGATGACCTGGAGAAGATCGGGGCGAAGGCCGTGGAAAATGCCCTCGCTTGCGACCTCATCGTGGTGGACGAGGTGGGGCCTATGGAGCTGTCCAGCCCCAAATTCGTCATAGCTGTGGAAAAAGCCATTGCCTCGCCAAAGCCCATGCTGGTAGTGCTGCATGAGTGGTCCAATCACCGGCTGGCCAAGAAGATTCGCACATCATTTCAGGTGATAACGGTCACGCCCGATAACCGGGATTCGTTGGTCACTGAGATTGCCAAGAAGCTTCAAGCCAAGAAATAGAGAATGATGTGTTGGCCTGGAATTGCGCAAGGTTAGTAGCTGTATGAGATGAGCAGTTGGACAAAATGAGCCGATGCAAAGCATGGTTTCGCTGGAATAACAAGAACTCCTACAGCATCGCTGCCCTTTTGCCCTTGATCGAGGCCGATCTTGCCCGCAAGCCCGAGCCCGGCATCATGCTCTACAGTTTTGCCACTGCCCAAAGTGTGCAAATTTATCGCGAGGTTTCGGAGGCAAAGGCGGCGAAGCTGGACGCGACCTTTGTCGCCGGTGGCCCGCATCCTTCCGCTATGCCGGAGGAAGTGCTGGAATACTTTGATTTTGTAGTAATCGGCGAGGGCGAGGAGACGCTGCCGGAATTGATCGGAGCGATTGAAAACGGCGAGAGCCCGGCAAGCGTCAAGGGCATCGCCTACAAATCAGGCGGCTTCGTCAGAATTACCGAAGGAAGAAGTCCGGTTGACCTTGATTTGTACCCGCCCTTCGGCAAGATCCTCTCGCCATTGGAGATCAGTCGCGGCTGTCCCTGGGGCTGCACCTACTGCCAGACGCCGCGCCTTTTCGGATGCAAGATGCGCCACCGTTCCATCCCGGTCATCACCGAATACGCCCGCCGCCACAAGGATATCCGCTTCACATCGCCTAATTCCCTAGCCTACGGCTCCGATGGGCGGGCGGCGCGCCTGGAAAAGGTCGAGGCGCTGCTATCCGGTTTGGCCGAGCAAAAAAAGCCCATCTACTTCGGGACTTTTCCCTCCGAGGTCAGGCCGGATTTCGTCTCGGATCAGGCTTTAGAGCTGATTACAAAATACTGCGCCAATAAATCCATAAGCCTCGGCGGCCAGTCCGGCAGCCCTGCCGTTCTGAGGGCCATTGGCCGGGGCCACTCGGTGCGCCAGGTCGAGGAAGCCTGCGACCTTTGTCGCGACCACAGTCTGACGCCGCAGGTGGACCTGATCTTCGGCCTGCCGGAGGAGTCCGCGCAAGATCAAAGGATGACGCTGGATCTGGCAAAATGGATTGTGAAAACAGGCGGAAAGGTCCGGGCGCACCGTTTCACGCCGCTGCCCGGCACGCCCCTGGCCAAAGCCCTGCCCGCAACGCTGACCGAAGAGGTTGAGGCGGAACTGGGGCGGATGGCACTGGAAGGAAAGCTGACCGGCATCTGGTCTGCCAGAGATAGACACCAGAGACAGGTCTGCTAGAGATAAAACTGCTTGAACGGCTTGCGGTAATCTTCCTGCAGCTCGTATTTAATTCGCATTTCATTGGGCATTATCTGAATCTCTTTGACTGATTGGGCAAAGAGGAACCAGATAAAACCGCGGTCTGGAAGCCTGTACCTGTCCGGCAGTGTGCTGGTGAACTCACAAGCGCCCAAAATATAGGTGCGGAGCAGCTCGCTTCCGGAGGCGAAAAGGAAGGGAAAGCTCACGTTTTCTATCTCTTGCTGGCAGGAGCCCTGCAGACGCAGGCGTATTGCCAGGAAATCAAGATAATCTTCTTTGGTAATAACCAGTTCTTTTAGCTCGCTCATTGGCATCACCTTTCATGGACTGACAGCAAGATAAGATAAATGTAATCATTGGGTATGAGGATGATACAAGAAACACATATTATACGATGTTGTGTAGTCCTGAAATTATTTCGCGTCCGTCCTAGTTTTATAGTGTTTGAATTATTCATATAATTTCACAACCCAAACAGTCTAT
>Ga0105092_10001291_pt1 | contig 13373 bp, 11 predicted proteins | sample PPLLak2March2015_FD_87021 | JGI IMG/M metagenome (GOLD analysis project Ga0105092, IMG submission 87021) | Freshwater sediment microbial communities from Prairie Pothole Lake near Jamestown, North Dakota, USA - PPLs Lake P7 Core (1) Depth... | ecosystem: Environmental > Aquatic > Freshwater >... | reverse complement strand
CGGCGAGTAAGGCAGCAGCAAGCCGACGAGCGGGTTGTTGGGTGCGATCCCCGGCGCGAGGCGGCTCGTCTTCCGGCGCGGCACGAGGACGATCGGCCGCTCGATCGAGGCGAGCAGCTCCCGGTCGCCCTCGGAGAGCCGCGCGATCTGCGCCGCCGCCGCCAGATCCCGGACCATCACGGCGAAGGGCTTCTCGTCGCGTCTCTTCCGCAGCCGGAGCAGGGCGACGGGGGCTTCGGACGTGGCGTCGCAGGCGAGGTGGAAACCGCCGATGCCCTTGGCGGCCACGATCCCGCCCTCGCGAAGGACCTTCGCGGCGGCCCGGATGGGATCGGCGCCGTGAAGCTCGAAGCCGCCGGCGTCCAGGGCCCTCAGGCGCGGGCCGCAGGCCGGGCAGGCGTTGGGCTGAGCGTGGAATCGGCGGTCGAGCGGCGAATCGTACTCGCGCTGGCAGTCGGCGCACATGCGAAACGGCGCCATCGTCGTGGCGGGGCGGTCGTACGGCACGTCGCGGGCGATCGTGAAGCGCGGTCCACAGTTGGTGCAGTTGGTGAACGGATAACGGTAGCGTCGGTTCTCGCGGTCGAAGACTTCGGCCAGGCAGTCCGCGCACGTGGCGAGATCGGCCGGGATCGAGACGCGGCGTTCTCCGTCGGGTCGACTCGGAACGATCACGAAGTCCCGGGCGGGCTCCGCGGGGATCGGCGTCCATTCGAGATCGCGGATCCTCGCAGCCGGAGGCGGGCTCGAGCGCAGGCTCGCGACGAAGCCTTCGAGCGCTTCGCCGGTGCCGAAGACTTCGATCGTGACGCCCTCGGCGCCGTTGTGGATTCGGCCGGCGATTCCCCGCTCGTGCGCCAGGCGATAGACCCACGGCCGGAATCCGACGCCCTGGACGGTTCCCCGGACGGCGATGCGCCGGCCCTCGTTCGTCACGGCCGTTCCCCCACGGCCAGCAGGTACGCGGAGAGGTCCCAGGTGTCCGCCTCTTCCAGGCTCTTCCAGGCCGGCATGGCGGTGCCGTGCGAACCCTCGCGAATCACGTAGTAGACGCGGCGCGGCGAAGTTCGCCGGCGCCACTCCGGATCCGTGAAGTCGCGCGGCGAGCTGCTCAGGCCCTGCCGGCGGACGCCGCGCCCGTCGGCCCGCTCGCCGTGGCAGAGGGCGCAGTGCTGCAGGAAGAGCGCCCGGCCGTGCTCGCGCGCGGCGGTCGAGCGCAGACGTTCTTCGGGCACGGCGAGGCTCCGGTACGGCTCCGGGAGGTCGCCGTCCCCGCCCCTACAGGCCGAAAACACGAGCCACATCGCCGCAAGGCCGAGCCGACTTCTCATCTTCCGTCCTGGGCACGAAGAGGTGGCCCATGCGGCGCGCTTCGGCGACGACCGCCTCGACGAGCTGCGGGAGCCGGGCTTCCACCTGGGCCGAACGTTCGACACCGAGTCCCAGCGTCAGGGGCACGAGACCGAGCAGCACCACGCGGCGGGGATAGCGGTCGTGAAGACGCGCCCCGTCCAGCAGGTCCGCCACGCCGACCTGGTGGGGAGACAGCCGGTGCCGCACCGCGGGGCCGACCTCGTCTCCCGTCAGCCTCACCAGCGAGCCCGTCGGGGCGTCGTCTCGGATCGCGTCGACGAGGATCGCGTCTTCGGTGTCCTCGAGATACGGCAGGAGCGAGAGGCCGAGGGTGCCGCCGTCCAGCACGAGCGCTTCTTCGGGCGCCTCCCAGTCGCGCTCGAGCCGGGCGACGGCGGCCGCGCCCAGGCCGTCGTCGCCGCAGAGCAGATTCCCCAGCCCGAGAACGAGCAGGCGGCCGGGCTCATCCATGCTCGTCCTTCCGGGGCAGGAAGCGGTAGCCGGAATAGATCACGTCGTCGCGGTGGACGAACTTGTAGCCCGAGAAGATCGACTCGATCGTGGCGTTGGCCTCGACCTGCGACATCAAGATGGCGCTGTAGACGTGGTGCACGGCGAAGCCCCAGAGCAGCCACATGCCGACGTGGTGGATCCAGCGCGCCGACTGCGCGCCGCCGAAGAGCGGAAGCAGGAAGGAGAAGACCCTCAGCGGCGAGTGCAGGTCGGCGCCGACGTTCCGGAGCGCGATGCCCGTGCCGATCATCATGAAGTAGAGCAGGAAGACGAACGTGTAGGTCAGGCCGGCCAGCGGATTGTGGCCGACGAAGCCCGGGGGCTTGCGCAGCCCGAAGAGGTAGTACTTGAGGACCGGCAGCATGGCCCTCCTCCGGCGCCCCGTGACGGGTAGGAGCTTGTTCCAGCGAGAGAAGCGGTTGCCCGTGAACATCCAGATGACCCGCACGAGGACCGCCATCGTGAAGACGACCGCCGCATAGGAGTGGATCGTCTTGGCCATGCCCATGACGAACTGGAAGCGGGCCTCGCCCGGGGAGATCAGGAAGGGGTTCCCGATGTAGATGCCGGTCCAGGAGAGGAAGAAGATCGAGATCACGATCAGCCAGTGCGCCAGGCGCACCGGCCATTCCCAGACATAGACGCGAACGAGATCCGTGTCCGCCGGCGGCGGGACGGACCCGGGGTCCACGAGCGGCTCGACGGTGCTCATAGGACCCTCACGCGCGCGAGCTCGCGCCGCTCGGCGTCGACCACGTGCACGCCGCAGGCGATGCAGGGGTCGAACGAGTGCACGGTGCGCAGGATCTCGATCGGCTGTGTGGGATCGTGGACCGGCGTACCGCGCAGGGCCTCCTCGTAGGGCCCGCGGTTGCCGGCCGCGTCGCGCGGACCCGCATTCCAGGTGCTCGGGACCACGCACTGGTAGTTGGCGATCTGTCCGTCGCGGATGTGGACCCAGTGGCCGAGCGCTCCGCGGGGCGCCTCGTGGAAGCCGGCGCCCGAGGCTTCCTTCGGCCAGGTGGCGGGCTCCCACTTCGAGGTGTCGGCGATGCGCAGCTCGCGCCGGCCCATGTTCTCGGCGAGGGCGCTCAACCAGTCGTCCATCTTCTCGGCCAGGAGCTGGGTTTCGATCCCGCGGGCCGCGACGCGGCCGAGCGTAGAGAAGAGGACTTCGGGGCCGACGGCGAGCTTTCCGAGGACCGCTCCGACGAGCTCCTTGACTCGCGGATGGCCCGAGCCGTACGCGACGAGCATGCGGGCGAGGGGTCCGACCTCCATCGGCTCGCCGTCATAGCGCGGGGACTTCAACCAGCTGTACTTGGCGCCGGTCTCGAGCCTCTCGTAGGGCGGCTTGGGGCCGGTGTACTTCGGCTTCGTCTCGCCCTGGAACGGATGCAGGCCCTTGTCGTCCCCGGCCTCGTACACGTACCAGGAGTGCTTGACCTGCTCGGTGATCTTCGCGGGATCGAACTTCTCGATTTTCGAGAGGTCGCGCTTGCGGATCACGCCGGCGGGCAGGAAGAGGCGCGCGTTCGGGCCGTCCTCCTCCGGGTACTCGCCGTAGACCAGGTAGTTGCCGACGCCGGCGCCGTAGGCGGCCCAGTCCTTGTAAAAGGAGGCCACGGCCAGCAGGTCCGGGATGTAGACCTTCGTGACGAAGTCGCGCCCCTTGGCGATGAGGCCCTGCATCTCGGCGATGGAACCCGCGTTGAGCGAGGCCTGTCGGTCGGGGTCGATGGGCGTGGCCATGCCGCCGACGAGGAAGCTCTGGAGGTGGGGGTTCTTGCCTCCGAGAATCGCGTGGATGCGGATGAACTCCCGCTGCCAGTCCAGAGCCTCGAGGTAGTGCGCGACCGCCATCAGATTCGCCTCGGGAGGAAGCTTGTAGGCCGGATGGCCCCAGTAGGCGTTGGCGAAGGGTCCGAGTTGCCCGCGTTCGACGAACGCCTTCACGCGACCCTGGATGCCGGCGAAGTAGGTCGTGCTGGAAAGCGGCCAGTCCGAGATCGACTGCGCCAGCGCGGACGTCTTCGCCGGATCCGCCGAGAGCGCCGACACGATGTCGACCCAGTCGAGCGCGTGCAGGTGGTAGAAGTGGATGACGTGATCCTGGACGCACTGCGACGCGATGATCAGGTTGCGCAGGAGGCGCGCGTTGGGGGGCGGGTTGGCGCCGATGGCGTTCTCCACGGCGCGAATCGAGGCGATCGCGTGGACCGTCGTGCACACGCCGCAGATGCGCTGCGTGAAGGCCCAGGCGTCGCGCGGATCGCGGCCTTTGAGGATGAGCTCCACGCCGCGGAACATCGTGGCGGAGGACCAGGCGTCCTGGACCTTGCCGCCGTCGACTTCGGCCTCGATGCGCAGGTGGCCCTCGATGCGGGTGACGGGATCGACGACGACGTGCGTCATGACCGTTCTCCCTTCTCCGGGGCCGGCTTCTCGGGCGGCTCCGGCAGGTGGCGCGGCGGGTGGCCCGCCTTCCAGCGTTTGGCGAGCGAGATGACGCCGTGGGCGGCGAAGGCCGCGCCGACGCCGACCGTGGACCAGACGCCCACCTTGTCGATGTTGGACTGGACGCCGAATCCGGGGATCCCGGAGAGGTGGCGGTAGAACGGAGTCATCTTGTCCCAGAAGTCGGGCTCGGAGCAGCCGATGCAGGGATGCCCGCATCCGATCGGCCAGTTCGTGCCGCTGTTCCAGCGCACGTTCGGGCAGTTCTGGAAGCTGACCGGCCCCTTGCACCCCATCTTGTAGAGGCAGTAGCCGGTCCGGTGCCCGTCATCGCCCCAGGCTTCGACGTACTGGCCGGCGTCGTAGTGGGCGCGCCGCTCGCAGTTGTCGTGGATCGACTTGCCGTAGGCGAAGAGCGGGCGATGGTAGGAGTCCATGGGCGGCAGGTTCTTGAACGTGAGGTAGTAGACGATCAAGGCCGTGAGGTTTTCGACGTTGGCCGGACAGGCCGAGAGATTGATGAGATTCTTGACGCCCGGGACGGCGTCGGCGACGCCGAGCGCTCCCGTCGGGTTCGGCGCGGCCGCCGGAAGGCCTCCGAACGTCGCGCAGGTCCCCATGGCGATCGTGGCCAGCGCCCCTCCGCACACTTCGCGAGCGATCTCCAGCGCGGAACGGCCGGCGATCGTGCAGTAGGCGCCGTCCTCACCGGTGGGGATCGATCCCTCGACGACCGCGATGTACTTGCCCTTGTGGTCCTTGACCGCCTTCGCGAGGTTTTCCTCGGCCTGGCTGCCGGCGGCGGCCATGATCGTCTCGTGGTAATCGACGGACAGGGTGTCGAGGACGATCTCGGCGACGGTCGGCCGCCCCGCCCTCAGGAAGGACTCGGTGTTCCCGGCGCAGTCCTGGAACTCGAGCCAGACCAGGACGGGCTTCTGGGTTTTCTGGATCGCGGCGGCAATGGTGGCGCCGACGCTCTTGGGAAGTGCGAGAGCGCTCGCCATGACGCCGCAGAAAGCCATGAACTCCCGCCTCGAGACGCCCCTCCGTTCGAGCTCATCGAAAAACCAGGTCGATTCCGGCATGGGGGTTGCCTCCTTCCGGCCAAGGGGCCGTGATTGCGAAGGCGCCATCTCGAGGTCGGCCGAGTGGCGCGCTTCCGACGAGGCGGAGGGCTTACGTGCGGTCCCCGGCTGCGGTGTGGGAGTTCGCTGCGGAAGCACAGAGTCTCGACTCACGAGCCCTCCGATGGAGTTCACCTTGTCGTCCCGCCATCTCGATGGCCATGATGCAAGCGCATCAATTGCTCGAAACATGTCGACCGCTCAAGACACGAACGGGTCCCGGCCAGCGCGGCCGAGGGAGGCGCTCTCGGGTCGAGCGCCGGCGTCTAGCGGTGAGCGGCCCCTGGATCCGCGAACGCCGGTCGGGGCCCGGCGTTGCCTACCAGGTCAGGTTGAACGTCTTCACCAGGAACACCGCCATCTGCCCCCGGGTGTTGGGATTGTCGGGGCAGTAGCGGAGCGGTGAGGTCTGGCAACCTCCCGTGATGCCGAGGGCATAGATGCGCTCGATCCAATTGGCGAACGTGCTCGGGCACGTCACGTCGTCGAAGATCCCCGTGCAGTCCGGCGGCACGTATCCGCTTCCATTAAGCGTCTTGAGCAGGAACGGCGCCATCTGCTTGCGGGTGACCGTGTTGTTCGGACAGTAGTTGCTGCCGCCGCAGCCGCCGGTGATACCGAGGCCGGCGAGCTCCTCGATCCAGTTGGCGAACGTGCTCGGGCAGGGCACATCGTCGAAGATGCCCGCGCAATTCGGCGGCACGTGGCTCGCGCCGAACTTCGCCTTGAGCAGGAAGACCGCCATCTGCGCCCGCGTCACCGGGTTGTTCGGGCAGTAGTTGCCGCCCGCGCACCCGCCGGTGATGCCGAGCTGGAAGATCGTCTCGACGTAGTGGAACAACGGGTGCGTCGTCGGCACGTCCGGGAAGCTCGCCACGGCCGTCATGCACGTTCGGCCCTGGATATAGGGCAGCATCTGCTCGTTGACGCAGCGCGCATGGAAGAGGAGGTTGACGTTGTCGATCCCGCCCGGCAGCGTGTGGCAGTAGCTCATGAGGGTGCCGCCTCCGGGAGGCAGCGAAGTCGCCCCGCCGTAGCAACCGGCCTCCATGTTGAAGCACTGGTCGATCTCCGGAACGTAGCAGTGCGTGTGCGCGCTTCCGGAGTTGTGCCCGACTTCGTGCGTCGGGACGATGAGATCGAAGGCCGTGGCGGGGTAGTCAGCGTGGATCTGCGAGAGGCCGTAGGCTCCGGCCCAGTGGCCGCTGACCATGCCGTCGTCCGTGCAGAGGGCGGGCCTCCAGGCGAGGCCTCCGGTGTCCGCGAGGCCGGAGGTCAGGTGCACCGTCGTCCGGGGGAAAGTCCCCAGCGGGCGGTTTGCGTGGTACCAGTCCCCGAGCTGGTAGAGCTGGTCGAGCGTCGAGGGTCCGTTCCACGGATCGGGAACGGTCCATACGTGGATCTCGATGACGGAGAGGTGGAGGGCGAGGTCGCGTTCATAGATCAGATTGAAAGCGCCGAAGAGGGTGACCAGGTAGGAGGTCATCGCGTCGGCGTCGCCGGCGAACTTGGCGAGCAGCTCCTGATCCGTTTCGACGATGAGCGTGCCTTTCTGGAACCCGACGAGCGTCGGCGCCGTGGCGACCGGCCTCGCGGCCGGCGCTGGCGCGTTGGGGAACTCCGGCAACAGCTCGGCCTGACAGGTCCAGGGAGTCGCGGTGTAGTCGTCGTTCGCCGGAGAGCTGGAGTCACGCACGACGAAACCGGATTTGGACTCGTCCGGTCCGACGTAGGTGAGGCCCGCGCTCGAGCTCACGAGGGCGACGAGCTTGTCTTCGTGTGCGCTCACGTAGACCATGGAGTCGGGCTCGCCCGGGATCCGGCCGGAGAAGTGAACGATCGAGGGAAAGGCCTGGAAGGAGTCGCCGTCGGGTCCCGTGACCCGGATGCGTGCCTCCGGCGAGACGATCTCGAACCGCCGCAGGACGACGCGGGACGTCGTGCCGGGACCGGTCGGAAAGCCCGTGACTTCCACGGGGCCCGCTCCGGAGCTGCGCAGCGCCGCCAGCGCCGCACGATCGAGCTCGAGCCGCTGTTCACCGGGCGCTGCACGCTTCGCGGCCAGAGAGCCCGGGCGGGCCTGCCGGTACGGGCTCGAGATTGTCGCTGCGGCGACGGCTGTGGAGACAGAGATCGCCAGCACCCCGAGAACCAGGGAACGCGCATTCGCTCTCATTCGTGCCTCCGGCGGTTGGGATCATTCTCTCCCTCGTCGGAGTGCCGGCGCAAGACGTCTAGCGCGCGTCCTTGTGGACCTTTCCGCCCTTCATCACGAAAGCGACGTTCTCGAGGACGCTGACGTCCCTCAATGGGTCGGCCTTGACCGCGATGAGGTCGGCCCACTTGCCGGGCTCGAGCGAACCGGCTTCGTTGCCCCGGCCGATCAGGTCGGCCGCGTGAATCGTGGCTGAGCGAATCGCCTCCATGGGCGTCTGGCCGTACTTGACCTGCCACGCGAACTGGCGGGCGTTGAATCCGTGGGGGTACACGCCGGCGTCCGTGCCATACGCGATCTTCACGCCCATCTGCGCCGCTTTCTTGAAGGCCTGGCGCTGGATCTCGTCCCCTTCGGGCTGCTTCGCGGCGAAGTCTTCCGGGTAGCCGGCGGCCTGGCGGATCCACTCGGCGTCGTAGATGTCGGCGACGAGATAGGTCCCCTTCTCCTTCATGAGCCGAAGGCCCTCGTCGTCGACGTATACGCCGTGCTCGATCGAGGCGACTCCCGCCTTGACCGCGTTCTTGACGCCCTCGGTCGAGTGGGCGTGCGCTGCGACCTTCAGCCCCTTGTGGGCCGCCTCTTCGACGGCGGCGCGGAGCTCCTCGAAGGTGTACTCGACCGCCTTGGGGTTGGAGCCGTGCGCCAGAAAGGCTCCCGTCGCGAGGAGCTTGATGAGGTCCACGCCGTGCTGTGCGATGTCGCGCACGCGCTGCCGCACCTGGTCCACGCCGTCCGCCACCCCGAACTTCAGGTCCCAGGGCAGCTCGATGTCCGGGGCGAGGCCGCCGGACATCGTGCCGCCGCCTCCCGTGATCGTCAGGTAGGGGCCGGCGACGTACATCCTGGGCCCCGGGAAGTAGTCCTTCGCGATCGCGTCTCGCAGGGCGACGTCCACGAAGGCGCGATAGGAGCCGACATCGCGCACCGTCGTGAACCCGGCCTCGAGCGTCACCCGGGCGTTGGGAACCGACTCGAAGGCGCGCTTCGCCGCCGAGGACTTCAACTCGGTCAGAGGATCGGCGTCGCTCGCGTCGGCGACGAGGTGGGTGTGGCAGTCGATCAGTCCCGGGAGGACCGTGTAGCCGGAGAGATCGATCGTCTTCGCGTTGGACGGTATCGATACGGAGGGGCCGACGGCCTTCACGCGATCGCCCTCGATCAGGACGACCGCGTTCGCGACGACCGCGCCGGCCCGGACGTCGATCAGCCGGCCGGCCTTCACGGCGACGGGCGCGGGCGGGTCCGCGGCGGAGATCGCGGGCGCGCGAAGAGCGAACACGAGAACCGCGAGCATCGAACGCTTCATGAGTGCGGATCATATGGTCCGTCGACATGACTCCGCGTGCTCGTGCGGTAGAGTCCCGCCCATGCCTCCCGAGAATCAGCCTTTCTCAACTGCGTATCCGTCTCTCGAATCCCTCCGGGCGCTCGGCGAGATGTGGAACGCCTCACCCGCCATGACGCATTTCGGCGCGCGTCTCGACTTCGAGCGTGTCGACCGGGTGCGCGCGGTCATCGACCCGGTGCGCGACATCCACCGCGGCGGCCTCGGAACCGAGGCCGTCAACGGCGTCGTGCTGGCGGGGCTCTTCGACCTCGTCATCGGCACGGTCGGCTGGCTCGTGCGTCCCGACGCCCGCTCGGCGACCGTGAACCTGGCGATGAGTTTCTTTCGGCCGACGCGCGGCGACCGGGTCGTCGCCGAGGCGCGCCTGATCCGCTCGGGGATGAACCTCATCTTCGCCGCGGCGGAGGTCTTCGACGGCGAAGGTAAGGTCACGGCCCGGTGCGAGGGCACCTGCGCGATCGCTCTCGGCAAGACCGACAGCCAGGAGCTCTACGAGCGCATGCGCGGCGGAGGAATCACCCCTTAGGCTCGGACTCTGAGCGGCCCGCTTCGCGGGCCGACCGACGGGAGAGGGAACGTCGCCCCGGTACCCTCTCCCGAATCGGCAGCTCCCACCTCGATCCTACGGCGATGTCAGCTGCTTCGCCGCTGCATGGATGTGCTCCGCCGCCGTCGTGATGACCTTCGCCGTCGCCTCCGCGTTGGGGTTCACGTCGTTCCAGCGCCGCTCTTCGAGCGCTTCGCGCACGGCCGGCAGCGTCTTGACGCCGTAGCCCGTGTAGGCACCGGGGGCATAGACGTAGTGGCGGTACCAGGGCCGGCCCGGAAGGCCCGGGTCCGCGGTCAAGCTCCGCTCGTACTCGGCGACCGCGCGGTTCACGGCCGCGAGCTTCTCCGGCGAGAGGCGCGCCGCCCCGGGCGCGAACGCGGCGTCGTAGGCGCGGGCATACGCCTGCGCGGCGGCGGTCAGCGCGTCGGACGCGTTCTGCAGCGGCGAAAAGTCGAAGTGCGGGGGAACGACGCGGGCTTTCGGCGCCACGAACGGCTTCTTCGGATCCGCGACGGCCCAGGCGAGGTTCTCCTTCACGCGCAGGTTCCACTCTTCGGCCTCCTGCCGCTTCTGATCCGCGAGCTCGCGAATCTCCGTGACGTATCGGGCGACCGCCTCGGAGGAGCCGCGGAAGTCCATCGGCAGGATATCGGCGTTCGCCAGCCGGAGTGTGATGAGGCCGGCGGTCTGAGCGAGCGCCCGGGAATAGGAGAAATCGGTATCCGCGAAGCGCGTGTACCAGGTGAAGTCATCGTAGATGGAGTGGTAGATCCCGCCGTCGCTCTCGCCCCCGAAGCCGACGTGGAGCGAAGCGAGGCCGACGTGCTGCAGAAACGGGGTGTAGTCCGAGCCCGAACCGAGGGCCTCGAGCTCGAGATACTGCCGTTCGCGGATCTTCCGCCGATCCTCCGGCTTCGCCGCGCGCTCGATCTGCCGCAGCTTCGCCCGCTGGAGGACCGGAATCTTCTTCTCGGGGTCCTGGACCTCGGACGCGGCTCCGGTGACGAGGGCCTCGAGCGATTGCGAGCCACCGGCCGAGAGGAAACCCCGGCCGTTGCCGTCGGTATTGATGTAGGCGACTCCCCGGGTGCGGAGCTCTTCGCGGTGAAGTTCCGCCCACTCGGTCGAGCCGAGGAGTCCCTGCTCCTCGCCGTCCCAGGCGCAGAGGATGATCGTCCGCCTGGGCCGCCAGCCCTTCTCGATCATCACGCCGTAGGCTCGCGCCTCCTCGAGCATCGCCACGAGGCCGGAGATCGGGTCCTCGGCGCCGTTGACCCAGGCGTCGTGGTGATTGCCGCGGACGATCCACTCATCGGGCCAGACGCTGCCGGGGATCCTGGCCACGACGTTGTGGGCGGGGACGAGCTTCCAATCGAAGGCGAGCTTCAGATGCACCTTCGCCGGCCCGGGGCCGATCCGGTAGGTGATCGGGAGCGCGCCACGCCAGCCCTCCGGCGCGACGGGCCCCTCGAGGGCCGCGAGCAACGGCTTCGCGTCCGCGTAGCCGATCGGAAGGACGGGGATCTTCGTGAGCGTCGCCGCGTCCCGGCGATCGAGCCGGTGGGCGTCTTTCGTCGCCCCGATCCCCGGTGTGAGCGGGTCGCCCGAGTGGATGGGCATGTCCGCGACGCTCCCGCGCTGCACGCCCTGCTCGGGCCGGAACGCGCCCTTCGGGTAGACCTCGCCCTCGTAGAATCCGTCCTCCTTCGGGTCGGAGTAGATGATGCAGCCGACGGCGCCCTTCTCGGCCGCGACCTTGGGCTTGATGCCACGCCAGCCGCCGCCGTAGCGGGCGATCACGATCTTCCCCTTCACGTCGACGCCGAGGCGCTCGAGTCGTTCGTAGTCCTCGGGAACGCCGTAGTTGACGTAGACGAGCGGCGCCGTCACATCGCCGTCGGCCGAGTAGGCGTTGTAGGTCGGAAGCTGTTCCGCGGTCTGGCCGGATGTCGGGTCCTCCTTCAGGACCGTTTCGGCCAGCGTCGCGCGGTACGAGACGGGCTCGACGAGCTCGAGGACCCGCTCCTTCGGCGTCGGGAAGAGCACGTCGAATGACTCGATGCGCGCCTCGAGGCCCCACTCCTGGAACTTCCCGAGGATCCACTCCGCGTTCTTCGCGCCCTGCGCCGAGCCGAGGTGATGAGGCGCCGCGGCGAGGCGGCGCATTGTCTCTCGCGCGACAGCCGGATCCGGAAGCGTGAGGAACTCCCGCTCGGCTTTCTGCTCCGCGTCGCGACTCTCCTCGAAGAAGCCGCGCGGCGGCGGAGGCGCGTCGGGCGCCGCGCCGAGAAGAACGAGCGAGAGGACGAGCGGGGCGACGCGTCTCATGAAACTCCCTTCGACGGCGCGCAAGCATAATTCCATTGCCGGTCGGGAGCGCCGCGAGTAGAATGAAACCGTCGAATTCCGGGACGGGGACGAGATCCTGCCTCGAGGATCGCGGTCGCGATTCCGGATGCTGCGGAGGGCCGATTGACACTCGACCTCGCTCGTAACGCAGCTTCGCGGCGGCCTCGCCGGCTCGCCGCGGCGGCGAATCCGGAATTTCGCGCATGAGACCCGAGTCCTTCGCATGAAGCTCGTCTGGTCGCAGCCGGCCTCCCGCTCGAACGACCGGGTGCGCAGCCTGCTGCTCGTCTCCGTGCTCTGCCTCTTCCTCGGAGGCGTGGTCGTGGGAGCGGGAGGACGGGACCTGCGGGACACGCCGCGCCCCGTCCGCGCCGCGATCGCGAGCCTTCTGACGACCGGAGGCGTCCTCTTCCTTTTCGGCGTGGTCCTGCTCGCGATCCGCAAGTCGCGGACGCCGGGACGCTCCCGGCTGTCCCTTGCTCATACGGATGCGTCTGCCGTGACGGAAACCGATCGGCATTTCGGACAGGAGGAACGACGGTGAGACACGACAACGTTGTCCCGTTTGACCCCGCCCGGCGGGGAGGCCTCGCGCGCCGCGGCGCTCCGGACAAGGCCGGAGAGCTCGCAGGCCGGTCCCTCGTCATGGAGTGCCCCGCCTGCGCGTCCGAGCTTCGTCTCGAGGCGTCATGGCTCGAGGGTCTCGACGAAGTGCTCTGTGGCCGGTGCGACAGCGAGATCGCCCTGCGGCCTCTGTCTCGGGAGCAGGACGCCAGCTAGGGGGCTCGGATTTTGAGCGGCCCGCTTGGCGGGCCGACCGATGGGACAGGGGAAGCCGCTCGTGGATCCTCTCCCGATCCGTCTCCCGCTTCTAGCGGCTTGGGTCGCGCGGTCGAACGTACGTCCAGCGCCGGGGCATGTCGATGTAGGTGTGTGCGTGCTCAAAGAGCGCATAGCCCAACTGCCCATCGTCCCCCCACTCGGGAAAGAAGCCCTCGTCCTGCACCCGCAAGCGGAGCGGCGGAAGCAGCAGGCGTCCCCACTTCAGGTCGTTCGCCTCGGTGGCGCCGGTGAGGCCCGCGCGCTCCGCGCTCAGCCGGGCGAGCACGATGGCCGCGTCCCCGCTGTCGCTCGCCGCCGTCAGGCGGAGATCGCTCGACCCGCGCTGGAAGATCGCGACCGGCCGGTTGCCGTCGTCGTCGGTCACGATGCGCACGTAGCCCTCGGGAATGGTCCAGCGCGCGGGATCGTGGAGGCCGAGAAGAGCCTGCTCGAGGTCGAGCTCCACGACGGCTTCCCGGAAGATGCACCCTCCGGCCGCGGCGTCGGCGCCTTCCGGGATCGCATCCACGATCTGCGCGAAGAGCGAGGGCCAGGCCGCCGCCCCGACCTGGAGAGAGGCGCCCGGTGCGATCGGCCGGCCGAAGACGTCGGTCGTGAAATGCAGCGGCAGGCGCG
>Ga0105092_10001290_pt1 | contig 13374 bp, 14 predicted proteins | sample PPLLak2March2015_FD_87021 | JGI IMG/M metagenome (GOLD analysis project Ga0105092, IMG submission 87021) | Freshwater sediment microbial communities from Prairie Pothole Lake near Jamestown, North Dakota, USA - PPLs Lake P7 Core (1) Depth... | ecosystem: Environmental > Aquatic > Freshwater >... | reverse complement strand
TCCCTTGAGCTGGAAAGCCAGATTCCTGCAGAAAAAGCAATCTCAATACAGGACCGGTCTCTCATAGATACACTGGCTTACGCCCAGCTAAACAAGTGCAACCATCTCCTGCCAAGACTCTATAAACTTATACCTCAGGCAGGCTATGATGTTGCCTTGATTTGCGAACCGCTTAACTCCTACCAGCAAACTAAAAACCGTTCTGAAACAAGAGAAGAGGCTCTTAACACCCATAATGAAATTTGCAAAGCCTATGAGTCCACTCTGCCAAATGTCCATTATTTACCGCCTGTTGATTTAACTGCAAGGCTTTCATTGGTAAAAACCATACTAAAAATCTAATTCTTATTTCCCAATTTTTGCAATCTCCAAGCAGAATTTCTTTATCTCTTCACTAGATTTGTTGTTCTTTGCGTCGCCGCCCTTAAGGCCAATAGTCGAGACGGGCTTTTTGCTGAGTGCTTCCATCTCGCCAAAGGTCTTATCTATTGAGCCTCCAAATGTGCAAAAGAAAGCAACTTTTTTGAATTTATATTTTGCCAGATAGGTTCGAACTGCCGGAGTAACTGTGCCCGCCCAGACGGGAGTGCCAATAATGACCAAGCCATACTTTTCAGGATTAATTTTTGTCTCAATTTTAGTTTCCTTCTTTCCCATTGCGTCGCGCCCTCCACTCAAAAATCCAATAGGCCCGGACCTTGATTTTTTGTCAATAATTTCATCAATATCAGCTTTGAGGCACTTAGCAATTTCTTCAGCAAGCTTTTTCGTGGAAGAGGTTCTCGAGTAATAAACGACTAGCAATTTCATAATAATAGAATGGGATTGAGTTAATATACTAGACCTACCGGACTTGCTAAAGGTCCTGAACAAAAAAACCTTTTTAAATTTTTGCGGCTATAACAGATAATGCTCAATAAAGTTTTGGAAGCAATAGTTGAAGGCTTTCTATGGGCTATTGCTCTTCTTTGGGTTTTGGTTGACGATATCAAGAGTTTGGGCCAGAAAATATTTCGCCTTAACAGAGACTAGAATCTATCCTAAGCTATTTCTTCCTGCGGATTTTTATAGGGAATTACCCTTTGCTTTTCCGGCATTTCAAGAGAATTTTCACCAGTAGATACCCTTTCTCCAGTGGCCTTTTCAAGTTCCTTTCTTGCGGCGGCAGCTACCTTTCCGCCTTCCTCGACGGCCAATCGGTTTTCAAAAAAACCTTGGGCGTTTTTGGCTTTTGTGATTTTCGCGGCTGATGCTTCGCCAAGCATCATCAGGATAAGCTCCATATCAGTCATGTGGTCGCGAAGGTTCTCATCTTTCAGCCCCTTGAAGTCCTTATATTCCTTTGGGGTCATGCCAAAAATGGACTTTGAAATTTCTGACGTCAAAATCGCGTATCCCCGGTCAGTCGTTACTCCTCTTTTGTCCCATTCATCGGTAAGCTCGTCGCGAATATCAATCTCCCTCGTTCTCCTCGCAATCCAGCCATCAGGATAACCTTTCATTTTATAAATCTCCTTCATCCTTTTTTGGGCAAGTTCCGGGTCTTCAATTTCCTTTATTCTTTCATAGCCTAACCTGGCAAGCCATCGCTTGAATGGCTCTGCCTTTTTCGAAGGAATCGATTGAATAATCCGAAACATCCCTTCAGTGTTGGCATAGTCTTCCATGGCGTCACCTTCCTTAACGCTCAACGCCTGGCAGAATAGCGATAAGTCTGAGCCGCTTTCCTTAAACTCCTTTGTCTTCATGCTGTACCAGTAGCCTTTAGGGTACTTTGTGCCAGTCAGGCTTGAGATTATATCCAGGACAGAAAACCACCACTCTTCATTATGCCAGATTTTCCTTATCCCCGTAGCCTGGAAGGCCACAACTGCGTCGCTTGAGTCCATGATTATACTTGCGGCGAGTATATGTAACCAATACATAAGAGTTATGTTTAGCTAATGCCTGAGAAAAAGAAGAAGGGATATTTTATAAGCCGCATGAAGTACTGGATAAGCACTATTCTCCTGACGTTTATGGGAATTCCTTTGCCAAAATGACGGGATTTTGCCTTCAGTAATATTTCTCGATCCCGCCGTATCCAAAAATCTATGCCTCAGGAGATTCCTTGTCGAGAATCTCCTTAATATCTTTCTTTAGTCTTGGAAGGTCTTCTTTAACTATATTCCAGATGACATTCAAATCCAGGCCAAAATATCGGTGGATTATTATATCCCTTGTCCTAGCAATTTGGCTCCACTCTACATCAGGATATTTTGAGGTAAAGCCTGGCGAAAGATTTTTTACAGCCTCACCTATGATTTCCAGTTCCCTGACTATTGCGTCCTTTCTCATGGGGTCTTTAACCAGAGTTTCCCTTCTTACTCCCTTAGATTATGATTCTACAGCTTCTATAGCTTCAAGTATGTGCTTAACGAAAATTATTGGGTCTTTTTTCATATTATCCTCAATTCTTCTTTCAAAATCCGGTCTTTTAGAAGCGGGTTAATGCCATTATAGGTAAGAATTTCTACCTTTTTCCTGAGATTTTTCTCAAGCTCAATCTCAAGTCCTGCCTGGTCAAGAAGGCTGAACTTTTTGTTGGCAACCTCTATTAAAATATCAATATCGCTGTTCTTCTTCTGTTCGCCCCTTGCATAAGAGCCAAAAATACCCGCCCGTTTTACGTCGTGCCTTTTTAGAATCTTTATTATTTTTGGCTTTAGCCTTTTTAATTCCAGAGATAGATTAGGTGCGGTTTCCATAATTTACCTAGAGGGTTATATAATCAAGATCTGGGCATTAGTCTTACTTTCTCCCCTCTACTTTTATGCTCACTGCCCCTAATGATGCCTTCATCATCTCTTCCTTTGACATTCCTGATTTTTTAATGAGCTCCTTTATTATCGGGTCTTCCTCCAGGTATTCCATAGGGAATAAGGCTTCGCCGACAACCTTTACCTTTGTAAAGCCCGCAGTTTTCATAAAGCCGAGATATTCCTCTTTTGAGACGGCTCCTGCAATGCATGCCGTATAAGCCGCCATAGATTTTCTCAATTTTTCTGGTAGCGGCTTTGTCAGGACAATGTCTGAAACCATGAATCGCCCATTCTTTTTTAGGACCCGGAACATTTCCTGAAACACCTTTTCCTTATCAGGCGAAAGGTTGATGACACAGTTAGATATTATTGCGTCTATGGAATTATTCTCTATTGGGAGATTTTCGATTTCTCCTAAGTGAAATTCCACATTCTTGTATCCGCCCTTAGCTGCATTCTTCTTTGCGCGTTCAATCATCTCAGGCGTCATATCGACCCCGATCACTTTTCCATCTTTTCCGACAATCTTTGAAGCCAAAAACGCGTCAAATCCGGCTCCCGAACCAAGGTCAAGTACAGTTTCGCCCTCCTTCAAGTTTGCTAATGATATAGGGTTTCCGCAGCCAAGGCCAAGATTCGCGCCATCAGGCACAGATTCCAAATCCTTATCAGTGTAGCCAATCATCTTGCTTGTTTTCCCCGCAGAGCAGCCGCAGCCACTTCCACAGCATGAGCCACCTTCTCGAGCAATCTTTCCATAGCCTTTCTTAACCTCATCCTTAACGATTTTTCCGTCCATCATTTCTCACCATCCAAGTCCTTCATCACAGGGCCAAGGAACTTACTTGCCATACTTGCCATATCCTCAGCCTTCACAAGCGCGAGGCAGCAAACCTTCTCGCCGCAGGATAAACTTACCAGCGAAAGCTTGTCTCCAGACTCAATACCCATCTTCTGCCTGACACTTTTCGGCAAAACCATCTGCCCGCGCTCATCGACAGAAATAAGCGCCTCTACCTGGCAGCATGTGCTAGAGCAACAAGAGCCGCCATTCTTACTCCCGGAAACTTTTTTCGTGACCATAATTATACCAGATAAGTATTTATTGATTAATCAGAGGATTCTGATTTGACTGAAAAATAGAACTAATCCAGTGATTCTTTCCTCCTGAAAAGCAGAAATAAAAACATTGAAAGTTATAATGGCCTAAGTCAAATAAGAATTCTATAATCACAAGCAAGAATTCTGATGATGAGGTATTCGAAGATTGTCACTAAAAATTATTATTTCTCTACCTTTCCGGTGGTTATTTGCGCTGTAATTTATATCATAGTTAAAAAATCGTTTATTTCTGTATAGTGAAACCACCTGAGGAACATTATCGTACGTCAAAACCCAACTGGGCATAGTTCCAGAATTTAATAGATGTGCTAAATTTTCGTGATCATTTTCAACGTAGTAATTTAGATATAAGTCTTGACCTTTTTCAAAATATGGGGGATCTAAAAAAAAGAAACATCCTTCCACCCCACCTTTGCTAAGAATAGAATTAATTAACTCTAATGCGTCTAAATTACTGAGAGATATTCTTTCTTTATGATAAGCTATCTTCTTAATCCGTTCTATCAAGTCAGGTTTATTATATCTTGCATCAATTTTCCATTTTCCTAGTTGATGGCATCCTCCAATCGGACCACCCGTTATAATTCCTGAACGATTGCATCTATTAAGGAAAAAAGTAGCAAAACCTATCTTCAGCTTAGAATATTTTTTAGGCTTCAGTATAACATCTTTCTGCATCCTCCAATTATCCATATTCACCTCAGTTTCATTGATTAAATCAATAAGTCTATTGGTTTCATTTAATACTGAATTCCAAAAACAAAATATATTATAATCCGCATCATTTATCAGGATTTCATTAACATGCTCCAAAAATAGCAGATTTAGAGCGGCCCCAGCTCCACCCGCATAAGGCTCAATATACTTGCAATTACCAAGATTGTTTAGTTTTATTACACTAACTAAATAGTCGGTTAATACACTTTTGCCGCCAGGATAACGCAATGGACTTGAGATATATTTCATGATTGTTTCTTTTCGGGTTCAATTAGTATTATTCTAAACAGACCTTCCAATTTTGGCCAAATTTCTCTAATCTCATTCTCACTTAGGCTATATTCCTCACTGTGAACTAAGGAATTTAGTGCGGATAATGAGCTCTTATCTGAAGAACTCTTGAATTGTTTGACTACCTTTTTGACGTTTTTGTCTTCAATATGATTTACATCCTTCTTAACCAAATATTCCAATAGTTCTCCCAGTGAAATATCACTTAAGGCTTCTATTTTTGGTACCCCCTCACAGATAACTTCTAGTTTTGTCACGCCTTGCTTCTTCAGGAACATTCGAAGGGATTTATCAAGAAAAGATCTAAGTAAGATACCTGAAGCATTGGGATAAGATTTTACAGATATTTTACGCAATTCTTCATAAAATTTCTTTAGATTAGTTGCGCTTTCCAATTTGAATGGGATTCCAGGAGGGATTATTCCTTTGGAATTTTTTAGAGTTCTTTTTTGTACATTGTTACTACCCGACTCTTCGCAAATCATATTCTGAGGTTTATCACTAAAATCCGCCTGAGTAAATTTACCTTCGGTGTTTGGCAAATAATCTTTTATCTCCCTGGCATATCGTTCACGATCCGCTTCCTTATTTAAAATTCTAGTATCTATCTTTTTTTGTACAATATCGGAAATAATTTTTCTATACGCTTTCTCAAAATCTTCTTTATGGGTATTACCCTGAATTTCCCCAAATTTGTTAAAAGAAATTTTCAAAGCTTTCCTCATAGCCGCGGAATCATACACTCTTTCAAGTACAGAAGCGGGAAAATTTTGTTTGTCTAAAAGCACATTGTTCTCTTCAGAGTTACATCCCCCAACATTGCAAGCAACAGAATACATATTATGTAATTTTAAGGATTTGATGAGTTCAGATTTGGGCAAGTTGTATTCTTTTTCAATCTCTTCTGCTTTGAGTCCATTGTTCATTAGTCGGACATAGAACTCTGCCTGCATAATTGTGGACCAAGGCATGGCCGTATTATGAGTATGTTCCTTAAAAACTATAGGATTTGCTGCCGCTCTGCTTGGGGCCACAATCACTTTAACTTTTTCAATATAGTTCCTAGTTATTGAATCACTAAGTTTTTTAAATTTACTTCTTTCGGTGGCATTTATTATATCCGGATTTAATAAAGCTTTTATCGCGGATAATCTTCTATTTCCTTCAATGACAATATCTTTTCCATTTTCCTTGCAGATTATTAAATTTTTATCTGGAAAAAAACCTTCAGTAGCTATCGATTTTGCCAATTCATATATCTCATACTTGCCAATCATTTGATTTATCAAATCATTCTGAGAATAGTTCTGATCATTTGAAGTAAATCTGGGATTGGTGGGATCTAAATAAAGCGAGGAAACCTTTAGTTTTGCCTCCTCCCACTTAGAATAGTCTATCATAATATTAGTTATTAATGAAGATAAAATCTTCTTCAAAGCCAAATTTTACTCAATCAGCCATCTTATCGCCAACGTCAAGGAGACTGGACCTGGGGCTTACTTACAACCCTAAAGACCTTCCTCTGCTGCACTTTTAGTTCTAAATACCCTATAATCTAATATGAAACACCCCACCAACATAACTCTTCTCCTACTAGGACTATTCTTGCTGTCCCAGCTTATTGGCCTCCTTGTGCTCTCGCAGTATCTGCAAACGGGACAGGACTTGCCTTTGGGGCTGGCAATGCCCGACATATCTGGTGAGGAGGCCTTGGCTTTTATGTTAGTCAGTATTGCCATATCGACAATAGTCATTCTGCTCCTGATCAGGTTTAACCTGACGCTCTTAATCAAAGCCTGGATGTTTCTTGGCGTCGTTATGCTCCTCACGGTTTCGCTTTCTGCTCTTATGACGCCACTCTATGCATTTGTCCTGGCGGTTTTATTTGGCGTGTTCAAGGTGTTCAAGTTCAATGTATACCTCCACAATATTTCAGAGCTGTTCATATATGGGGGGCTAGCAGTCTTGTTTTCTCCCATATTGAACATTCCCTCGGCAATTGGCCTACTCATAATAATCTCGGTGTATGACATGATTGCTGTCTGGAAATCAAAGCACATGGTTTATATGGCAAAGGGGATTATGGCGACAAAATATTTTCCGGGGATATCTGTGCCTTACAATAATTCTCAGCCAAAGGTTTCTGATAAAATGGATAAGACTATAGATGCGGTTTCTGAAAAGCGCGAAAGAAGTATGGGGGCGATACTTGGCGGCGGGGACATGGCGTTTCCCCTGATCTTCTCCGGGGTAGTCCTGCAGGGATTATTGCTAAGTCACTCGCTTCTCGAAAGTTTATTCTTAACTGCCATCATCCCAATTTTTGCAACCTTGGCATTGGCCACATTATTCGCCATATCAGAGAAAAAGAAGTTTTACCCGGCAATGCCTTTTGTGGCTGTGGGCTGCCTTATCGGATACTTTATCATAACTCTGATTTAATTCAATCCTCCATGCACCACAAACGCAATGCGATTGTAAGCTATTTCATATTCCAGAATTAGCATTTTGCGCGGTTTAGAAGAATGGATGAATTAGATCTTGTGCGCCCTGCATATGCCTTAACTCCAGAATTGGAAGCAGAGAAGAAAGAATTGAAAAGGCTTATCTCAAAAAGCGAGGACTGGGGATTCTTATTCGAAGTCCACCTGGAGCCCTTGGCAGGGGCGTTAAATTATCTCAAATCCGATGAGGGAATAACAAGTTTTTATGAACTCGTTTCAGACCCTGGAGAGGATTACTCATTTTCCATCGAAGTCTTAGACAACCTCCTCAAGATTTATGCTGGTCGCCAGGAGGCTCTTTTCGTAAACGGCCTAAAACAGAGAAAGGTAGCCTCCGGCCCAGTCAACTCATACTGCGCAGTCGAGCTTTTGCCTCTTGTTGAGGGGCCTTCTGTAAGAGGCCTGGAAGATATTTTTGGAAAGGAAGATTCAATCCGGATATCTTCAGATATTGAATATATCCCTGTGGATAAGACCTATGTCTGCTGCTGCCACAATATGAGCAAAAACAAGAACCCCTCAATAGTTTTTCTCCTGGGTGATGAAAAGATAATGTCTGATCTTATTCCTGGCGCACTGGAGATTTCTGATGAGATTTCAATGGAAGAGCTATGCCCCTATAAAGTGAGTTGCCCTCTAAAGAATGCATATAATAAAGCTGCAGCTAACGGAGCGTCTCTAAGGATTATAAACAGTCCGCTTGAAAATTCCCTTGGTGTTTTGAGGGCAAGAATAGAAACTGCGCTTAATACTGAAGCATATGATGACTTAATCCTCGCTGCAGCAAAGATGAACGAGTATAATGACCACATTGAAGACCCCTATAATTTAAATGGCAAAGAGCCAGATACAAGCTATATTGGCTAGTTCTCAACGCTCCGACCAAGCCTCTACCCGACAGGTTAATAGCCCAAATTAGATTATTAGTCTCCAGAAAGACAATGTTCCTTAGTGTATCCGTTTTACACTACAAACGTGTTTGGATTTTTGGCTTTCTAACTAGATTTTGCGGTTTTTAGAGATATGGCCTCCAAAGTTGAAAATTATCTTGAAAAATCAGAAAGCAAGCTGCTTTTGGCAAAAAACAGCTACTCGCTCTCAACAAATTCTTACCTTAGAGAGCTTTCCGGGCTGCCAAGGGAGATGACATTTTTTAATGAAACTGTTCAGCAATCCTACTTTTCTATATTCTATGCGGCAAAAGCTTACCTCATATCAAACAACCTGGAAACACGCCCTCCTGGTGAGCACATTAGCACCTATAACGGGCTTGAAAGGGAACTTGAGTTCAATGGTGTAGATATTATAACTGCCAAAAAGCTGATGAAGCAGTATCATGATGAGAAGTTTAAGAGAGGAAAGTCTACCTATGACCCAAATTTTCGGGTGGAGATGCCAGACGCAAAAAGATCAATAATCAATGCTGAGGATTTTCTTTTAGCCATAAATGCCCTGCTTGAAAAAGATAGGATTCTGCCTGCAGGAATTAAAAATATCGTGGGTTCGAATCTAAGACAAACTGCTGTCTCCGCCAAATAGCCTCATCCATTTTAGCTAAACCTCACAAGGACAAACAATGGATTATTCTAAGTTCCTTTTTGAAGAGCGTCCCATAAACTGCAACACCTTCTCTTTGTACTGTTTTTGATATGCAAGTGTAGTTTATTCCATAATCCAAAGTTAGATTTTACGCAGTCTAAAATAATGGAATCTTCAGGCTATCAGGTTGAATTGACTTCAGAACTTAAGGCAGAAAAAGACCTGCTGGATGAGGCAATTGCTGAAGCAAGAACTCATGGGTTTCTGTACGACACTCACCTTGAGCCATTAGCCATTGTCATAGGATATCTCGAAACACCTAACGTGACAAACGATTTTTATGATATGCTGTCTAATCCTGGCATTGACCCTGAAGGAGCGATGCAAAATATTGGGCCTCTCCTGAACCTCTATGCTGGAAGGACTGAAAGCATATTTAGAAATGGGCTTTTGAGAAATACAACCACAACTGGCGTCAACTCCGCTTATTGCATAGTCCAGCTATTGCCTCTGGTAGGAGGACCCACGGTAAGAGGCATAAAAGACATCTTTGGAAAAGAAGTTTCAGACCGGATAGCTAAAGATAACGATTATATCCCCATGAATAAAACTTATGTGGGCTGCTGCCACAACCTGACTGAGAACATGATTCCCTCAAACCTTTTTCTTGTAGGCAGCCAAAGGACAATGAAAAAATTCATCCCTGAAACCGTGCAAATTTCTGAGAAAATCTCGATTGATGAGCTCTGCCCTTACGAAGCCATGTGCCCGTTTAAAGAGGCTTACCTAACTAAGCCACATCAACCCTCGCTTAGAATCATAACTGACCCTCTCGAAAACTCATTAATAGTTTTCCAGGAAAAAACGAAGCGCCAGTTTATGCCAGAAGTTTACGAATTTTTGACCCTGATTGCAAAAAAGATCAACTCCTATAATGATAAGCTTAATAATCGCGAACATGACCCTTTCGGAGTAAATGGCCGGAAGCTGGACACCGGTTATATCCAGTAGAAAAATCTCTTCCACTTATTAAAATCTAGTCTGTGTTTGAATATTAAAAGTGTGCGCTGGCCGGGATTCGAACACCCTTACCCCAAAGTAAACTTAACGGGAGGCAAAGCCTTCCTCATGTTTCCTGAAACTTTCTTTCTTGGGGTTTTCAACCCACCGTCGCTTTGCGACGAAGGGGATGAACCCGGGTCGCCGGCTTGGCAAGCCGGAATCATAGCCACAGTCCTGTCTAAACCTCCCGAAGGGGGTTTTGACACCTAGACTACCAGCGCATAATCTAATGAGGCAAGTAATTAATTATAAGAATTCCAAAGAGGATTATGCCAGTTGAGGCTGAGTTGGAGCTGACAATAGCTTTTTCTGATGAATTGGGCCAGATTATATCCTCCCGCTTTATAGAGAAGATTAAGGCTTATTCAGGAGGCTTGTTCCAGAGGGGGATAGCCAACTCAAATAGGCTTTTTCTGACATTTGCAGGAACTGAGGAAATGACGCCTTTTGTCCTCTCGCTCATAAAAAAAGCGTCAGAAATGGGAAAAGAATACAAAATCGGAGTGAGAGATTACTACCTTCCATCTTACGAGATAAGCTTTGACTCTGACCATATAGGCAAAATAAAAATCCCCTTCACCGAAGCAGTCATCTGCAATGGAAAGTCCTGCAAAGTCGTCTTCAAAGATGTTGAAAAGGACTTTTTGAGGCGTGGCAGCGTAAAGAGAATCATGTTCCTTATCTATTCTAAAACCCGGGAAAAGACCTGGAAGGTGATTTACAAAAACGACCTGCCCGCAAACGGTACATTAAACCCAATTGAAGAGCTTGAAAAAAGAAGGCTGGCCGTCAAGGGCCTTGTAAAGAACGAATATTTTTACCTGCCGGAAGGCGCAAAGGAATTATCAAGGATAAAAGGCGCGGCTCTATCAGGATTGAGCAAATACAGCCTGGAGGAATTTTTTCCATTAAGCCACACTTCTTTTTCTCTCCTGGAAGGCGAAGATATATTAGAGCTTGCACCGCCCGAAATTTTCGAGTCAGTCTTTGGAGAAGTTGAAAACACAGGCGAAGCCTTTGAATCATATTTTATAACCGGCTCGATAAAATCAATAAGCGCTAAATCCAAAGGAGTGATTTTTGATGAGATTCCATTCAATCTCTATAAGGCCATGGAAAGGAGAACTATAACCCAACCCTATTACCTCTATGCCCAGAAAAACAAAAAGCTCCGGCTCACATTTTTTGAAAAAGAGGAAAATTACCTGAATGCAGTCCAGACTTTGACTGAGAGAATGAAAAAATTGCTCGAAGGCTTAAGCCTGAATTACAGGATTATTTCAAGAAAGGCAAATGGGAATTTGTTGAGATTCGAAGGATTCCTGCCATACAACAAAACCTGGATTACCCTGGCAGAGGCTATGTTCTCGGAGAACGCTTACACCAAACCCTTCCAAATTGAGGGAAAAAGCGGGCAATTGAATATCAGCCTGGAAAATATTTTCCTTGCAGAACTTGCGCAGGGGACAGTAAAGCCAAAGCCTGATGAAATCGATAATGCTGAAGAGCTTCCCAGAATCGCTGAAACCCCTTCAAAAGGCGGACTGCTCGAATAATTTACTCAAACCTTAATGCATCCACCGGATTCATCTGTGAGGCTCTTCTCGCGGGGAACGCTCCTGATACCGCGCCAATCACAAATGAGAATATGAGCGAGCCGGCAATAAGCTCAGTAGTGATTGATGCCTTCAAAAATCCATAGCCTGCAGCTGCGGCAAAAATCTGCACAATCTCAGCAAGGCCAACTCCAACAATCACTCCCGCTATGCCGCCTATCAGGCCAAGCATTCCAGACTCAAACAAAAACAGCATAAGTATATGCTCGTTACGAGCGCCAATTGCCTTCATTATTCCAATATCCTTGGTCCTCTCAACAACTGAGGTGTACATTGAGTTCATTATTCCGACGCCTCCAACCAAAAGCGAAATTGCAGCTATGCCTATCAAAAAGCTCTGGATAATACCAAATACGCTTTGGAAAGTTTCTGCAAGCTGCTTTGGCGTAGAGACCGTGAAGTCTTCTTCACCTTCCTTAACGTCCCTTGATTTTCTCAAAGCCTTCTCAAGATTAACGCCAACTTCCTCTGCAGTAAAGCCGTCCTGTATCTGAACCAGAATCAGGGCAAAGCTATCTGTAGTATTCATAACGGTCCTATAGCTATCCATGGGAATGTATATCTGAGAGTCATCTGAAGGATTTCCAATGGTGTCATACATGCCAACAACTTTAAACTCCTGGCCCTGTATCCATATCTTGTCCCTTAATTTTACATTCTTTGAAAAAAAATCCTTTTTTGCCAGGGAATAACCTACAACTGCAGAATACCGGTCTCCTTCTTTAAGCTCTCTACCCTCAAGAATCTTTAATCCCTGTGCGCTCAGGAGGTCTTTGGCAATCTTATCTGAAGGCATGCCCATCACATAGGTGTACTTTACTTGATCATCATATTTAACCTGGCCGACTGTGAATTGAAAACCTGAGGCAGCTTCTACCCCACGCACATTTTCTATAACCCTCAGGTCATCATCAGTGAGCTCGGACGCAGAGCCGCCGCCTGCCGCACCTGAAAAAAGCCCTGCGCCGGGAGACACGGTAATCACATTAGCGCCAAGAGACTCAAACTGCTGGTTTATTGACTCCTGCAGGCCCTGGCCAACAGAGATGAGTGAAACAACTGCGGCAATCCCAATCAAAATTCCTAAAATAGTAAGCTCGCTTCGAAGCGATCGGTGAACCAGATTGTTTATTGCTAGCCGGAACAAATCCAAAATCATTTTTTCCTCCTGCGCTTTCTAATCCACCAATAAGCCACGATTGCCAAAAGCGCAAGCAGGATTATAAGTCCATTGTAGCTTGGAGCAGGAACAAACTGGTATTTGCTAAGCTCCTCAGCGCTATAGACTCTCAAAGGAATCATCCTCTCCTCATTATACTCTTTGTTGTTTCCGTCCCGGTAATCTATTGAAACATTCAAGGGTATAAATCCTGTTGAGGATTTGGCATAAATCTTAAACTGCGCTGTGTCAAAGTCATCAGAATTCAAGTTCCCGATATAAACCTGATTAGGGGAAAGTATTTCATATTCTCCATTGTTTAGGGTTACAGTAAGGAACTTTATATCAGTCAGGCCTTTATTTACAAAGTTCAGGATTACATTTCCGCTTGAGCCTCCAGTCAAAACATCTGAGCTTTCAATATCTGCAACAATTGTTGGCATAGCGCTTACGACAATAGTAATATAATCGCTTTTTGTAAACTGGGTCCCGTCAAGAGACTTATAGGTAAGTGTTATCGGAACCTGGTAAGGAAGGCACTTTGCAGTTGGTGAAGCCATGAT
>Ga0105092_10001289_pt1 | contig 13376 bp, 11 predicted proteins | sample PPLLak2March2015_FD_87021 | JGI IMG/M metagenome (GOLD analysis project Ga0105092, IMG submission 87021) | Freshwater sediment microbial communities from Prairie Pothole Lake near Jamestown, North Dakota, USA - PPLs Lake P7 Core (1) Depth... | ecosystem: Environmental > Aquatic > Freshwater >... | reverse complement strand
TGCAGGTTACTAGTCGGAGAGTAACAAACTCTCCCTCATGATATCGCTTGCGATATTGTGTGAATCTCAGTCAGTAAAGTGGTTATAGGTCCTGATCTGGGCCTGATATTGCTGTAATTGGAGCAGTAATAATATTTTACAGCCCACGATAGACGCGAATGAATAGCTGATAGATATCTAGCTAGATAGATTTTAGATAATGCAGTTTATTTTTTCCTTTTGGCATTATTCGATATCGCTATTGTCCCTAGGTATCACATCGTCGTCACCCTAATCAACGATAGTATGGAGATATCTTCTCTGAGATTAGCTCAACTAGTTCGTTTCTATTTGGACTTGAATTAGTTAGAACGATCTCTGTGAACCCCAACTCTATATACTTGTTGAGCTTTTCTATTGCTTCCTCCGCAGTTGATATCACAAGGAATTTCTTCTCTAGTGTATCATCACCAATGATCTGACCATTCTCTTGAATTTTTCTGGGATCATGAACGTCTACATCAAAGAATGCCTTTATCATAGCGCCACGCCAGAATCTAATCGATTCCAATGCTTTTTGCTTGTCCTCATGATATGATGCCGGTAAAAACAGTATCTTTTCTAATGAATTATAATTCTTGCCTGAATTCATGGCACCTTTCTTTAACGCGGGAAACAACTTCTCCCTTATTACTTCCACATCCAGTTCATTAGTAACAAACCCATCTGCCTCTTCGCCAGCTAGCCTAGCACTTTGTTTACCAATCCCTGCAAGGTAAAGAGGGATATGATTCGAAGGTTTGGTATACAATTTAGAGTCTCGTACCCAATAATAGTTTCCCTTGAAATCAACCCAATCTCCAGTCCAAAGTTTTCTAATTAAGTATATAGCTTCTTTTAGCCTCTCAAATTTTTCAGCATTGGAAGGCCAGGAGTGCCCTGAAGTAACTTCGTTAAGAGCTTCCCCTCTTCCGATTCCAAGAAATACCCTGTTTGGGAACATATATTCAAGCGTAGCAAATACTTGTGCAACGATAGCTGGGTGATATCGAAGTATAGGAGCCGTCACGCCAGTACCTATTACTATATTTCTAGTCCTAGCTAATGCAGCCCCCAGCCATGGCCATGCAGCCCCTCCAGAGGCCCCACTATCCCACCATGGCATATAATGATCGCTTGTCCAACACCGTTGAATCCCTTTCTCGTCCATGGTCATAACGTCGCTTAGCAGATCTTTTGGATTCACTTGTTCATGAGCAGCCTGAATACTAATCCTTGTCATCTACTATCAACTTCTACCACTCAATACAAAATATAGTGTATTATAATGGTTATCCACAAACATTGTCTCTCTCTGGGTGGGAATTACGATTGTTAGCGCTAAAACATCGCTTCTGTCCCTAAACTATCCCAGAAGATGGGTTAACTAAGATTCTGACTATAGAGATGTATACGAAGGCATCTACTTAACTTGAACAGCTTCTACATTAGTTTTTTCTTCAAGAAACAACCGATGTGATCCGAAAGGAAATCAGGTCAACTAAACTCGTATTGTATTATAAACTAAACTCAAGTTCTAAAGAATGTTTAAATTTATAAAATTAGGTATGCGAGCAATAAGAATATCATTCCAAGAAAACTAACAGATGCTAATTTCGATTAAATGCTCAAGCTCATGTCAAACCGATCATTCCAGTATTAAGTGAGTAGTTGAATCAACTCAAATTGATTGTGGTGTTACCAGAATCTTTCCAAAATGATCTCCACTTGCCATTTTTGCATAGCCGTCTATAATTCGGCCGAATGGAAGGACCACATCAATTACAGGTCGTATTCTGCCTTTACTAGTCCAATGGATCACATCTTCAAGTTCTGCCTTGGTGCCTTGAGTGGAACCAATTAAGTTTAAACCTCTAAAAAAAAGATATCTTAGATCTATATTCGAATTATATCCTGTAGTTGCGCCAGTAGTTACCAAAGTTCCGCCCATCTTTAGCAACGATATTGCTTTGGCAAAAACAGATTTCCCAATATGCTCAAAAATAACATCTACCCCGTCTTCTCTCATCTTGTCTTTTGCAAGACTTCGTACAGCCTTATACCAATCAGCATCTCTGTGATTAACAACATAGTCTGCGCCAATCTCTAAACATTTGTCCATCTTCTCCTTATTTCCAGCAGTAGCAATTACGTTACAATTATATAATTTTGCAATCTGAATCCCTACCATTCCGACCCCACTTGTGCCACCCATGATTAAGACAGTCTGTCCAGGTACAATTTTTGCCCTACCTACTAACATGTGCCAAGAAGTCAATCCTACCATGGCAATGGCCGCAGCATCATTAAATGAGACATCATTTGGCAATTTAACTACATTTACCTCTGGAAGTTTTGTAAATTGAGCAAAGCCACCCCATAATGGACCTGTCTGAAATCCCCATACAAGTCTACTGTTACAATCATACTCTCTCCCCGATGTACATAAATAACAAGTTCGGCAGGATAGATTTGCATGAGAAGCCACTCTGTCTCCAACTTTGATAGTGGTAACTCCTGAGCCAATGTCGGTCACAGTTCCTGCGATATCAGTGCCTGAAATATGCGGTAATGGAATTTTAATAGGTTCACCCCACACGGCCCACAGATCGTTATAATTAAACGCAGCTGATTCTACCTTGATCATTACTTCATTTGATTTTAACTTTGGAGGATCGATATCTGTAATTTTCACCACTTTTGCAGGATCCTTGCTATACTCAGAGAAAACAGCAGCCTTCATTGGTTCTGACTCCTATAACTGCATGGTTGATATATTATTTTTGGATGAATAATCCTTGCCTAATAAAGATAACAAGTACTGTCACTTTTCCAAGAAGCAATTCATGAGAAACATTGGTTAGCTTTTTTCTTCATATAGACTTGAAGCCAGCTTAAATCGTACTGATATAAGGTAACAACAGTGTATAAAAGCAGTAATCTATGTAAAACATAGTGCATATAAGTTACGAAATCGGCTAATCAGTATGTCCATCACTGACCTAGACCAATGTTAAATTCATCGCACTGATTCCTTTGATCTTTTTCCTAGATTTCAATAGCTCATAGCATTAAAGATTAATTGTTGGAACTCTATTCTGTGTTTAGAGGTTAATAGGCCTAATCTTGCAATATTTCATCACATATCATCATTATTATCATCTTCATTATCGTCATCGCACAACATGTCCAATGGATTTGGAACAGCAACATTACTGCTACTTGTCACACTATTATTGAGTCCCGTTTCACTTTTTATCTGTGACTGGAACTGTGTGCTTTCCGAACCGGCATCGCAGACTATTTCAGTATTTTTAGATCCATGAGTTAATACCACTTCACAATTATCAGAATTTGTATCCCCTTTTGTTGGTGCAAAATCTATTACGGTATCGTAACCTTCTCCACAGTCAAAGTAGTCTGCGCCCTTACCTCCAAATAGTATATCATCCCCTGCTCCAGAATAGAGTTCGTCATTGCCCGATCCTCCAAATAGGAAATCACCTCCAAAACCACCTTGAATTACATCGGCATTATCTCCCCCGACTAATTTATCGTTTCCATCCGCACCTGTAAGTTGATCCTTATCTTCATCGCCCCGAATAGAATCATCTGCAGATGAACCTTGCAGTACATCATTGCCTTCTAATCCAATTAGTAGATCTCCTTGTCTGCAATCTGAGATCGTCACAGGGATCAATTGTTCGGGGGGATCCATATTGGGAACCTGAACTACCTGTAAGCTTTGAATAAAAGTGAGAAATGAACAACCTATTATGACATCGTCTTCATCAGAGCCGATAGTGGTATTAGATGTACCTATAATAACGTTGACCGCATGTACGTTCAGAGTGGGAAGTAAAAAGGATAAGGTAAAGCAAAATAGAACAAGACATGATATGTAATATGAGATATAATATGTTACAATCATCCGACTAAGGAGAACAAGTTAAATTATTAAGTAATCAGTTTGAGAGCTATATGCAAATGCATTATAATGTATTTTAGGATGAGTGTATAGTACGCATAAATAGTTAGCATCTACTTGTTACCAATGACTATGTCGAAGCTGTTGCTACAGCAATCTACAGCTTATATCCAATTCATGAATTCATTAAGATCAAAAGATACTAAGATTCATTATACGAATTGGTTAAATGACTTTTACAATACCTAAATATTTCGTGTGATAGAGTACTTGATCTTGATGCAAGCCAACTTCAACAAAAAATAATTAAATATGTAATAGATATGCGAGATAACAGGAAGCTTTCGCCTAACTCAATAAGCTCCTACATTTCTGCGATTCAGACTTTTCTTGTTATCAACGACTTCGGGGGTATTAATTGGACCAAAGTTAAGAAGTTTGTTGGGGAATTCTATAAAGTGGCAGATGATAGACCATACACAAGAGACGAAATTAAACAATTAGTTGATGCAGCACACTCCATAAGAGACAAGGCAATTAGCTTGCTTGTTAATATTTCTTGCAGGAGGGTGGGCGGTTTGGTCAGACGACAATTAAAACATCTCATTCCAAATGATAAATACGGTACCTATCAGATTGATGTTTACAAGAAATCAAGGGAAGCATATACGACCTTCTGTACACCTGAAGCCAGAGCTGCTATTGATTTCTACTTAGATTGGCGTACAGAGTTAGGCGAAATGCTTACTCCTGAAAGTCCACTATTCCGCGTAGGATTTGACACCAGATTTGGAGCAAGATCCCCTGCCAAACAAATGAATCGCACCCTAGTGTGTAGGATATTGAAGTTATTGCGAGACAAAACTGGAATCGTTAAGGCACAACACCTTACAGATAGTGTAAAGCGTGGAAAATCTCGTTCACATATTAAAACGTTGCAAGGACTCAGAAAATATCTATCAACTTGCTTAGATACTGCAGGCGTTAATGCCGTGTTCGTCGAACTTCTTCTGGGTCAAATCTTGACTGAGATAACCTTAATCGCATTGAAGTGCAACAGAAGATTGTTAGCACAATCGTTGAACCAATGCCAAAGAATGAATAGTAAAGACTTTGGATCTGTTAACGAATATGAGCGTCACGTGGTAATTAAACACCCAAAACTCCCCTGCTATTCTGGGCCTGCGGATATCCAATATTACTATTTGGAAAGGCAAGTGTCAGTTTGGATCACTGAAACACCTTATGCATGCTAAAAATGCTTATTCCCTGTTACATAATATGATTTAGCCAAAGCTCACTGTTACCCCTGTATTTCATCCCATTTGCTCCATTAAGGTATGTTTTGAGCACAATACAAAATCTGATATTATTGCCTATCCACTCCAGTAGTTTGTAAAGTTCATATCATATAAGCAGGTCAGCAATTTGCCGAAACGTATATAGAAGAGTATATAATGACGTGTCGACTACAAAAATGCCATTGGTAGTCACTACAACTATCATTAACAAAAAAACTTATTTGATGACGTTTATTGCTTGGGCCATAATAATTACCGATGTAATCTTTGGCACCTTTTTTGATGTTTTGGGAAAGCCTCTTACTTCTTCTTTTGGTCTAATATTATTTATAACAATGAGTATCACTGTATTTTTTGCAGGTCTGTATGCCCTTAGACATTATATGGTTGCATTGCGCAAAGTCCTTGAGGCTCCTTCGTTTTTTAATAGGCTGTACAAGGCAACACCTATTTTTCTTTATGCACTTTTAGTCATCTTTGGAGCTATCATTGTTGAAATGGTGTTATTTTCACAATATAGCACTTACCTGCTGATTCTACTTCTCTTAATAAGTGCAGTAGCCATCTTGTTCTTTGGTTTTCGCACTTACAAATTCATGTCATGGTTCAAGTCGAGCGTCACCAAACGACGCAATATCATGATATTGGCATTTGCTGTATCATCAATGCTCCTTTGCATCAGCACGACAGTTGCTATTACACTTGATATAAAGCAATTAGTCGTTTCAAGACCACCCTCCATAGATCAAAATTACCCCGCTAGCAATTCTATGGCACACAGACAATTAACTAGTATAGAACTTATCATTCATCTCTATGGGTTTCTTGTCCCTCAAGTTACTGCTGTTGCTATCGCAGAAATAGTTGGTGTTGCATTTTTCCTTCGTTATTTTAAGGATAAGATAGGAAGAGCAACATTTTGGACAATTATAATTTTACCACCTGTACTCTTTTTAACTGGGGTATTTGGTCCTCAATTTTTAAAGTCAACTGGAAGTGAATTTGTATATATGGAGTCCCAGTTCCTTATCTTTAGGGTAATAGGTACCGCAGGATGGGTTGCAGCTGATTTTGTAATAGCTTATGCATATATCTTAGTAGCAAAAACTCTTGGACGGCAAATTACCTCTTCTCATATCATTAACTATTTGATTATAGCAGCAGTAGCAACCATTTTAATTTCTCCAACGACCAATAACTGGATAACCAACAATTCTTATCCACCCTTTGGAGCAATCCAACGTGCCTTTCTTGTGCTTGCTTCTTTTCTCTTTAGCATAGGAATATACTCTGTCGCGCTGTCAGTGGCCCAAGATTCAGAATTGCGTCAATTAGCCAGAAAATATGTAAAGGAGTATTCTCTGCTAGATACTTTAGGTAATGCACAAGAGAACGCAGAGATTATGCGAAAGCTTGTAACACTAATCCACCAACACGCAGATGCTATGGAAAAAGAAACAGGAGTAGAATCTTCAATGTTAGATGATAACGAAGCTAGACAATATATAGACTTGGTAATTATGGAGACTAGAGGAAAAAAGGATGACAGAACAGTCGGCGCCTAGCTTTAAGCTTAGTGTCTAATGCTAGAAAATTAATGGCCGAATCAGTTAAAAATCTAGTTACTTATCTTCTGGTTTTACATGATGGCAAGTTTATGTATTCCTTACTCTAAATTACTTATCACAATTTCATAACAGTAAACTATACAAAATCAACAAGAATTAATGTAATTACATTCCTTAATTCTTTGAATAAACCACGGTAGAATTATTAAAGAAACTTGCATAGCACACAGAGAACTTTCTGACCATCAAGGAAATACCGATGGTTTGGTCCTATTGTATTTTAGTAGATGCTATTCTGGGGGATTTCCAACGTTGAGCCCATTCCCCTAAATCATTAAGTATTACTCCCAGTTCCCTTGCCCTAGCAGTCAACCTGTATTCTACTCTAGGCGGTATTTCTGGATAGATTTTCTTTGAAATAAGGCCTTCCCGTTCCATCTCCAATAGTCTAGCTGACAGTACTGTACTACTAATTCCAAATAATGTCCTTTTAAGTTCATTAAAGCGTATGGCTTCCTTTGTGTGGAGGTTCTTTAATATTAATAATGCCCATCTTTTTCCTAATACTTCCCACATGTTGTTAATTGCTTTGCATTTTTGTTCTTCCTCTTCTTCCACTCCTTTCTGTTCCATTTGGTTTCATATTCTGACTAAGTATTTAAATAATACTAACCAAATTTAAACCATAGTATGTGCATAGCCTAGAAAAAAGTCATCGACTGCCTCTTGCGTACTCTCTCTCCGACATAGCCCAGCGAATGAATACCAACTTTCAGCTTATCTGGTGAGTGGCCGGCTTGCCTTCCAGCCTCTCTGTAGAGATCAATGAGCGGCCGGAACCTGCGTGTTTCACCGCCTATTATTGCAACCATCAATGGGAGTCCAAGCAAACCAGCACGGACAAATGATTCTGGAGTTCCACCAACGCCTATCCATATCGGAAAAGGATTTTGCAAGGGTCTTGGATAGACTCCCTGGCCACTCAATCTAGGCCGATATTTACCAGACCAATGCACATGCTCATTGTCACGAATCTTTAGCAGTAAATCGAGCTTCTCTTCAAAAAGAGAATCATAATCTTCCAACCTAAATCTGAACAGAGGGAATGCTTCGATGGAAGAGCCGCGACCAACGACCATTTCTGTCCGACCTTGTGAAAGAAGATCCAAGGTTGCGAATTCTTGAAACACCCTTACTGGATCGGCTGCACTTAATACAGTTACAGCACTAGTAAGACGTATGTGTTTAGTTCGTGCGGCTGCCGCAGCTAAGACGACGGCTGGGGCTGAATCCAGAAATTCCCTTCGGTGATGTTCGCCGACACCAAACACGTCTAACCCAATCCGATCGGCATATTCAATTTGTTCGACCAGCCTTTGCAGACGCTCAGATGGGCTGATCTGGAGGCCAGCGTCATCCCACGCGGCAAAGCTATCAATTCCTACTTGCATAATATACTACTAGATAAAGCGACTATTTAACCTCAGTAGTGATTACTAACTTAGTCGGTATTAAATACCGTATCTAGTAAGTGGAAACTTACCGGCTTCTCACCGCCCAGAATCCGGAACGACCGAATTAGGGAATATGTAATAACCTAGGATATATCAAACCTATCTTATTTGCGTTTGACGATAGTAGTTTCGTCTCGGGTATAGAATTCTTTGTTGATTGAGGGCGCTGCACAAATCTCGCTAATCTAAGTATAATGATCTATGTAATTCAGTGTAGTTTTAGGCCAATAAGCCTCAATTGAGAACTGTTGGTTTATTATTAAAGACCAAAGTGACAGCGATCTAGTTTTCCCGTAATGCCTCGTATCGTCGTTGCAAAGCATGATCCATATCTGTCTCTTATAATCTCCTGAATCCAATTATTGGTCTATTATTCAAGTCAATGTGATTACCAAAATATAAGACATAAGAAACAGGTAGTTAATGCCAATGGAAGATAATTTCCTTGACTTTCTGGTAGAGTTAACATCATAGGTTTCGATTTCGCTGTATTCCTAATCAGAGTCAATCGCATTTGAGGTATCAGCACATAGGAAAACATCATAAATTTCTGTTTCGATAAACCTATTTCTGGACGTTGGGTTTCTGCTCATCGAAGATAAGCATGTTTATTTTATGGTCTTACCGCCTCTTTTTCGCATAGCAGTATAGTCTTTGTATTTACTAGGGCTAAAGTTCTGAGGGTCATACTTGTGACCAGTTATCTTTTTGTCTGTCCCATCTCCTTTAATTCTGCTGAAAGGTTGATTGTTCTGTCTGGTATTCTTAGCCAATTTCTTCGTCATCGTCCATCGGTAAATGAATTTACTAGCAATTATAATCCCGACGATAATTGCCCAAACCCATAGTGGAGGACCTTCCATTAACATTAATCCTTATCAAATATACTATTTATGATGATCTGATCATATCGTGATACTGCAGGTGAGGGGACGGAATCTAGATGATGTCTTGCTTGTTTGATGCATCTAACCGAAAAGTCTCAATACAGCTTTGGTATTTCTGGTTTTGAAACAACTTTATTAAAGACATTAACCACATATTATCAATATAATAGACGATTAACAATCATCTGATTTCCCAGAAGGTAACAATAACGGTGATAGCGAAGGAGGTAACTAGGCGAAATCTAATTTAAGTTAATCGTTGTACTTATGGCTGCGGTAGAGAAAGGTGACGGTACACTAGACAAGGAAGCAACGAATCATGATGACTTAGTTGATGCATGATCCAATGACCTTAAATCCTCTACTCATTTAGCAAATGCCTATAGATATTGAGAATTTTACTATGATTCAGGGCCACAAAAAGACTGGCATTAAGCCTAATGTTGTAGCTAATACCGTTATTCTCACACCTTTTTCTAAGCATGACCACAAAGGGTGTACAAAATTTATAGAAATAGTGTTATCCCCGAATCTGGTATTCAAGATTGTAGTCAAATTCGGGGCGCCTTCCTCAACTTCAGTCCTTAGGGAAGTGGTTAGCCTGTTATACCTAGGATGGATGGGTAGCCATACATACATTCTGGTACTCGAATATATCTTTGCAGTGTGCTAGCATGATTTATGTTCTCTGTTAAACAGTACTGGAATTGCGAACATATTTTGTTGTAGTGTTACTTACTATTTACGCGCAAGAATCTCAATTCCCTGTCTAAGATAACATACATGAATCACTTTTTAGAAAGTAAGACGCTATAAATATTATGACATACATGTCCGAAGAGGAAATTAAAAAATTTCTTACGCAAGGTACTTTTACGGCAAAAATTGCCACAGTCAAGAAAGACGAAAGCCCCCATGTTGTTCCAATTTGGTTCGTATTAGATGAGCAAAATAATAAAAAAGTTAAGAAAATAGGAGATGTCATTTTTACCACCTACAAGGATTCACTGAAGGCAAGAAATATTGAACGTGATAATAGAGTAAGTATTTGCGTAGACGATCAGACACCTCAGTTCTCATTTGTAACTATTAGTGGTACTGCAAAAATATATCGTCATAAACGGAATGAACTTTTAAAATGGGCTACCAAGATAGCAAGACGGTATATGGGTAAGAGTAACGCAAAAGCATATGGTGAAAGAAATAGTACTGAAGGTGCCGTTCTCGTACGCATAAAACCTACGAAAGTAATAGCAGAAAAAGATACAGCTGAATGGGAATAATAGCAATGATGACGATTATCTTCACATTGAAATAATTACAATTACTTTGGACGTACATATATCTGCCACTTTCGATGGTATGTGTGTGTCGCTAGTGATAAGAGTATCATCATCAACGGAAGTTAGGATTATTTTTATTATGCAAATGTTCAATCTTTCGGTTCCTTCCGGTAATTTTCGTCGGAATACGCATTATTTTTTCCAGTTTCACATTCATCGTAAGCTGAATAGACGGATACTCTTCTTTTCCTGCAAGTATAATAGTATATTTCAATCTATTTAAGAAAGCCATCAGTTAGAGTGATTGCGATCTTCTTTATTTGGTAGTTTTTCATCTATATCAACATTTGTTAACAAAAATACTCTTTCCAGTAGTTGACTTAGACTAAACACGGAATAACACAAAACTTTCAACGTCAAAAAATGTCCGACGAAGTAAAATCCAATAACTACTACTTTAATAAATGCATTCAAAGAAGCTGCCTTTAATCCTCAAAGTGGTATCAATATTGATAAGTAGGCATTTGATGAATTGTTAGAAGAAGCGTCGAAACTATACAGTAGTATTAATGTAAGGGATTCAATCGCAAATCAAGAGTTTTCAATAGCTGGTGTTATCAAAATATTCTTGAGGGGAGGAAAGAGAAAGATCTTAATGTAGATAATTATCACTTTCAGAACCCAAAAAGAAAAACAGCAATTAACAGAAACAGCTAGTTGGTATCATAAAATTCATTCATTAAAAACTTATCAGAAGCAAGCCGTATCTAGCATCGCTACAAAATATTAGTGTATAGAATGCTTGCTACATTTGATACTCCTGCAGGTCACAGAAAGCATCACCAAACATTTCATGGAGGATGGAAGAACCAAAGTCAATAGAACAAGCAGAGATTTTGAGGCTTGATCAAATTCAATTGATGTATGTAAATAGTCACAAAGATTTCCTCTTGCATTAAGCTAATCTGGGATACATTTATGTCCAATTATTACTATTATTACATGGAATGGCCAAATCGAAGAATAAGGCTAGAAGAAGAAGTAGAAGCAATATACTCGGAAAACGTAGAAAGGCAATAACGATAGAGAATATGGATATACTATTAAGGTTAGGAGAACAGTATAACACGAGTTACGATTTTGAGGCATCGCAATGGTTCTGGAGCAAATTACATCAAAATGAAATCCCCTCTACGATTGAAGAGTTCGAAAGCAAGTATCCCCAAGGAAGTAGAGAATTTCAATTGTTTGAAAGATTCACCTCAAAGTTTGAATTAGCAGGATTACTTATCGAATATGGTTTTCTTTCTGAAGATCTTTATTACGATAGATACGGAGGACTGCAAGCAGAATGGGAGCGAGCTAAACCAATTATCTATGGGATAAGAAAAGAATGGAATGACCCAAGATTCAGAGAGAATTTTGAGCTTCTTGCAAAGAGAGGATATGAATGGCTAGAGAAGCATCCACCTAGGGTAGATGTGGAAGAATAAAATCATACTCTGTTCTGATTTCAGATAATTCTACTTTGAGTTTTCATTGTGTTTTGCATATAAGCCAATTTTAAATGAATAAAACCAAGATATTATCTTATATGCTTTACAGCAATAAATGAGAATAATATGTTATCCAAAATCTCAGGAATTAGTCAGTCAATTTTTAAAGGTTCTAGTTTTTGTAGCACAGATAGCCTTTCAGAATAATTTAATTAATTTAAGAACATCCATGAATCCAATAAAAAATGAACCATTTCTCTTCGCCTGCTGTGAACTTAAAGAATTTACTGTTTGTCGACTTGGGTTTTATTTCACTATCCAATTGTTCTAGTTCTAGCCTGCACTTTTGCTCCTCAGATAATGACGAACGTATTGCCGCCAATCCGTGGGGAGTTTGTTAAATCCTAACAAGGTTATTACGGTAATACCCCACAATGTAGGCCTGAGTTTCATTTAAGGATTCTCAAACCGAACTGGCGCAACACAACCAAAATTCTGATTTCTCATATATAGATTAAGGTCTGTTTGTACCCAATAGCCGGTGACAACTTTGACTATAAGGACATGCACTAGAACTGGAACAGCTACAAGACTGGTTTTCAAATCTAAATTCATTGAGCTTCGGCTCTCCAAATGCATTAATAAACCAGAAGAGTAAAAAAACGGCAGTGACTGTCACTAAAAAAGCTACAAAAATAGTCTTCTGAAATTCATCCATTGTTCTCTACCATCTAGCCTCAAACTATATTACCCATAATTCTACACGGCTAACATCCTAATAACACAATGGGAATCGTAGCGCATTATCATTGAGTACTGGCCCCACGTACATTTTAAATAATTAACTGAGGTGTAGATCTCCTCATACTTCTTCGACAACTGCAAAATAGGATCATCCCGACTCGGTTGATACAAATGAACGCCTAGAAAATATGGCATTATGACCATTCCATAACAGCAAAGCGTTCTTTTGTTGTAACTGTCTTCACTGACTGATAAGTTGACCGTCAGGCGTCGTCTGACTGGCCAAAATGCTTAGGCTATGCGGGACAAATGAATTAGGTTACGTTACGTTCTGAATGATATTTTAAGGTAGCAAATGAAAACCAAGGGGGTTAAGATTCCCGTAGGTAAAGAGCCCCTTTACCATTGGAAGAAATAGGATAGGTAAGAAAATGTTTCATGTAGCATGTCAGTTCTCATACCGAGTAACTAAACATATTTGTAATCTCGGCGGTCTATATATATTTATATATCTTAGTATTTGCATCTTTGCCAATCTAAGATGAGCGATAATCAAGGATCCTACGCAGCCCGATTCAAACTAGATACACGTCCACCTCCTGATCGGCTTGCTAAAGAACATTGTATGGCAAATTGT
>Ga0105092_10001288_pt1 | contig 13388 bp, 7 predicted proteins | sample PPLLak2March2015_FD_87021 | JGI IMG/M metagenome (GOLD analysis project Ga0105092, IMG submission 87021) | Freshwater sediment microbial communities from Prairie Pothole Lake near Jamestown, North Dakota, USA - PPLs Lake P7 Core (1) Depth... | ecosystem: Environmental > Aquatic > Freshwater >... | reverse complement strand
TACGGATTGTCTACATTATCCTGGCGATGAAATGTCGCCAGCAAAAACTCTTCGGGCAGGTTTAGCTCAGATACAGGGTTTCTCTTTCTGGCTTCAGGAAAATACCTTTTGCAGGCATCGACAACTGTGTTTCCCACCACATGAATTTCTTTGTCGGGGCGGCCGATTTTTCTCTTCAGCCCGTCATGAGGTATCCCATGCCCTTCGCAATTCAGGATTTCTTTTGTAATGTTTGTCGGAGTAAGCAGGTAATCGGATATCTGGTCAATAGTCATCCGGGCTTGTTCTTCAGGCATTCTTATGTCCAGGCTTCTAAGGCCAGCTTCCAGATGAATAATGCCGCACTCGAAATCGTTTGCGGCCAAAGCGCCAGCAAGAGTTGAATTGGTGTCTCCATAGATTAAAATATGCGTGGGCCTCTCTTTTTCCAGGCACTTGTGAAGCCCTGAATACAACTGGCCTACCTCTGATGTATGGATATCAAGGTCATAATCAGGCTCTCTTATCCCCAGTTCAGAAAAAAATACATCTTTCATGTCTTTGGAATAATGCTGTCCGGTGTAAACAAAAATATGGTCGCTGCCAAGATAATTGTCAAGAATAGGTATCAGTTCAGCTAATTTTATCAGCTCAGGCCTTGTCCCGAATGAAGTCACGAGTTTCATACCAACTTCTGGTAGCCGCTGCTATGATTCGTTTCTATAGTAGGTCCATGCATATCTAAAACTATTCTTTTGTTTGTTGACAGAACAAATTTTTTCATGAAAATATTACAGATTGAGGAATATATAAATCCTGTCCTTTGTAATCCAAAAACAATACATAAAGCCGATAGCTCCAGAGTATCTACAAATAGATAAAATAACTCTCGACTATACCCAGGCAATTTTTAGTAAAAAGGTTATCATCAAATGATTTTGTTTATATAGTAAGTTGGGTTATTAGCTTATGTCTCAGGACAGTCTCACAAAAAGAAAATTTAGTTCAGGAATAATATTATTGCTTGCATTTATGTTGTGCTTCTCAACAGTTCATGCTGCAAATCTGGCAGCACAGATGGATTATACCTTATCTCCAGGGCCAAGCACGTCATACCCCGATTCGGGAAAAGAATTGACGAATGGGTACTATGCTGCCAGCGACCCTGCAGATTCAAACTGGGTGGGCTTTGACCAAGACTCCCCGCAGATAACATTTGCATTCAGCAACCTTTCAAGAATAGACAGCGTAAAGATTCATTTTTTAAACTATACTTCCTGGGGAATAAACCTTCCAACCTCAGTAGAGACTTTGGTCTCGTTAGATAATATTGATTGGGTAAGCAAGGGTGTGATGGCTCAGGATGGAAGCTCATTCATATTAAACCTGACCGGCACAAATGCGACTTACCTGCGGCTGGTAATCACAAGGAATTATTGGGCTTTTGTGGATGAGGTTGAGGTTCATGGAGAATATGTGGGGCAATTCACGCCGCTGGAAAATGAGACTATCAATGCCACAAAACTTTCTTCACAGATGAATTATGCTGTGTCCCCAATGCCAAGCAGTTCCTACCCAGATTCTGGAAATGAATTGACAAATGGCCTTTATGCTGCCAGCGACCCTACGGGCCCTAACTGGGTAGGATTTGACCAAGTTGCCCCGAATATAACCTTTGCATTCAGTAACATTTCAAGGATAGACTTGGTAAAAATACACTTTCTAGATTATCCTAACTGGAGCATAACCTTCCCAACCTCAGTGGAGGTCAGGGTTTCAGAAGACGGCGCCAGTTGGGTGAGTAAAGGCTTGATGGCGCAAAATGGCAATTATTTTATATTGAATCTCACAGGAACAAATACAACTGCCCTGCAGCTTGAGATTTTAGTAAGCAAGGTTTTGTCTGACTGGACATTTGTCGATGAGATTGAAATCTATGGAGAATATAACCAGTCTGCGCCGCCAGGCAACCAGACTAATCAAACCAACCAGACGACAAACTCTACAAAAATATCACTGCAGATGGATTATTTATTGCTTCCAGCCCCAAGCGCGTTATACAATGATTCCGGAAATGATTTGACTAATGGAGCTTATGCGGCATTTAATCTTGCAGACCCTGATTGGGTGGGCTTTGACCAAGACTCCCCGCAGATAACATTTGCATTCAGCAACCTTTCAAGAATAGACAGCGTAAAGATTCATTTTATGAATTACACCGGGGGCGGGATAAATCTTCCAACTTCTGTTGAATTGCAGGTTTCACAGGATAATCTTAATTGGTTGGGTAAAGGCCTGATGGCTCAGAACGGGGAGTATTTTATATTGAACCTCTCTGGCACAAACACTACGGTAGCTTCCCTGGCAATGAGAATCAACCGAAATCTATGGGTTTTTGCTGATGAGATTGAAATCTATGGGGAAGATACTGGCTTACCCCTACCAAAACCACCTATTCTGGCATTTGTAGCGCAAACCGAGGATAATGCAACTACTCTCTCAAAGAACTGGGCGCAATTAAATATCTCTCTGAACGAAACCAACCCAGACACATTTATTGTCAACTGGCTTTCCCCTTCAGGGAACGCCGCAAACATAGTTCTGTATGACCGTGATGGGCCATACGCAAGGGAACTGTCAATATCTAACTCAGGCAATGTTATAACCGATTACCCAGTTAAGCTGGTATTTAATTCATCAACCGTGAATGATGCAGCCAGCTTCTTCCTGAAAGCCAACTCTACAAACCTAAGATTTTATGCAGGAGTCATTGCAGGCAATAATCTGTCAAGCGCAATTCCATATTGGGTAGAGTCATGGAATGCAACAGCAAATCAGGCTATTGTCTGGATAAAAGTTCCATATATCTTAGCCGCTGCGAACACAACCGTGAACATGTATTATGGAGGTTCAGGTGTTAGTATGGGTAGTGGAGAGAAGACCTTTGCGTTTTTCGATGATTTCGATGATGGTTACACTGGAGACTGGGTCCTGTCCACATCCTGCGTTAGAGGAGTGAAAACTGCGACTACTGCATACTCCACCAGCAAGCCTTATTCACTTATGAATTATGTCACGGGAGCGTGTGGAGCCTCCTATTCATATTCCCTGCGCAATTTTACTGCTACAACCGCTTCGACATATCGGATTAATTTTTACACAAAAAGCCAAGCCTGCACAGGCTGCACGATATATTCAAGATTGTTTGTGGATGGAACACAAGTATTCAGCCAGAGCATAACCGGCGCAATGGCGGCCAGAAATGTTTCAAGGAGCCTCACTGCAGGAAGCCACGAATTAAAGATTGGCATGTATACAACGACCTCTAGTTCTGGAACCTTCCCCGCATACTTTGACAATATAATTGTCCAAAAATATGTCACTCCGGAGCCAACCGCAAAAATTGGCTCTGAAACTAACGTATCGTCATTTTATCTCAGGATTGAGAATCTGTCAGATGGGACTTATGCTTATTACGGTTGGTGCAATGATACCTCAGGAAGCTCTGCCTACACAATAAATTATACCTCAACAAGCCCAAGATACCTGTCTGTGAAAACAAATTACCAATTAAGAACGGTTCTATTGATTACCACAAATAAAAGCTTCGATGATGAATCCTACTCTCGCGCGGCGAACACCCTGGATGGCATGGGCATAGTTTTTGATTCGATTGAGGACAGCCAGATTTATGCTACTAACCTGACCAACTACCAACTGGTCCTTGTGGCAGGCTCCACCATGAAAGCCATGAGCATGAATCTTTCCACGGAACAGAAGATAATTGATTCCATAAATAATGGCGTTAATTACCTGTGGATTGGAGATGGGATATGGGGGTCTTTCCAGACTACAGATTTACCCCAGGCATTTGGCATAATCTACACTTCTGAAGATATCAGCAGGAACCTTAATATCACGCAGGCAAACTTCACAAATCTTGCAAATGCCTCTGACAGGCTGGCGGTTCTTGACGAATATATCAGGATAGTCACTCCAAATGGATCTACAGTTGACGGATATTATCTTACCAACACCACTAATACCAGCATACCCTTTATCACAACCTACCAGAAATCCCCAACCACCGGAAAAACTGTCTATATATCGCTGCCTATATTGGAATGGTGGAAAGACACAGAAGCAAATTACACTTATGCAAGAAATGAGGTCCTTACAAAATACATCCGGCAGCTCCTGACTGAGGGATATGTCTCAAAGAACCCCGCCAAGAACGGAAAGGATGCAGTATTCATCATCCGGCTGGAAGATTACACCCCGGGCGGTTCTGAGATGGGCCATGATGAAACTGCTTGGATGACAAGGATGTCAAAACTAGTGAACTATACAAAAACTCAGGGAGTTCCTCTGAATATTGCCATAATCCCGGTCTATTCTTACCCTTACGGAAACGAGACCCTTTATTGGAATAGCACGAACACCAGCATAGTCCAGCTAAAAAGCTATGCGGTTCAGGCCAGAACTAACAATGGGACTCTGATTGTACATGGGTATAAGCACCAAAATGGGAATGGGGTTGATGATTATAGCGGAGATGACTGGGAAAACTGGAACGAAGATACCCAGACCTTCCTGAGCCTTGCTGAGCAGCAGAATATCACCACAAATGCCTATAATGAAGCCAAAAAGCAGTTCAACTACACTCCAACCACATGGGAAACGCCTCACTACATCAGCAACAAGGATACCTATCTGGCAGCGTTTAACTCTAATTTTACATATTTCACTGAGTCTGACACAAAGCTCTTCCCTAACTATAATGGCTATCAGAATCTGGCCCAAGGCCTTCTTCTGAACGTGCCCGAGACTGGATTTGACTTTGCTGAAGATGCCGCAAATATTACGTTAAAGGAACCTACAAAGAAAATAATTTTGTCAAGGACCGTGAGGATAAATGGCCTGTATTATGTGTTTTACCATAACAACATTGACCAGCAATACACCTCACTGCAAAATATGGTGACTGCATCAAAAACCTACAGCATGTGGTATCCAAGTGTTGAAGAGTATGCTAAGTTCTGGAATGACCGGGATAATGCCACCATCAGTTCATCCATTGACAAGAGCAAGAAAAAGATAACTGCCAATATAGCCAACTCCTTCCAGGGATTGACTATTTCAGTAAGAATGCCTGATAATACCTCGCTGGTGAATGCCACGGTCAATGGTGTTTTGACGGCTACAACCACAAAAACGGCGGGCGGTGTCAGCCGCATTTATGTAATTATGCCTGCCGGCCAAAACATGGCACTGGTGGTTAACTACAGATAAAGATAGCTTATCTGGAATTAGGCAGTAGATAGCAATTTATTGAATTAGAATCTGATTAGTATGGCCGCAAGCAGAAAGAGAAGATTCCTAAAAGGTGCATTGCAGGATAGGTCTGTAGGACCCCCCAAATATTTTCCGGAACCTGCTTATCGCAGGAAGCAAATATCTCCCTTGAATATTTTTGCCAAAGATCTGTTTTTGGGCAGGCCATTCGAAAAGTCGGGGAAGCGGCATGAAATCAGATCCCTGGCGGGATATTTTATTGTGGCCGGAGCAGCCATTTCCATAGCGATCGCAATCCCTGCGGGAATTGCTGCGGATTCCTGGGCAGATGCTTCTTACGCAGGGCTTGACCGTAAGTATGCAAACTCCAGTTCTGTAGCCCCTCACAATATGGCCTACGTCAATTATACTTCGCATATAGCTTCGATTAAATACACCCCTGGCAAAGAGACGCCGTATTTAATTAAAAAAGGCATTTCTAAAAAGTTCACACCAAGATATGGCCTGGAAGAGGCAGTTCCGGTTTATGGCGTGACCCTGGACTCTTTGGAAAATATCGATGATATTGTATCGTCTCTCCAAAGCCTTCCCAAGCGCCCAACCACAAGAATAGTTTTCGATTATAGCAAAGAGCCAGACTATTATGTGAAGTCAGTGAAGCGCATATCCAGCGTCTCAGATGTGATGGGTGGAATATTGGATTCCACACAGATGAAGTATGTTTCTCCGGAAGAATATTTAAATAGAACTGAGAAATACCTTAGTGCCATGGGAGACAATGTCTCTATCTGGGAAGTTGGAAATGAGGTAAGCGGAGATTATGTCGGCCCGTCTGATGATGTTCGCTCAAAGATGTTTGCGGCGTATAATGTTTCAAAGAAACATCATAAGAAAACGGCACTTACCATTCATTATAATCCCTGCTATTGCAAGACTCCGGAGTATGAGATGTTCAATTGGACAGAAAAATATGTCCCTACGGAGATGAAGCTGGGGCTGGACTATGTGCTCATAAGCTTTTACGAGAAAAACTGCCCTAATGCAGACCCTGACTGGAATGATATTTTCGATAAGCTAAGCGACATATTTCCTAAGTCAAGGATTGGATTTGGGGAGATTGGCACAGATGGCAATGATTCGGAAAAGGCAGCTCTGATAGAGAAATATTATGGCATGAATATCTCTAATCCAAGCTATGTGGGTGGATGCTTTTGGTGGTATTATCATAGCGACATGGTGCCGTACACAAAACCCCTCTGGGAGGTTTTAAACCAATCTATTTCAGGCAAACAAAGCAATAGGGATTATGAAGCATTATCTGAAGCTTAATATGGCCATGGCAATCCTGAAACCAGGCGTTTTCGCGGTGATTCTTCTGGGAATTGTCTTTTTGAGCGGATGCCTTCAGCAAGCCGAACCCCACCCTCTAAACAGTACAGTTAGCTTAATAAGTGTTCCCCCGGAAGGCCAAATCTATCATGGCGTCTATCCTGGCGGAAAATCGGGAGAAGAAGATGATATTACCCTAGAGGACTTACGCTCATATGAAAATCTGGCTGGAAAGCCCGCCGCGTGGGTGTACTTTTCCGATAACTGGTACCGAGGGCGTGAGTTTCCACTCTCTACAGCAACGTGGATTCGTGATGCAGGAAGCGTTCCTTACATTCGCCTTATGATGAGAAGCCGCTCTGAGGAATACACGCTTGAGCCGACATTTACTCTGGAAAGGATTATTGATGGAGATTTTGATTCTGACCTGCGTGCATGGGCAAGAAGCGCGAGAGATTTTGGCTCTCCATTGATTGTTGAGTATGGCACTGAAGTAAATGGCCAATGGTTTCCTTGGAATGGGGTCTGGAATGGGGCCGGAAATCTGACTGGTTATGGCAATGCTTTTGCAGAAGACGGTCCGGAAAAGTTTCGTGATGCTTATCGCCACATTGTCCGCGTTATGAGAGAAGAGAACGCTGGCAATATTGTATGGGTTTTTCATGCAGATAGTCAGGATGACCCTGAGGTCTCATGGAACCGCATGGAGGAATATTATCCGGGCGATAACTGGGTTGATTGGCTGGCTGTGAGTGTTTATGGCGCCCAGACTCCATCTGAAGAAGAATGCCCTGAGTTTAGCCAATTAATGGATGTGGCTTATCCGAGGATTGTTTCGTTAAGCTCAAGCAAGCCCATAATCATAGCAGAGTTTGGCGCAACCCGAAATAGTCCCTTCTGCAACCAGTCAGATTGGGCGAGAAATGCTTTGTCAAACATCACTTCTTCCCGCTGGCCGAGGGTGATTGGCTTTTCTTGGTGGAATGAAGCTTGGGAAAATGATGAAAATCCCGCCCACAACAGTGATATGCGCCTCCAGGATAATCCAGAATTGGCGAAAGTTTTTGAGCTGCTGATTGGGAAAAAGGGTGGAGTGATTGGCAAGTTGATATTCGATGCAGACCGGTTGCCAATTCAATCAATTGATTAAAGCTAGAACAAAAGAAAGGTTGCATTTATTATATAGAGTTCATTAAATCCAATCGATTGAAGTTTTCCAACAGTCCGCTAAAGTCTGGATTTTCACCGCGGTATACCTGCAATCTTATGATGCCTGCAGCATCCTTAGGCAATTCGTCAATTTTATAGCCCTGTTTTATCGCTTGGTCTATGACAATGGATATTTGTTCATAAGGTCGGAGTGTTGGCACGATTATCGATTCTGGGATGTGGTATATTTGGCCAGAACTGGATTTACTAGTTTCAGATGCCATATAGAGTATAAGTGAATAAGGTATTTAAACAATATTTTGGCCTCCTTTAAAGAAGTATGATTTGTAAATGGCCGGTTGCTCGCATGAACGTGTTCACTTATTTTTTAAATTATGATTATTATATGAAAATTAAAAATTATAAAAGAAGTTACCTTGCAAGTACCCAGAAATCATATCCGAGGAACCCAGATATCAATACAAAGAAAGAAGATTTGCAATTGGAAAATTATCTTGGGGGCTTGGCTAGTAAGCTAGGTTCTGGCGAGACGTCAGGCCTAGGCCCCAAGGCTGTAGCCAGCGCATTGGCGTTTGCAGTTCTGGCTGGCGGAGCGGCATATGCAGTTCACTATGATAATGCTGCTGGGGATTCAGCAACTCCTCAGCATAATGCTGTTGGCGCAGGAAACCCTGCCTTTGATGCTTACGAAAAAATTAGTGGCTCTGCTGTTGGTCCGGATAAGGGCGTAAAGGCTTACAAAGGCGGAGCAAAAAAGGAACAAATCCTTAGAATTCTCTCAGCAAATGATAATGCCTGCAACAAGATTGAAAGCGCTTCTGATACATACAAGAAGTCTGGTCTTGAAGATAAGCCCTGGAAGCTGCTTGGCCTATTTGAAATGGGTAGCCCGGATGGCAAAATAGAGCCGGCGGGATGGAGATTTCCCTGGTATGTCCAGGATGAAGGCTACAAGCAGGATATGGATTTAAACAAGGATGGAATTATTGATTTGCCTGATGAGGTTATGAAGTGGGATGACCTGCAGAAAAAGGCTCCAATCTATGGTGTAACAATTGACTCGATAGATAATCTTGAGGACATAATTGCCTCATTGAGGGGATTTTCAAAACGAACAACTGCAAGAATTGTTTTTGACCCTGGCGTAGACCCAAGATATTATTCTGATGCTGTAGAGGGCATTTCGAAACAGGCGGATGTGATGGGTGAGATAGTGGATTCTATCAATCTTGAAAAGTTTACTCCACAGCAGGTTTCAGAGAGGACCGAAAACTATCTGAATATCGTGGGCAAGGACATAAGCATAGTGGAAGTTGGAAATGAAGTAAATGGGGATTGGACTGGAAAGCCCGAGGATGTCAGAGCAAAGATCTATAACTCATACAACGTCTCAAAAAAACACTGCAAGGAAACCGCCCTCACACTTCATTTTAATCCATGTTACTCAAAGGCTCCTGATTATGAGATGCTCAACTGGGCTCAAAAGTACGTCCCTGATGAGATGAAGCAGAACCTGGACTATATTTTTGTCAGCTTTTACGAGAAGAACTGCCCTAATGCTAATCCTGACTGGAAAGATATCTTCCATAAGCTGGAAAAAATATTTCCAAATTCCAAAGTTGGGTTTGGAGAGATTGGCACGGATGGAAGCGAGGCAGAAAAGGCAGCGATGATAAATAAATACTATAGCCTGGACCTGTCAGACCAAAAATTTATTGGGGGAAATTTCTGGTGGTACGGTAAGCAGGACCTTGTGCCAAACACAAAACCATTGTGGGGCGTTTTAGACAAAGCGATATCAAAAAAGCCCGGCGCAGTTGCAGCATCCGCATCCCAGGCTAGCGCATCAGCTCCGCAGGCAAAGGTAATAACTTATCCACCGCTTCGCGGCACTGGTTTTGAAGAGGCCGGACTTGGAGGCGACCAGCAGGATGATAAGGGATATATGGCTTATGATTTGGTTTTGAGAAGCCCGGGTCCTGTTTGGGGGGTTGAGTATTGGCAGGGACATCCTCATACTGTGCTTCAGGCAAGCGAAGAGAAGCACAGCGGGAAATTTTCGGCCAGAATTGTAGGAAATCCCGGCGGCGCAGTTGCTATAGCAGTCCCAGGATATGGTCATAAGCCACCTATCGAAGCTGGAAAGACCTATGAATTGGAAGCTTGGGTAAAAACCAAAGGTATCCGGGGGGATGGGTCCAACGGATATGGAGTCAGATTGATACAGCAGGGCTTTGATCCGACAAATCCTGCAAATGGCACCTCTCTTCCAACACAGATTGTTTATGGAGACTGGTTCACTGGAGATTCTGAAGGCGATTCAGAATGGACAAAATTGACTCTAGACTATACTCCTGGGAAAGGCATATCTACAGGCGACCCTGTTGCTGAAGGATGGATCGAGAGTGGGACAATTTATGTGGATGATATTGGGATTCGCAGAATTAAATAATGTTACCAAAACAATAAATCTAGCTTATTTTCTTTACCGTAAGCAGTTAATTTTACTCATGGCTGCTTGAAAAGCCGGTCTTCTATTTGAGCCTGCTCTGCATAATTTCTAATATCTTCATTTGCGTTTCCATATACTTTTGGCCCCAATGCTGCTTCAACTTCGCTATATATCCTGCCGGGGCTAGGATTTTTCAAGCGGCTGGCGGTTTTGCTTATTAGGTCCAACATACTTTTGTTGCTTAGGTCATATTCTCCAGCAAGCAAAACTGATTCTTCTGCTGCGTATGCCAGGCTGGATAGGCTGGGATTCCTGGAAGATCTGGAGTAGGCAGTTATGTAGTTTACTCCATCGCCTTTTGCAGCATTTGTTTTAGCAAGCGACCTTAGTATTTCCGTTGCTGCTAAGTCCACGTCCTGAATGCGAGCTTTTGGCTCGACATGATACAGGGCATTTATAATATCAAATCTCTCATCCAAGCCTCTCCCAGTCTCTTTAGAAACTAATAAGGCATTGGCTGCCAGGCTTGATATCTCATTAAGGTCTGGCTCAAGAGCTGATGAGAGGCCGTAATAGGAGGAGTAATTTTTCATCAAGCTAGCCCCCTCACCTTCCTTTGCATAAGTCTTTCCTAATATAGCCAACATCGGGGTCGTTGCGGAGTCTACCTTCTGGATTGTTGCCTTGGGCGCAATCTCATGGCACGTCATCACAAGATTAGTAGTTTCGGTTATGCTGCGGTTGTAATCCTTAGAGTAAGTTATGGCATTGACTATTGCATTTTTCCTGTAAGAAAGAGTGTCCTCTGGAAGGGCTGAACCAAAAGAACCAAATGTGTACACCTCTATGACTTTTTCGGTATCATTTAAGCCAATGCCCGCATAGACCATAGATTTCATAGTCCCTACCACGGCATCTTTTTTGTAAGTTAGAGGCGCATCAGGGTCGGTGCTATTATAGTCTTTGAATAGACTTATTGGAATATCTATGCTTAGATGCTTGCCTTTTGCAAAGTTGAAGGTATCTCTTACTGCGGGCTCAATGACATATGGATCGGGATGTTTAGGGTCAGTTTCGTACAATGTGTTGATAAGGCTTATTGCATCTGATGAGGTATATTCTGATCCCTTTAGCAAGGCATCAGTTCTTTCTGACATGCGTTTGTGTTCCCCTTCAGTAAGGCTGGGGGTTGCATGATTGTAAGAATCTATCAGCGGACCATTATCCCAAAATGGTATGTTCCATGCTGCTGCTGGAGTAACCGTGGATAAAAATGCCAAAGCTGCAAGAGCCGCAATGCGACTTTCATATATATGAGAGCCTTCTTCAGCAGGGTCTTTTCTGGGAACTGACCTGAACCCCGGCTGCGCAGTTGGCATGTGGGAAAATTTTGCCGGATCAAACAAGTAGCCTATGGAGCGGGCTTCATCCGGGTTTTTTAGTTCATTTTTTTTGCTGAAGTTCTTAGGAATAAGCTTTTTTTTAGAAAGTCTTTTCATATTAGATAATAGTGGATTAATTATAAATATAATCGTTGTATAATAATGAGCGATAAGCTGAATAATTATCGAAATGCCTATAATGCCTATAATAGACAACATGATGCATCTATTGTCGTGCCATCCAGATCAGTCAAGCCATATGAACCTAGGCGTATTCCAGCCTCAATCAAGGTTCCCGCTAGGGATGGGTTATACAACACCTTATTAGGCAATCCTTCTGAAGCATCAATAGACTCTGAAAAACTGACAAGGTATTTGCTTCTGGCGGGGTTAGTCATCACAGCAGCTGCAGTTACGCCTGTATTCGCTGCAGAGGACACAAATCACGGCGTTCACTATGACGCAAATGTTCATGCTGCGAAATTATCTCCTGATTCTGGAATTGGAAAAGTAATTTATGCGGGAGATGACTTTCATCTCAATAAGGGAACTGGCGAATTGCCATTTACATTTCAAAGCTGGGAGGGAAACCCGGATTTTTTTGTGCTTGTGGATGGTAGGCACAATGGCGGATATATTGCAAGGATTAAGGGAGACTCTCGCGATGATGCTGGAGTCCTCGCAACCGTAGGCTATGGAAATAAACCTGATGTTTCTTATGGCCAGGCTTATAGAATCGAAGCGGAAGTAAAACTGGAAAACGTCACGGGTGAAGTAAGGCTGGCTCAGCTATTGTTTGATAAGAATGACATCTACTATCCAAAACTGAGCAATTTTGGTGAAGGTCACAAAGGAACCACGGGTTGGATAAGCCTGACTCTTGATACTGAGATTCCAGAGCCTTATCTGGTCAAAGGCACTCCGGTTGTTGAGATTTTAGGGGAGGGCAGTGTAGACATAAAACGCATAAAACAATCTCCAATCTCAAAAAATAATTTGAAATAATGGCTGCCAGATATAATTACCGAAGTTCTATTGGCCGGGATAAGTATCTAAAGCCTAGGGCAGTTGAAGCGGATAGGGATTATGAACTGAGAAAACTTCCCTCTTCAATCCAGTCTTTCTTCAAAGAGGGCTTACCCGGAATACCCTCCGGCATCGCAACCTTGAGTGGGCAAGATGCATCTTTAGCAAGATATCTTTTGCTGGCTGGAATTCTAATTTCTGCCGCTGCAGTTGCGCCTGCGTTTGCTGCAGGTGATAATATTCCAAACCATCCCATGGTCAATAATACCGGGCTTGAAGAAGTTAAGCATTATGGGGACTATTTTTCGGATGATTTGGGAAACCGGGCCAAGCCATGGGGATTTGAAGTCTGGGGCGAGCCAACATCTTGCCTGTTTGGCGTAAGCGAGGAAAAATATGAAGGGAGATATTCTGCAAAGATGACTGGCGATTCACTTTTTGATGTTGCGGTTTTGGCGATTCCGGAGTATTTATACAAGCCGCTTATCGAGCCGGGAAAGACCTACCGATTAGAGGTAAGAGTAAAGCTAAAGAATGTTGAGGGGCATGGAGTGCGGCTCATTCAGCAGTCCTTTGATGCAAAGGACAAGGCCTACCCAGAATACTCTCATTATGGAGCCTTTTACAAAGGAAGCTCCGACTGGAAAGTTATTAGCCTCGATATGAATATTACTGACCGGGATAATGTGCGTGGTGACCCCGTCGTCCAGCTTTGGGGAAAGGGAAACGTTTATGTAGATAAAATCAGGTTTTAT
>Ga0105092_10001287_pt1 | contig 13389 bp, 15 predicted proteins | sample PPLLak2March2015_FD_87021 | JGI IMG/M metagenome (GOLD analysis project Ga0105092, IMG submission 87021) | Freshwater sediment microbial communities from Prairie Pothole Lake near Jamestown, North Dakota, USA - PPLs Lake P7 Core (1) Depth... | ecosystem: Environmental > Aquatic > Freshwater >... | reverse complement strand
GGAGGCGATGCATTGGCCTTTGCCAAAGCGCTCTCCAATTTGGGTAGCATCTACCACATGAAAGGAGATTTGGACGAGGCCAAGGGCATCTACGACCGCGCTCTGGAAATTCAGGATACGGGCGGCGACACGCAGGGCGCAGCCATGACGCTGGCGAACCTCGGACTGATTCATCAGGCGCGAGGCGATCTTGAATTGGCCCAGGATTGCCTGCAGCGGAGCCTTGAGTCCAGGGACGATCTGGGCGACGTTCAGGGCGCGGCCGGCACCCGCCTGAACCTGGGACTATGCTGTCAGCTCAAAGGAGATTATGATGATGCGGAGGAGCACTTCAAAGAAGCCATGCAATCCTTTGAGGACCAGGGAGATCTGCAGGGAATCGCCACGGCCCAGAATAACCTGGGAAACATTTGCGCAGACAGAGGCGACGGCCTCGGAGCCATAAAATATTACAGCTCATGCCTTGCTGCCAGAAAAACACTTGGGGACAAGAGCGGCATGGCAGCCGTGACCGGGAATCTGGCAGCCGTCTACTGCCAGATGGGCCAGCGAGAGAAGGCTTTGTCGCACTATCAGCAAAGCCTGGAAACCTTCCGGGAGCTGGGAGACCGGAAGGGAGAAGGCAATTCGCTCCTGGGCCTGGCAGGCCTGAACGTGGGAGCCAGCCGGATAGATGAAGCTATGCAGCTTTACCAATCATGCCTGGCCATCCAAAAGGAGCGAGAAGATTCTCAAGCGGCGATCAGCGTTCTCACCAGGATGCTGGATGTCTGCGGACAGCGCGGCATGTGGCAAGAGGCACAAGCCCAGTGCACCGATGTTTTGAGCTTTGTGCGCTCGCTTGGCGATTCCGGAGCAGCGGCGACGGTGTTATGCAGCCTCGGCAATATTCGATCGGAGCTGGGAGACTGGGACGAGGCGCTGCATTGCTACCAGGAGAGCCTGGAGATCCTGGGGCGGCTGGGAGACCACTGGAGCCAGGCTGTAGCTCTGAACAATCTTGGAAACATCTGCTACCAGCGAGGCAAATGGTCGGCAGCCTTAGATTACTACGACGGCAGCCTGAAGGGCTTTGAGCGCTCAGGCGATGTCGGGAGTGAAGCATCAGTCTTGAGCAACGTAGCCAGCATCTGCTTCAAGACGGGCGACTGGAACAGGGCATTGGAGGCTTACCAGAGGAGCTTGGACCTCTTTGAAAAGCTTGATGATCCCGCCGGTGAGTCTCGCGTCCTTGGCAATCTGGGAACCTTCTACTTGCGCCGGGGCGAACGCTCTCTTGCCGTAGAGCACTTCATGCGCAGCCGGGATATTTTAAAGCGGCTGGGAGACCGCGAGGGCGCAGCTGAGATGCAGTCCAACATCGATATGGTCAAAGCCAGCCAGGGAGAGATCCTCGGTTCCTTTGATGATTATCATAAGCAGCTCTCGGAGCTGAAAGCCATCGGTGACCTCTCCGGCCAGGCCGAGGTGCTCTCCGTCATCGCCGGAAGCCATTCCGACAGATTCCAGTGGGATGAGGCTCTCTCCAGCTACAAAGAGAGCCTGGCGCTCTTCGAGGAGACCGGTGAAGTCTTCAATCAGGCCCAAATCATGTTCAACACTGGCTTAGTCTTGAAGGACAAGGGCGACCTCGCCTCGTCTGCAAGAGTTCTGGAAAAAGCCTTGAAGATCTTCCAGGATCTTGAAGCCGCACCTTGCATTGCACTATCTAAGATGAACCTCGGCACCATCATGGGACTATGCGGAAATGAAGAAAAAGCGAACTCTCATTTGAGTGAAGCCCTCAAGCTACTGGAGAACCTTGGAGCCATGCCGGACCTGTGCGAGGGTTATCTCGCTTTGGGAACCTTCAAGCTGGGCGCGAATCAACTTTTGGAGGCCAAATTCTATCTATCCCAAGCGGAGACGCTCATCTTCCGTACTGATTATCAGCCCCTCAAGATTCAGCTCTATAGCGCCCAGGCGGACCTTTGCCTGGCAGAGAGACGCTATCATGATGCGGAAAGCTGCTTTGAGAAAGCACTGACGCTGGCCAGGAGGCTCTCCAACACGCTGGAGGAGGCTCGGGCTCTGGGGAGACTGGGACGGCTGGCGCTGGAAAAGAAGGATTACAAAGATGCCATGACAAAGCTGCAGCAGGCTTTGGCCTCCTTCCAACGTCTGGGAGCAGTTTACGACACCATGACAATTTATCATGATCTAGTTGCCCTCTTCATGGGAGAGAAGGACTTCGAAAAAGCCAAAGAGATGGCCCTCCTTCTGGAGAGGCAATCCAGGCTTCTCGGATATTTGGACCTGGCAGAGAAGGCTTCAATTGCTCTGGAAAATTGCATATCCGAGGCATTGCCGGTTGAGATGACGGCAGCCTGCTCAGCCGATCTCGGTGCCGCTTCGGAGCAGGGAGCCGCATTTCATCCTTCCGATTATTGCAAATCCGGCATAGGCAACGAAGCGCAGGAATTTCGGCTGCAAACTGATGGCATCGACGGCATCAATATCAAAGAAAACGCCAAGGAAAACCTGCAAAAGAAGGCCCAAAACTCAGACTATGAAATCCTCTTGGAGAGACTTCCCGCATCATACGAGAGCGGCAAGCATAATTGATAAGGATGAGGATCGGGCCAATTGCGCTCTCCGGCGTGGGGCCTTCCGAAGCTATGGCGGGCCCTCGCCTCCGGCCCGGTGGCTGCGGCATTGGCGGCAGGCGGGCATGCATTGCAGGCCGTTCGCTTGCGGGCGCGGGGGCACGCAGGCGGGGCGCGGAAGGGCAATGGGAACAGGTAGGCCTTGGTGCCAGGATTAACATTAAAAGGTTTGGCATCATAAGGCATCAGTAGATTATGACAACCCTCGTTGAGTTCGTCAAGCAATTGCCTCCCGATCTCAAAAAGGAAGTCCGGGATTTTGATGGTCTCATCGCACTTGCCCTGGCGGCTTCTCCCGTAGTTCTTCTTATCAATTTAGCTTCCTCACAGCTTTCAGATCCAGTTTGGTGGTCTGGTTTCGATATACCGTGACCGTAGATGGTATAACGCCATAACCTGATGACTGCGCTCCGATGCGGTGTTGTGCGGGCAGGACTTTTAACTGGTAATTGCCAATGGCATCAGTCATTATTCCCGTAGGGTTATAGTCTAACGTCATCTCAGCCGAGGCCACTCCTTCACCGTTCTTCTCATTATATACTCTGCCCTCAACAAAGCCGAGTGCCTCCTGTGGAACATTGTTTGAAGATGGCATTATCGGCATATCTTTGGCGAACACATCCACAATGACCAAGTTGCTGGGCTGGCTGTTCACCACAAAGTAGAGCATATGTCTTCCCACCTGGTCGGCATTGAAGTTCATGGTGTTATAACCCTGGCTGAACTGATATGTCTTGTACTTCGAACTGGTTGTATTGGTCTGTATCATCTCATAGAAGCCTGCGGGTCCTTCGACGGGTGCGTAGGCGACCAGTTGCAGCCAGGTTCCAACCGGGCTTACCACATACTGAGTCCAGTTTGTTGCTCCCTGGATCCAGAGGTCGTTGGTCTTGGATGGCACAGTGGATGCATACTGGGTGTATGGCAATCCTACACCAGCACCGTAGTACACACTGGTAGGTGTTTTCTGCGTTATATTGAATTTGGTAGGATTGCTTATTAATCCGCCTACTACAGGCGTACCAGAGGGTACGTAATACTCTGTGTAGGGCGAGAACGTGGTGTAGCTATATGGTTGGGTGTAGAAGGCATCACTGGCAGTGTACCAGGGGAAGCTAGAGACTGGTTGATCGAGCCACTGCAACATACCACTTAGCCCTGGATCAGAGTTTGCCCGGCTGGAACTGACATATCCACCATTAAGATAGTCTTGTCCAAAAGCGATACCAATTAGCAAGCACGTTGCGAGCGTCGCTATATACAGCAAAATTTTGCTATATTTCATTTTAACACCTACTATTGCTTAAACCGGCTTATTAGATTTCTAATGAACTCAGAGTTTTTAGAAGAAGGGTAGGCAGATAGCGACAGAATGTTAATGTCTTTTGAGTCCCATCGTGGATCTGCCTAATTTATATACATTTTATTTATTTAGTGCCTCAGCCATTCTATTTCTTATGTGAAGCTTTTGCCGTTTCTGCATGTACCGTCTTTTTCCCAACATCAGCCTTCGCCTTCTTGGCATCAGGCATCTTCTCCATATTATCATCTATCATTTTTGAATCCTCCTTTTGTGATTCTAAGCTTAATAGGATGTTATGGCATAAAAAGATTCTGGTACCTAAACTTTTAGGTAGCAGGATACATTAACTCGAAGACTTCGTTAATGAAGAGCGATGCAGAAAACTACATTGATTCTGTCAAAACCTGTTGCCAAAATACGGAACGGTTAAACCGCGCAAACCAATAGCAGTCTGCATGCCCAAAGCCAGGTGGTCAAAAAGGCATGAAAAGAGTTTTTCGAGAAGCATGATGTTTGAATTGAAGAATATAGTATTTTGAAAGAGTCAACCATTGAAAAATCAATATTTATAAAATCTCCTTGTTGTCAGCCTTAAAATTTTTAGCCGCTACCGATTGAGTGGTAGCACCAGCATTCATATTATCCTTAGTAGAACGATGACCAAGATGATCAGAACCACTAGACCAATTAGTCCGCCGCCATAAATGGTTTCCATAATATCACTCCAATTTAATAGGGTATATAACTACTTTTTCTCAGGCACATCTACAGATACTGTTTTGATGTTATCCTTGATTTTCTTTTCCGTATTCGATGAAATTTCTTTCAAGCTGTGGGCTTCTGTAGCATGAGTTTTTGCATGTTTCATAACCTCATCCGAGGTCTTTGCCCGTACCTGGAATCCACATGCCATACCTATATCGCTACAGGACAGTTGCTTATACTCTTCTTTTGCCATAGACATACATTACTATGTTTTTAAATAAAAAGCTTTTGGTACCTTAAATTCAAGGTAGCATAATGTATATAAACCTAAAGGTCAATGCATCAAGATTATGTCCAAAACTACATTGACCCTATCTGACAAAATGGCAAAAACCTTGAAGATTTACACTGTACAAACCAAAAGCAGCCTACATGCACAAAGCAAGGTAGTCGAAGAGGCATTGAGAGAGTTCTTCGAGAAGCGTGATATAAAAATCGAAGGATAGCTTCACTCTCCGATCCAACATACTTATCCTGCCTTCCTTGGTCCGCTCAGCACATATCAGTTCTATCCGGGTTATAACACCATGAACTTCAATGCCGATCAGGTGGGAAGACACATGCTCTGCTTTGTGGTGAACAGCCAGCCCAGCAACTTGGTCATCGTGGATGTGTTTGACCAGGCCCATCGACTCAGCACCTGACCTAGTATAATGGTCCCAAATAATGTAGTAATAAAGTCTGTTCAACGCACCTTATTTTATTGCATGATTATTACGGAACGTGCAGGTCGCCTCCTGCGCCGTCCAAGTGTTCCACTTTCAATGCCGCAATTTCCCACCTATTCATTATGCAGATTTTTAAAAAATCTTAAATACGTTCCGTTCCCAATATTATTGTCGTCACCGGGGCGACAACCCCTTTCCATAGTGAGACCTGATTCCTACTTCCGAACATGGCTCTCCAGGGTTACGCTTCAATGGGCCGAATGAACGCCAATTTAAAAGAGGGATATGAATATGAAAAGCACAGATTTTGTAGTCATCATGGCTGCAGTTATAGCGGTACTGTTGATAGCAGGCTGCGTGAGTGGGCCACAAAAAGAGACATCCACATCCACATCTTCATCCTCGTCCGCAACGCCACAACCACAAACCACATCGACGCAAACCACATACACATCACCACAACCACAAACTACCACATCAACTCAAACCACATATGCATCACCACAGCCACAAACTACCACATCAACTCAAACCACCAGGATGAAGACACCGAACAGTTCATAGGAAACAAATCACCGAGATACTGAATCAATCTCGCCTTAACCTCTTTTTTGAAACCGACTGATGCTCTCGCACTGTCCTGGAAATATAATATCGTCTGATGCTTTTCATGCACATCAGTTTTTTCAGGGCTTCTCTCACTCAAGGAAGCCCTGACAAACCTGACAGCATATGCGCCTGAAATCATCGTAATCTTGAAAGATAGCGATCTTGTATTGTTTTCGCCGACTCGATTTTGACCCCCTATTTAAGGAAACGCCGATTCGTTTTTGACCCACCTAAGAAGGAAAGCCTTCCCACTCCAAGTATTCAGGGCAACGAAGACTTGATGATTTCTGAATTCCGATTAGCCTGGCGCGCTGCCAGAAGCATACCCCGTCCTTTCCCATGAAAAACAATACTTATGATGTCGATAGATCTTGTTTTTCATTTGCCTCGTATGTGCCATTGTCCTGAGGTACATGGGCGTTTAGGGCGGGATGGCCGCGCGCAGTTTGATTTTAGACGATACCATTATTGAAGAGATCCGAACCTTGGCAAAGAGCGGCGCAAGTATAGATGACATAGCCAGGCAGATAAAAGTGAAGATCATGATCAGTTCGGACCGTATTAAATATATCGTATCTGTTTAGCCCCAGGAATCGTTCGCTTGATGCAGTTTATGGTCGATAAAAGCATGATGGAAAAGAGCTTGCGCTGGATTGAAAATAGATATCAATAGCGGAAGTAGCTCGGATTTGGCTCGCAGATCAAGCTGCGCGAGAATATCTTAAAATGGATTTATGGATGCTGATTGGAGTGAGCTAAACACATTACAAATTTGTAATCAGCTTGGTAGCTCTTCCATGATCTGCGAAAAAGGGGGTACTCTCATCACAACGACAATGGAAAGCAAATGAAACCACTAACCGCTAAATTCCAACGCCAATGGATCATATAAGACGAGACAAAAAGAACAATGAAAAAACGCAAATCGATTCAATTTGCACAAATATTTTTGCCAGTACAACGCAACGGCAATTCAAGTACCTGCAATATTTTTCGGTAATGTATTTAACCTTTAAGTGAAGAATTATACATATGACCGAGGAAAGTTATAGGGAATTTATGTGCAAGCTTGTAAATCCTGGGTGCGATTTTGTGGTACGTGCGAAGACTGATGATGAGGTTATCGAGCATGCACGTATGCATCAGGAAATTGCTCATGGCGTGAAGGAGACATCGCATGATGTGGAAAAGAAAATTAAGGAACATATCAAGGTAGTGCCAATCAAACCTGGCGATTCAAGGGTAGCAAAGAAAAAATCTCTCCTAGATACCTGCTTCTAGGCCCGAATTATATTTTTTCAAATTCGAACGACCGTGAGATTCCTGTCTGCTTGCCATTGCTCTCCAACTTGGACCAACTCTAATCCTACTTTGAAAAATCACTATGCTCTACACTTATCTAGCCAAAACTGCTTACTTTTTGAACTGTAAATTAGATAGGCACCTAGCCAAAGAACCACGTATATCGCAAAGAACATCAAGAAGTAGTTGTTTTTGGTTGTACAACGCTTCTGCATGCCTGTTTTTTCAAGTTGCATAAAAGCTGAAAGAGACTTTTCGGCATGCGAACCTTCTATTAATAGCGATTTAATGGAAGTTGGACATGGGCTAAATGGGAGCAATGGTCCAGGCAGGAAGGGATATTTGAGGGGATAAAGCCCAGAGTCGCCATCGTAAAGGTGATGAGTCAATTCAGGATGAAGTTCAAAAATCTTCAAATCCTCTGTATGTATTCATAGGGATAATGTCCACTTTTTTAGGATTTCTTGGTTACACACGCCAAATCTTTAATGGCTCCTCGCTGTGAGGTTTAGTGTGGGTAGATCCTGGGAATAAAAATTTTCCAACAAAGATGCGGCTGCCAAAATAAAATGCTCTAAGACAACTTATCGCTATCATTCATATGTTTGGTCGAACTCCTAGGCACTATGGGTCATGAATCTCGCCGGTTCAATATCCGGAGGTTACCCACAGAGAATCGCGAAGAGCCAATGATAAACAGGGATCAAGCAATTTATCAAAGCCAGCCTTTCAATGCGCCGTTCTCCGATGGTCCGGTCTTGTCCGCGGGCAAATTGCCATGGTACTCAGCGAAGAATGTCCCAACTGTTGTTACAGATGGCTAATATCTATCCGAGCATCGAGAATCCATCTACTGAAGCTGTGCCTCAACAGATGCTGCGTGATCCTCTTTCGCTGCCTTGCTTGCTAATTCTGGTTATGGCTCTCTGAAATAGCGAAGTCAGCCATCCCCACTATAAAAATTGACAGAAACTTATAAATCTTCTTGCGTACTCTATTAGTTTCGCCACCAAGCGAAGTGTTGCCGGGTTTTAGATTTCGGTGGGACAAAATCCCAATCGCGGGCTGCAACAGGAGGACAAACGGGGGATGCTGGCAGAACTGGAAGATAAGAGAGGCAAACTCAGGCAGGAGTCCCTTGCCTTTAAGGACAGATGCGGCCAACTGAATGCTGAGGCGAGCAAATGGGCCAACAAGCGAAATGAACTCAATAAGGCCACCAATGAGCTTATTAACAAGGCCAAGGAGTTCAAGAAGCTGCGGGACGAGAGTAATAAGAATGTGGCACAGTCAAAGAAGAAGAGGGATGAGTCCAACGAGAAGACTAACCAGCTCTATGCAAGGATAGACGATATCCGGAAGAAGTACAACCTCACGGATGAGCGCTCCATTAGAGATCTGCTCCGCGAGATAGATCACCTGGAGTTTCGGCAACAGACGGAGGTTTTAAGCCCTGATAGGGAGAAGCAACTGGTTGATAAAATTGCTGCCCTGCGTTCAGAGTTTAAAGGAAGAAAAGAGCAGCTTGAGAATAAGGAAGAGATGAGGAAGCTCTTCGATGAAGCGCGAGCCTTGAGAGATCAGGCATCCACCTATCATGATCATGTAACCAAGTTCGCGGAATTGGCTCAAGAATACCACGATCAGATGATTGCTGCCTTCAAAGAAGCCGATCAGACTCGTGCGGAAGCCGATGCCGCTCAAAAGGAGTTCTTGAAGGCTCAGTAACATTTTCTCAACATTTTTTTATACAACCAATCGTGATCAAGTGATCGCCAAACGAAACTATGCTGCAACGCTGTTGCAGGCGAGCTTGGCATGATTGCGGACGACCCCCCGATAGACATTGGAATCCTGAAGCGATCCGTCTGCATAAGTCACTATCTCTACAACAACGGCCAGACGATCCTCGTTGAGATTCAAAGATGTGAGGTTGGTGGAGAGCTTTTCCGGAAGCATGGGGGAAGGTCTGGGCTGCCGTGTAAACGGAGGCTGTATTGTGGCGCGCCTGTTGGTCGATGGCCGCTCCTTTTTAATGAGCGCATCCATGTCTGCCACCGCAACCAAGACCTCTATTTTGCCGCCCGGCAGGCTTTTGGCGACTGTCAGCTGATCCAGGTCGAGAGAGTCGTCATTGTCGATGGGATGCCCAGATGCGGTCTCTCAAGATCGCACGGGCCTGATTATCCTTCGGATTCATGAGAGGTCATCCTTCCAATATTGCAGAGATTCGCCGATATTCTTAATCATTTGCTAAAAAAAGGCGAAAAAGCATCAGGCCCAAAGGAATTTATTTCAATAGAGCGAAAATGTATTCTATCTAAGAAGGTCCTGATTCTGGCCAAGGACGTAACAGTCATAAAATTTTCTGGTTTGAAATTTGAAAATCTGTAATGCAAAGATCCAATCAATTGAGTTAAAAGGATGTGTAAAAATGAGTATTAATAATTCAGATGACGCCAAAAAAAGATTGACACCCATGCAGTTTCATGTGACCCAGCGGTGCGGGACAGAACCGCCATTCTACAATGAATTCTGGGATAATAAAAAGAAGGGCATTTACGTGGATGTTGTATCCGGCGAACCGCTCTTCAGCTCGCTGGATAAATTTGATTCCGGGACAGGCTGGCCCAGCTTCACGAAGCCCTTGAAGGAGATCAGCATCGTTAATGTTGTGGATGACAGCCATAACATGGATCGGGTGGAGGTGCGCAGTAAGAACGCAAACTCTCATCTGGGCCACGTATTCGACGACGGCCCGATGCCGACGGGTCAGCGCTATTGCATCAATTCCGCGTCTTTGCGCTTTATTCCTGCAGAGGATCTGGAAAGAGAGGGCTATGGTGAATACAAGAAGCTATTTGATAAGAGCGAATCCGGAAGAGAATTGTCCAAAAGCTCTGAAAAAGCCAATTCAGACTATGAGCTGGCCACCTTTGCGGCAGGCTGTTTCTGGGGCGTTGAATCGCTCTTCAAACAGGTTAAAGGCGTTCTGGAAACAACCGTTGGCTACACGGGCGGAACGGCCTCCAATCCTACCTACCGCCAGGTCTGCACCGGGATAACCGGCCATGCCGAGGCGGTACAGATAAAATACGATCCGAATGTCGTTTCCTACGAAGAGCTTCTCTCCCTGTTCTGGAGGATGCACGACCCCACCACGCCCAACCGCCAAGGGCCGGATGTGGGCACACAATACCGCTCAGTGATATTTTACCACAATGAGGGGCAGAGGAAGGTAGCAGAGCGATCCAAAGAGGAGTTTGACCGTTCCGGAGTTTACACAAACAAAGCCGCAACTCAAATTGTTCCCGCATAAACCTTTTATGATGCAGAAGATTATCATCAGGACTATTTTGAGAAACAGGGTGGCGGAGCATGTCATACCTTGAGGAAAGCATAGATGAGATGGATGAAAGTCCGTCTCATCTTTCCGGGCTGCATTGTAAATCTTTTTGTATTTTGAAGCCCCAATTATTATGCATGAAAAAGCCCCGCATCCTCTCGGCCAAAGAGAAGACTGCAGAAAAACTCTCCGATAAACCTGCAGATGGACCGGATAGGCATCCTGGAAGCGAGCCAGAGCAGGAACTCATTTTGCCCAAAGCAATATGGTCCGGCAACCTGAGCATGGGATTGGTGAATATCCCGGTTAAAGCAATTCCCATAACCAGAGACAAGGGCATAAGCTTCAAAATGCTTCACAAGACCTGCGAAACGCCCATTCATTATAAAAAGTACTGTGAGGAAGGCGATGAAGTTCAGGCAGCCGAGATCGTTCGAGGCTACAGGCTCGGCGGCTCAAAGTATGTGATCTTCACCGATGAAGAGATCGAGGCAGCGAGACCCACATCGGGTGATATCATAGATCTGAAGGAGTTTGTCGACTTCTTTCAGGCCGACCCCCATTATTTTGAAAACACGCTTCTACTGGTTCCGGACAGGTCGGAGAGAGCCTATTCCCTTCTGCGCAAGCTCATGGAGAAGACGGGCAAGGCGGCAATAGGAATGATTACCATGAGAGCAAAGGAGCATATCATTCTAGTGCACTATTACCAGAATGCCATTGTGGCCACGCTAATGAGATATCGCGATGAGTTGCTGGACCCGAGCCAAGCCGAGGCGCTCTTGGACCTGCCCGAGCCATCAGAGAGCGAGATGATCCTGGGCATGGAGATCGTTAAGAAATTGACGGGAGAGCTGGATATAACCGAGTTCAAGGATTCATTCCGCGAGAGGATAGAAACACTTGCCCAGTCCAAGGTTAAGGGGGAGATCCTCCATCTGGAGAAGAGAGCCTTGAGACCTGAAGCCAAGAATCTCATGGAAGAGCTGAAAGCTACGGCATTAGCCATGAAATAATTACGATTCATATGATTCCGATAAAGCCGATGCTGGCCGTTGCGGGCAGGGTTTTCTCCAGGAAAGAGTGGATATTTGAGCCTAAGATAGACGGAACCAGGTGCATAGCTCATATCTCGAACGGGATCGTAGAGCTGCAGAACAGAAGATCGAGACTGATCACAACGCGTTATCCGGAAGTGATCAAAGCATTGCAGCAGGCGGTCGTCGGCGATTGCGTCCTGGATGGAGAGATGGCCGTTTTCTCCAAGGGTGTGCCCAATTTTTCTTCGTTATCGCTAAGGGAGCAGCAAGTCAACAGTCTGCGGATAAAATATCTTGCCAAGGCGGTGCCTGCAAGCTATATTGTCTTCGATATTCTCTCCAAAGGGCGCGAGAGTCTCATGAACCTGCCCCTTTCAGAGCGGAAATCGATATTGAAACAGGAGCTGCAAGAGAATGATTTTGTCACAATCATCGACTATCTGGAGGAGAATGGCGAGGCATACTTCAAAGCAGCTCTTGGGATCGGCCTGGAAGGGGTAATGGCCAAGAGAGCAGCTTCACCGTATCAACCGGGCATCAGAAGTCCGGGCTGGGTCAAGATCAAGAAACGTTTAACCGTTGACCTCGTGGTAGGCGGCTACATTCCTGGCAATGGAGAACGAAGTCCTTTCTTCGGTGGGCTTCTTTTGGGCGCTTACGAATCGGGAAAATTGATATTCATGGGACGAGTAGGCTCAGGATTTTCCTTTGAGGAGCTTGAAGAGATCTCAAGCAAGTTCAAGATCTCCGAAGAATCTCCATTCTCGAACCCACCGTCGCTGCGCGCTGTGACTTGGTTGAAACCTGAATTGGTGGTGGAAGTGGAGGCTTTGGAGGTATCCAAGAGGAGACACCTCAGGGCACCTGTGTATCTGAGGATAAGGATCGACAAACTGCCCGTGGAGTGCACAATCGATCAATTGCCGCTTTCGCCGTAATAATAATTTTATTTACGGGTAATATTGCCCTAATCGTTTATGCATAATTCGAATTATACTACTTGGGGGTTAGTAGGCTATGACGCTCAAATAGTTGTCGTATTACAGTGATTGTTAAGGCATCTAATCCTTGCATCGCGCATTCCAATCATGATTATTCCACATCTCACGAGATAATGGCCCCTCACATTTCGCGAGTATTGATTCCTTCTGATTCTATCTTATCGCGATGGTCCCACTTGCTCCGCCTGGATGAGATAAAATTGATATTCTCTGATGCAAAATGAGATGTTTGGTAGTACCACACAATGACCTAACATCCGGGTAATGTGGTATTACTAATGTGGTTCCCTTCTTCTTGCAATGGCCTACTCATCTCGGAAATCTCTTCCAGACATCTCGCCTCGGCCAATACCTCGAAGACCTCATAGCTGGAGATAAGAGTACCAGGCGTGAAGCGATAGTGAGATTCGGTAGAGAGGCCGGAGAACTGGGGGCCATGAGGCCGACTTAAGGCTGCTCTCAGCCGTAAACGAAGCTCTTGAACAATTCGCCCTCCCAAACTGTGTAGTCCAGAAAGTATTTCGCACATCAATACCGAGAACAGCAAATTAGTAGTGGATGAACTGGTTGAAAGATACTGGTGGCTCTGCCCCATGCGAGAACTCATCGGTCATCGGTTAAGGACATTTAGGATAAATAGCATGTACTATTATCTTTTTGTACTTAGCACATTTTTAATTCATGTTTAGATATATATAGGAGCTGTGATC
>Ga0105092_10001286_pt1 | contig 13390 bp, 13 predicted proteins | sample PPLLak2March2015_FD_87021 | JGI IMG/M metagenome (GOLD analysis project Ga0105092, IMG submission 87021) | Freshwater sediment microbial communities from Prairie Pothole Lake near Jamestown, North Dakota, USA - PPLs Lake P7 Core (1) Depth... | ecosystem: Environmental > Aquatic > Freshwater >... | reverse complement strand
TGGACTGGATGCCAAAAATTTTGGATATCACCGGCCGGCGAAAGTCCCCGTCCACGAGAAGGACTTTTTTACCCATCTGGGCCATGGCAATGGCCAGATTGACGGCGACGGTGGTCTTCCCCTCCTGGGGCGCGGAGCTGGTGAAGACGATAGTCTTGATGTCTTTTTCAAGTTTTACGAAGTTGATGTTTGTACGCAGGGCACGGTAACCCTCCGCCGGGGTGGTTTTAGGAGCAAAGTGGGAGATAAGCTGGGCGATCCGCATCAACTTGTCATCATCAATCTTTTCTGCTGATTTTTCCTGTACGGTCGCCCTTAACTCGTCGAAGTCAACATGGGGAATGATACCGAGCACATGAGCTCCGAGAAATTGTTCCACATCCTCCGCAGCGCCCATGGATGTATCAAATGTTTCAATAAGGAAAGCAAAGACAACACCAAGAATTATTCCTATAATAAAACCCAGGCTCGTCGTAGCGCCGGTCTTGGGCGGGTTTATGGGCAAAGAAGGTTCAAGCGCAGGCTTGACAATCTGAACTTCCTCGATTTTCTCCGCATTCTGAATGAGAGATTCCTGATGCTGCTTTTCCAGCATGGTATAGATTTCCCGGTTTACACTCACTTCTCGTTCCAGGCGGGCCAGCTCCAGACCTTGCGTAGGGAGGGATTTGAGCTGATCGTCCAGGTTTTTCAGCCGAGTTTCAGCCACATTTACGGCATGAGAGAGGCTCTGTTGCTGGGATTTCAAGTGGGCCGTCATGCTGGTGATTATTTCGTGGATCTGTTTCCTGGTCTCTATCACCTGTGGATAATTCTCAGTATAGGTTATAAGCATGATATCCCTGTCCAGCATAAGCTGTACGAGACGGTCATTGAGACTTTTGTAAGGAGCCGAAGCCTCTTCAAAATAAAAAATTGTCTTGGACGAGAGGGGATTTTTCTCCGCCTGGGACAAAACCTTCTGTATTTCGGTGATCTTGGCATAGGTTGCAAGATCCTGATTTTTTTTTGCCTGCAAGTCTGAAAACTGGGCTACAAGACCTGATGACTGGGAGTCTAAAGAAACCATGCGATTGGTTTCTCTAAAGTCCTTTACAGCGTCTTCCGACTTCTGCAGCTTTTCCTTCGTAACAACAACCTGGCTCTCGATGAATTTCTTGGCTTCAATGATGCGCCTGTTCAGATTCAGCGCGTGCTCCTCCTTGTACACCTGGGCCACGGTGTTTGCTATACGCTGAGCCTGTTTCGGATCTTCGGAAACAGCCCATATGTTGATAATATCGGTGTTTCCTTCCTGCTCCGTATCTACTTTTACCTTCAGATTGAGAATTGTTGACAGGTAGCCGGGATTATGCCGGACCTCATCGGAGGAGATCCCGGATGGGATCAATCCCATTTTTTTAGCTACCAGTTCCATGATGAAGTAACTCTTGATCATGGCCGTCTGGGTTTGCATATAGTTGGTGGTGGAATAGGAAAAGGCCTGGATAAATAGCCCCGTAGCAGAATCCGATTTTTCAACCTTGACGCTGGCGCTGGTTTTATAAATCGGAGTCGGGCGCCCCAGGACAGAAAAAATGAAGCTGAAGAGGGTCATCATGACTATTGTAAAAATAACTATAACTTTACGCCTTCGGATCGTTCGCCAGTATTCGCGCAGATTCAGATCATAGGCCACCGGCATAGAAAAAATCTCCCTTCTTTTACCATTTCAATTTAGTCTGATCCTTCAAGAAATTTGTACGGAAATCGCTCGGACGGTTGTAAATGAAATCGAGCATGGGGGAAATATTGGCTATAAATTCATTGATATCCCCGATCACGCTTCTCGGCACATAGATAACGTCCCCGTCCTTAAGCCTGATGTTCTGGGCCAGATCACCCTGCAAAAGTATCTGGTCAAGATTGACCGATAAAATAATCGGATTGCCCTGCCTTTCTTCATATTCCCTGATGATCTTGACATCTGTTTTTACGGCCACCGGTGTAGTACCGCCCGAAACAGCGATAGCCGTAAGCAGATCACGGGAATCTTTAAGTTTAAGAATTCCCTGGGACGCAACCTGACCAAAGACATAAACGCGTTCAGCAAATGTTGACATCTCAGGAACAGTAACAATGTCACCGCTGTCGAGAATTATGTTGTCGCTGACATCACCCCGGAACATCGCATTATAAAGATTCAGGGAATATCTTTCCCCCCGGCGGACTAGTTCCACCTGGCGCAGATCAGCATTGCCCGTATCCTTGCCGGAAATGGCGCCGCCGGCAGCTACGACGAGGTCAAGAACCCTGGTCTTGCCTATCAGTGGATATTTTCCCGGACCGGAGGTACCCTGCTGCAGAACGTTTATCTGTCCGGAGAGAAGGACGCTTTTGCTCATGTATGCCTTTATAACTATCTCAAGTCTGGGCTCCCTGATATATTTTTTTAATGCCTCCGTCAGGATTTCAGTTACTTCGCTGGCCGTATGACCGTTCACTGTAATGTTATCTATAAAAGAGTAAGATATCTTTCCGTCCGGTCTGACCAAAGCATCATACGTATTAACCTTTGACCCTTCCCAAAGATTAATTGTCAGGATATCACCGGTACCTATGATGTATTCAGGAACACCCCGTCTTTCAGTAAAAACGCTGTTTTCTTTAACCTGGCTCGCCTTTGTAACTTCAGCTTTCATTTCAACGTTTTGCTTCGCTTCTTCAAATGCGATCGTGGATTTGAATTCCTTCACAGGTATTCCCTTTGCCTCAGGAATAGCACATGATGAAAGAAACATGACTGAGAAACCTGTTAAAAGTGTCAAAATTATTTTCATTGTTCTGCAAATCATCGAAACTTCCCCTTAAATTGCCCGATGAGACCCTTAAGTCTCATTGATTTATTACTGGTCCGAATATTGTAAAAGCATAGTACTTTTATAAAACCACGAAGAACACGAATCAGATTCTGTACAATCCATTTTTATCTCTATTAATCAAAAAACCTAGGAAAAAGCAATATTTATCTTGAATATAAAGAGATTATAATATATGAACCATCTCCAACAGAGTTGGTGAGTGTATTAGGATTCAAGGGGTCAAGGATTCGAGTGAAAGGAAAGCCTGTCAGAACTTCGAAAGAGATATCGGGGAGGTTGAGAGAATGCTGAAAGCTCTGATAAAATCACTAGAAAACAAGCACTTGAACCCTTGAATCCTCGAATCCTGGGACCCTTTCTCCCAATGGATCATTAAGGCAGCGGGAATTATGGTAAAATTTTCTGATATTATAAGAAATGACTTTAAAGATGGGCAGGAAGCCGAAAGGGAAGGCGATAAATTGCGTTTCAGCTCTTTAGAGGTTAAAGAAGGAACAGAAAAAGAAGGGGAAGATACATTGTTGAATTTTGCTTCTTTAGACATTAAAGATGGGGAATCAGCTGAAAAGGAAGATAGTTCATCGCGTTTCAGCGGTATAGAAGAACTTGTTACATCTCCGGATGCAGCAGTTCCGCTTGAACAAAAGGATACCGAACAGATTGAACAGCTTTACTCAACCCTCGTAGATTATCTTGGGGAAGTCCGTAAGCGGGTCGATAATAACGAGCGTTTTGACATCAGGCAGGCTGTTGATACTGTGAATCATATCATAAACACGCCTGATCTGATTGAAAAATTCTATCAATCGACAACTCTGTCATCCTACAATCATAATAATGAAGACTACTTGATTACGCATCTGATCAATGTCATGATATATTCCCTCAAGATCGGGTCGGGCCTGAAATATTCCCGGGAAGAACTTCTCGAACTTGGACTTTCGGCACTCCTCTACGACATTGGGTTTTTTAAAATACCCGAGGCTATTACAAAAAAAGTCGGCAGGCTGACGGAAACCGAGTTGCATACCATAAAAAAACATACGGAAATCGGAAAAGATATTCTCTCTAAGTTCAATGCCCAATATCCGATGATGGCCCGTACCGCCTATGAACATCATGAGAGAAAAAACGGGAGCGGATATCCAGCCGGGTTAAAGGATAATGCAATATGTGAATATGCGATAATAATAGGTCTGACCGAAACCTTTGATGCAATGATTCACAACCGCCCTCATAGAAAAGCTCTTGAACAGTCATTTTCTGTCAAAGAATTGATCGTGTCAAAGAATTCACTCTTCTCTGCCAAGTTAATAAAGGTCTTTCTTGATGAAATGGGTATCTTCCCTGTCGGAAGCTATGTCAGGCTCAACAATATGGAAACAGGCAGAGTAATTTCAAACAGCAAAATTCATCCGTTGAAACCGACCGTCAAAGTGATGTTCAACAACCACGGAGAAAAGTTGCCGGAAGAAACCATTATCAAACTGGAGGGACATCCCGTTTTATATGTCACAGCAGCGGTCAGCAAAGAGGACCTTTACAAAGAAAAAGAACACAATTGACAGGAAAATGGTCATAGCGGGGGAAGACCGCCCCTCAATACTCCCCTGAACAACGTCAGAAGATCTGCCAGAACCTGCGAAGATACGAGGATGGCTCTTTTCAAGAACGTACCGAAGCGATAAGATGTATCCGGAAAAATCTGATTCATGACCTCACGCCGGGGGAAAATATTTTCTCTTATAAACCGTATTTTTTTGCCCGTTCCCTGAATCTGAAACATCCATAAAAGATCCATCACCGTTCCGAGCGGCACATGCATTAACCGCAGCCGCAGGATATATCTCTCGACCGGCGAGAGATCCTCTTTCCCGAGGTCTGTTAGTACATCATCGGGCACTTTAACTCCAAGGAGGCGCTTCGTAAGCAGCAAGGTATAAAGCAAAAGCCTGTCGGCACGGACGCGCCGCGAATATTCTATCAGGTCTTGCCAGTCCGACATGGATTGATATGTCTTTATGCTTTCAGCAATATCGACGAACCAGATGAGCCGGTCATACCGGTGCTTCAGCAAATGAAACGAAAGGGCTATCAGATTGACGTTGAGAGATAGCCGATATAAAGAGCTGCTTCCATTGATTGGAATCGAGCTGCTCCATGCATCTTCCGGGCGAATATCCAGAATTGCCTGACGGCTCCGTATCCTGTGTGAAGAAAGTAAATCCGAATGAATGTCGATCGAAAGGATTCCTTTCCCGAAAGAACCCGGATACAGCCTGTTCTGCGCAAAGCCCATCGATTCTAAAACGTTTTTCAATTCGTTCAGATGCTCCTGCCGAACCATCAAATCGATATCTTCCATCGGACGCAACGCAACATCCCGATAAACCGTCTTCAGAAGCGCGGCCCCCTTGAGAACGATAACCTGTATGTCCCGTTTTTCCAGACCTTTTTCGAGCTCGGTCATTTCCTGTAACAGATGCGTATTGATCAGCGATGTTTCCGCGTATATCCGGGCGAGAAATTTTTTCGTGCTTTCCGGAATGGCTTCAAGAATATTCATGTTCCGGCAGTGATAATAAAGAAGCGGAGCAAGGCCTTCATCGAAAGCTCTTTGCGCTGCAGCAGGCCAATCCAGGCCTTCCCGATTGTTTTCCGCAAGCCATACCAGATCGGCGCGATCCGGCGCCTGCTGAGCTATCACCTGGAAAAGCCTGTTTTCACTTTTACTTCTTATCATGCTGCCCGATATTTTATTTGCTAGGTTTTTCTCCCGATTAGTTGGGAGAAAGGGTTCAAGGGAAAATTGAAAGAGACAATCGAATGAACGGCATTTACGGAACCGCTCTCAGACGATACGTGAATGATAACGCTCCGAATCTATTATTTCTATGACGTAGCCGTGGCCAATGATAGCAATGGCCGGCGTGTGAATCCCGGCAAATTTACTCACTCTCTCGGGAAAATAGAGATTACCTTCCCCGTCGATTTCTGAACACTCCCGGAGAATCAGCGGACCATCTTTATCTGCCGCATCGAACAACTGCTTAATTATTTCCCATTCAGGGCTGTTCTCCGGAATTAGGAGGGCGGAACTATTCCTTTCAGGAACCACGAGGACAAAACGCCCCTGCGCCGGCAATCGGGAAAACACATCGGGCATCATAACCCGTTCATTTGTAAGGGTTCCGGAGTAAACACCGGTAAAAGGATAGCGCCCTGTCCCGGCATGACGTTTCGGCAGAATTTTTCCACCCGCAAAGCACGGCATATTTTCAGAAAAACCATATAGAGAAAATATCGTCAAAAGACCTGCCTTTAAAAAATCCCGTCTCTCCATGGTAATTTTCCCTCCCCTCCATAGAATCCGATCCGGTTCTCATGAATTCTGACGGCTTAAACGAAACGCCCGCCTTATAAAGCGTTTCGAATATTCTCTAAGCAATGAGACAGACCAGGAGCGCAATTCTTCTAACCTGTTCAAAGGCTCATAACGGCTGTTTCGAACAAACCCTATGGCTTTCCCCATGATGGCCCCTATCCTCGTCAATTCTAAAGACAGATCATAGCCATCACCTCTCAGATACAGAATATCCCCTTCCCCCTTTTTAACGAGCCTGTGGACGAGATATTCTCCCTTTTCTTCCTGATGATACACAAGAATATTTCCCTTGCGAAGTAATTCCGGCGCCGTCTCTCTCACAACCACAAGATCATTATCCCTCAAAACGGGATACATGGAATTACCCGTCACTTTGAACAATTTCATCAAGAATCCCCCTGAAAAGGGTATGATCATTAAACAGTCCTGACCCCCAGAATATCTCATACGCCGGATAATGACAAATCATTTCTAAAAACCGCTTCTGCAGCATCTGTTCCGACCGATTATACGACCACAGAAACTGCGGTACCAGTTTCCTTAACAGATCGATCTTTTTTTTAATTTTCTTCAAAGATATGGAGCCATTGTTAACCTTGGGCAGGATCAGAAATTTTAGAATAGCCGGCTTATACCGTTCCCGTTCCGGTGTGATTGTCCCGTTTTTCAGGTACATTGTCGAATAAAAAGGAAGCATTTCAACCCCGTCCGGAATTTCTCTCAGAAGGGTTATATCATCGCTCAAAAGGTCAAGTCCGTTTTTCATGGCCATGTGACTGAATGTCGATTTGCCGCAATCGGACGGCCCTGTGGTGAGGTGACCTCCATGGAAATGAAACCCTCCCGAATGCATGGCCCATATCCCTTTTTGCGCAAGATGCGGAAACAGAAGGCCGCCGATCTCCTGTGGAGTTTCTTTCTTCCTGAAGTCAAGAGTAGCCTCTGCTTCTTCCGTTTCGTCTTTCAGGAACAAAGAAAGCAGTCGGGCGACGTCTTTCTTCTCTTCCGGACCGAAACAGTTAATCCGTGCCCGAAAGCCGTAAATATTTACGTTAAGTATCGAGCCCATGGAGAATCCGGATATTCCTTCAGCCAATCCAATTTCCCAAACTGAAAAAAACACCAGTTACACAGGGAAAGGGGCGCTTTTTTGATAAGGTCCTTCCTTTCAAAACGCCATTTCAGCACGTCCGGCAGAAAATTGAGATGGCGTACAATCAAATCCGTCAAGGGAAATTCTTTAATGCTGCCGAGACATTCTTTCCCTTTATAACTGCTTGCAGATCTTCCCACATTGCTGAGATTGTTGCAGAAGAGATAATTTCCCTCTTCATCCACTCCAAACTTAAAAAAGGCGTTACAGGTAAAAATATCGTTGGCGGTATTGAAAGCCTCGATTTTCAATCTCGGGAATATCGGTTGCCAACCGGCAAGCTGCACAAACAGCCGATATATTTCTTCGGGATCAGGTATCAATTTCTCCTCTATGAGACGTCCCGTCGGTTGAATAAATAAAAAGGACTGTGAAAGCACATTGAGACCTGATGTAAAAAGAAGGATGTCTCTCAGTTCTCCCTTGTTATCATTTGTAACTGCCGTTTTAATGTAGCAGGGTATACCCAGCAAACGGCATATCCCGATGGCTTCTATTACCCGCCGGAAACTTCCTTCTTTCCTGTTACGGTCATGTTTTTCCTCGCTGGCGCTATCCAGGCTGAACCCTACCAGTCGAATTCGTTTGCGTATTTGCGGTGAACGTATCAGAGGGAAGATGCGATCCTTGAACAGGTACCCGTTTGTCAGAATTTCAAAATCGATGGTGTTCTCGGCAAGGCTCAGAAATATATCCTCAAGCTGGGGATGGAGCGATATCTCTCCCGATCCTGTTATTCCGGCATATCTGAACCCCAGGCTCCGGAGTTCTCTCATGAGATCCGAGAACATCTCCTTTTCCATGAACACAGGCTTTGCGGGCTTTTCCACAAGGCAGTGCCGGCAGGAAAAATTGCAGAAATTAAGAATGTCTATGGTTGGCGCTTTCATTCGATTCCATCCATTTCAGTTTGCCGAAAAGTCTGAAGCATGTTGTACAATTGACCGGTTCTTTTCTTTCCCGGTATAAATGCATGACTTTGTCCATGAACCATGCCAGCTTTCGGTAATGCCGAAGAATCCCTTCCTCAATGCCGATCTCCTTTATATTCCCGATAAGTTCTTTCCCTAAAGTATTAGGACTGTTTCCGTTTGTGGGGTGAGAAAGGTTACAGCAAAAGATGAGATTCCCTTCATGATCAAAGGAGATTCCGTGGGCCGGATTGCAGAATGGAACCTTGTAATCAGGGCCCGCATATCCTTCGATATTGATGCCCATGGAGAAGGAAGGCATGATCCTGCCCGTGATATACCTGATGACATCCATATATTCTTCAGGCGTGGGCATCAGATTCCGCGACATGAGAAGAGGTGTGGGCGTCAGCAGCACATACCCGAGACTCCTGACTCCCTTTGATGCGCATAAATGGGCAACATCAACAATCTCGTTTCTGTTTTCCCGGTGAACGATGCTCTTGACTGATACGGGAATGTTTTTTTTCACACAGGCATCGATTGAACTTAAGACCTTTTTGAAGCTTCCTTTCCTTCTTATCATGTCATGAGAGGCCGCTGTAGCGCCATCGAGGCTGAAACAGATGCCCGACAGGTGTTTTCTTATTTTTTTAGTAAAGAGGGGAGAGATTTTCTCCTTGAAAAGGAAGCCGTTACTGACCAGGCTGAAGCGGATTCCGTGATCCGCAATGATGTCGAAAACGCGCGCCAACTCGGGATGAAGCGCCGTTTCCCCGCCTGTCAGACACACATCTCCTATGCCGACGCTGGAAGTTTCTCTTATGATAAACTCCAGCATCTCAGGGTCCATGTGCATCCTGGGAGCAACCTTGTCCCTCAGGCAGTGAACGCAATCGAAATTACAGTAATTCGTGATATCTATGGCAACATTATATATCATTAAATGAACCGTCTCTATAAAGGAAATCTCTAAAGGCGAGCAGCCCGGCGCGCAAGTGAAGTCTGGAAACCATAAGTAGTGTTCGTCATATTGGTCTGTTGTGCATAATTAGAATTCGTAACTTGCTGCAGCAAAAACTGACTGGTCTGAGTGATGGCCTCTGCCGTTTCCTGAAGCGAAACGGACGTTGCAGTCGTGGGGGTGGAAACGACATATGATGTTTTCGTCACCCATGCCCTGACTGTCAGGATCCGGGATTCTTCCCTTATACCGGGCCTTATGTATTTTTTCCTCCCCATGATGCGCCTTGTCTACGGCCGTCATCAGCCGCGCCTGGCCAGGATATTCTGCAGGGCAACGCCGGTATTCGTAATTATATTCTGTAAGGCAGAGTTTACGCTCGTAATAGCGTTCTGTAATACCTGATTGGTCGTTGTAACGGCCTCTGTCGCTTGCTGAAGCGTCACGCTTGTGGTAGTCGTCGGGGTGGAAAGGACATACGATGTTTGCGTCACCCATGCCCTGACGGTCAGAATCTGGGATTCCTCCCTTATATCTGGTCTTATGTATTTTTTCTTCCCCATAACACTGCCTTTTTTTCAAGCCTGCTTATAAATTCCCGGATATCTTTTTCCACATCTGCTTCATCCACATCGTATTCTTTAAGCATGGCCTCTTTTATTTCATCGATGGAATTTCCTTCTTTCATCATCTTGAACAAGAGAAGAGCCGTTTCGTTGAGAAAATGACTCGTTCCCTTCTCAACATCGATGATCATGCCTTCGCCTTCAACTTCTGCGAGAATGATATCATCTTTCATTGCAACCACAAATCTTTCTGATAATTTACTGTAATTACTCAGGTAGCCCCACCACGAAGCCACTATCACCTGTCAGATAGTATATCTTCCCCCCATTACGAATGCAAGCATAAAAAAATACATGCTAAAAGGTTATTCCCCGGGAATACAAAGAAGACGAGGCTGAAAGGTGTTTATACTTATAGGTCTGAAACCGCACAGGAACACAGATTGACATAGAAATCGATCAAAACGGCCATTTCCGGATGGAAACTAACCGGCAATATCCTTCACAGCTTCTTTGACAATCCCGGAATCAATAAATTTTGCCTTTGAAACAAATCCCACCATGAGGCTCGCATCGCAAACACTGTTTATAAGCCTCGGCGTGCCTTTTGAATAAGTATATATATCTTTTGCCGCCTGTTTGGTAATGATATTTTTTGATAAACCGGCCTTTTTAAACCGAACTCCCATATATTTCAGTGTTTCAATATAATTTAAAGGATTCAGGTGATACCTTATCGCAACTCGTTGATTCAGTTGCTCAATATTCTTGATGATAGTCCTCAGTTCAGGCTGACCGAGCATGATAACGGTCAGCAAAAACCTGTTATTCAACTGGAAATTCAAAAGAAGCCGAAGTTCTTCAAAAGTTTCCCTGGAAATTAACTGCGCTTCATCTATTACCAGCAGAGTTCCTCTATCCTGCTTGAAATTTTCCAGCATTTTTTCTTGAAGTAAATTCAAGAGACTGGACTTGGATAAATCATCGCCGGGTTTAAAACCAAAACTGCGGAGAACCTCTCTTAAAAAATCCAATGGAGCAAGGGTCGTATTCACCATCAACCCTATATCATACTTTTTCTTGGGAAGCTGCTGCATCATGACCCTGCTCAATGTGGTTTTTCCGCTCCCAATCTCCCCGGTAATTAAAACTATTCCTTTATTTCCTTTTGCCACGTAGAGCAACCTAGACAGTGCTTCCAGATGTTCGGGCGAATAGTATATAAAATCCGGATCCGGAACATTCTCAAAAGGAAGTCTTTTAAGACCCCAATACTCTAGATACATTTTATTAATCCTTCAATGGCCATGTATATTTCTGCAAAACAAAGTCTGTAGTGATAACCCGACTGCTTATACGGATCATTGATATCATTCATATTATTGCTGTCCGGCCGGGTGCAACCGGTAGTAAATGGTTTAAGAAGAAATATCTTTTCCGCCGTATCCGGATGTTTTTCAATGATCATTTCCCTGTGCTGCTGCTCCATCACAAGTATCATATCCGTTTCAGCAGTCATCTCTTCCGTCAACAGCCTTGATTTATGGCTACGGCCGTCAAACCCTTTTTCCGCCAGAAGATCGGAAGCCTTTGGATCAGGCGGCGCGCCCTTCATATCAATCAGTGCTGCAGACGACACAGAAATATCGCTGCGGCCGCTTTTCTCTGCTTTTTCTCTGAATATGCGCTCTGCCATAAAACTCCGGCAGATATTCGCGCTGCATACAAAAAGAATCTTCACAAAACTATTTCCCGGTATTTCATTCCCCAGTCCGAACTCCTGCAATAAACACCCGGTAATTTAACAACTCATCTGAAATAATCAAGAATAAAGATGTTCGATGTTCGTTTATCGTTATTCGTTATTCGTCGTTCGTCGTTCGTATTGCAGCCACTAAGCCACGAAGTCACTAACCCCGATAAACGGGATAAGTGCCTTCACGAAATAATTTTCTGCCAGAAACGCGCAGAAAATTATTTCTAAGGCACTAAGAATTGTTTTTTGTGTTTTTGTGTCTTTGTGTCTTAGTGGCGAGTCTTCACTTTTCGATTCACGAACAACGATTTACGATCCTTCCTTGCCCTCTTGAATCCTCGAATCCTTGACCCCTTGAACCCTTCTATTTTTTCAGATCTTCGGTTCCCTGCAGAACTATATCAAAAAGCTCCTGTATATCCTTTTCATCGAGGCAGGAAAAAGCAACCCTGAGATCGCTCTTTCCTGTGGAAATCAGGCCGACACCATATTTATCGAGAAGATGAAGCCTCAGGGTTTCTGCATCCAGATTTTTAAGCTTTATGCACATGAAATATCCGGAATTAAAAGGATAAACATCCCAGGCCTTTTTGTATTTTGGATCCGAAAGAACTTCTTTTACCTTGATTGCCCTCTTCTTTAATATCTCGAATTTTTCCTTTTTTTCAACCGGATATTTTTTGTCCTTCATTGATTTCAACACAACGGACTGGCTCAGGTGTGAAGCATTTGAGATATTCCCCCTGATGCATCCGGCAGTCTTTTTTTCGAGGGCATCATAAACGGGCGCCGGGTCTCCGTCTGTTTTGCACCCATAGGTAATAAAACCGACCCTCAATCCCCATACGAAATTTTCTTTCGTGGCGCCGTCAACCTTGACAGCAAGCAAATTAGGAGACCTGTCACACAGCCTGGCAAAAACCGATTCTTTCATTGTCTCTTCTTCATAAAAAAGTCCGAAATATGAATCGTCGCATACAGCAATTATCCTCGTTCCTTTTGAGGCGGCATTGGAAAGAATATCTGCAATGCCTTCACCTTCCTTTTTAGTTACCGTGTAGCCGGTCGGATTATGCGGGAAATTAAGGAGAACAATTATTTTACCGCTTTTCCCGGCCTCGGTTTTAACCAGCTTCTCAAGCGCGGCAAGATTATACCCGCCATTTTCATTAAAAGTGGCATGCTGGCTGATCCTTGCACCTTTTCTTACATTTAAGATCATGTTGTAATTTCCCCAGATCATGTCAGGCAAAATTACCACATCGCCGGGATCGGCCCACACATCCCCAACCATGCTTAAAGCATGAGTGATGCCGCAGGTTACAACAGGCAGGCTGATATTTTTGCCTGAAAGGGAAGGATTCTTTTCAAAAAGAGCATTCTGCCATGTTTTCCTCAGTTCAGGAATTCCAAAAGAAGGAGCATAGGTTAAAGCCTCTTCCGGCTCAAGGCCCTCCAGCATCGACATCACTGAAGAAAAATGCATTGTTTTGCCGTTTTCTTTCGCTATTCCGATAGTGGCATTCAGTTTGTGCGCTTTCTGCTTTGCTTCAGCGCTCTGGCTCAATATGCCTTTCGGGAAAAAAAGATTCTTCCCCATGACAGACAACATATCAAGCAGGTTCGGATTTCCCTTTTCGATAGCCTGGTTTAGCTGCTGTGCAATAGGATTCATAAGTTCAACAACCTCCAACTTTGTTTATTAAAGATAATTCAGTGATGAAACGGGTTCAATGATTCGAAGGGTCAAGGCGTTGGTGTCGATGATATATTTCTTCACCGGTATTTCTCTAC
>Ga0105092_10001285_pt1 | contig 13393 bp, 8 predicted proteins | sample PPLLak2March2015_FD_87021 | JGI IMG/M metagenome (GOLD analysis project Ga0105092, IMG submission 87021) | Freshwater sediment microbial communities from Prairie Pothole Lake near Jamestown, North Dakota, USA - PPLs Lake P7 Core (1) Depth... | ecosystem: Environmental > Aquatic > Freshwater >... | reverse complement strand
GAGTGCGGCGACTGGTCGCCGCTTTGAGAATTTTGGATCTCCTGCTCCTTCAATAGATTCCAAAAATCCTAAAGCGGTGACCAGTCACCGCACTCCATATCCTAAAGGGCTTTTTCAACACCCCCTCGCTGCGTGCGCGGCTCTGTAACGCGACTCCAGCTTCGGCTTCTACCTAATCGTGCACAACCGGCATCTTGAACCCGGCTTTTGCTCCGGACGAGATCGCTCGTGCTCTTTTCCAGTCCAGGGCAAGCAGGTTGTATCCGATACTGCCGGCCAACGTTAGCAGAAAATAGGGCCACCGGGCTATGCCGGGCGCGTGCTTGCGCATGAAGTAAACAGCGTTTCGGCGTGTCCAGAAGACCTTCTGAAGAGGGCGCGTTTCGGTGCTGTGAGCGCCCCAGTGATAGGCCACGGCGAACGGACAGTAGAATGCCCGGCACCCCTGGCGGCCTGCCCGGTATAGAAAGTCCACCTCCTCGTGGTACATGAAGAACTGCTCGTCGAAAAGACCGACGGACTCGACCACCCGGGCGTCGAGAAGCAGGACGCTCCCTTGCAGCAGTTCAACCTGGCAGGGATCATTCCAGCGAGGCCCGTCGATCGCTTGCTTTCCCTCGAAATCGGCGAGCACATGATGCCATCTCAACGTCCCCCAAGCCATGTCCAGCTGATTGCGATGGCGCCACTGTAGGATTTTGGGTCCGTAGATGCCCGGTTCTTTCCCGGCCGCAAATCCGACCACGCGAGCCAGCATTGCCGGGTCTACGAGCACGTCGTTGTTCAGAAGCAGGTAATAGGTCGGACGCTTCCTGGCCCCTTCCAGGACCTCCCGCCAGATACGGTTGATCGCCGCGCCGTAGCCCCGGTTCTCGGCCATTCGGACGGTCTCGACATCGCTCCCTAGACTCTGCAGCGATCTATCCGTCGAGGCATTATCGACCACTACGAGACGCAGCGGTCGATAGCTGCTTTCCAGAAGCGCCTGAACTGCAGGGCGCAGGACGTCGCCGCCGTTCCAGTTAACGCAGATCGCTAACACGTCTGCATCAGTCGCCATAGATCTTCCCGCCTGCGCCTTCCGGCCTGCCTCAGGATCCTCCGTCTTTCGAGAGCGTGTCCGCTGGCCGCAATCCCCGCAAGGAGACCACGAACAAATGCCGTCGCATGGCCCGCTTTCAGGAGATGAAAGAACAGGCTCCGGGTCCACCCGACGACCAACCACGGGAGATGCCGCCAGGGCTGGTAGCTTAGCATGAGCAGCCAGCGGTTTCGGGTAATCCAATAGACGCGGGTGTCTGAATAGAAAACGAGCGCCGAATGGGACGTCTGCCTGTCGGGATCCGATGCGGCTTCCATGTGGTAGACGACGGCGTCAGGGGCGTAGAGGCACTCAAAGCCGGCCAGGCGAGCTCGCAAGCTCAGTTCCACGTCCTCCAGGTACATGTAGTAGCTCTCGTCGAAAAGGCCCGTCTCATCAAACAGCCGTCGTCGGTAGAAAGCCGCGCCGGCACTGGCTCCCATGACCGGTTCGAGCTTTTGAAAGCACGAGGCCGGTCGGCCGCTTCCTCTTTTGAGAGGCAGGCCGGACCGCAGATAACGGTCCCCGGCGCTGTCGAGCCGGTCTCTTTGCCAGTAATTCAGGATGCGTGAAGCGACTATTCCGCAGTCCGGGTGCTGTTCAAAGACAGCAAGCCCGCGCTCAATCCAGTCCGGCTCAACTTCAGTGTCGTTGTTGAGCAGGGCTACGAATTCGGTTTGAACCTTCTCGATGCCGCGGTTGACCGCCTTCGCAAAACCCTGGTTCTCAGAAAGTCGAACGTACCCGAGATCCGGGAAGCAGGAGGCCATCAAAGCAGGCGTCGAGTCGACGGATCCGTTATCGACTACCAGGATGCGGCAAGGAACCGTTTGGCGGCAAAGTGAGTCCAGGCAATGCCGAAGGAGGCCACTCCGGTTCCAGGTGGGAATGACAACCGTGATTCTTGCAGCTTGACTCATTCTTTTCTTAAAGCTTTCCAATCCTTGGGGCACGAGAGCCATTGCCCCCGGAGGGGGCGGATGTTTATAGTCTCTGCCGTGCAAGCGATCGGCGCCCCAGCGGGGCGCGATGTTCCGTGACGGCTCGGAACATCGCGCCCCGCTGGGGCGCCCTAACTCGTTAACTCGACTACTATAAACATCCGCCCCCTCCGGGGGCAAAGACTCTTATTCGGATCGGCCATTCAGGATTTGCGTGCAGGGAGCTGGACGCGCATTCTGTTTGCTAAAAACCGCTTCCGCCCCCACGCTGGCCACGTGCCTGCAATATGCCCAGGTTGTAGTAGTAGCTCATTAAATCCGGGTAATAGCGGCTGAGATCCGGCCAGTTGTTCGTTTCAGAAACCTTGCACATGGCGGTCAGCAAGCGCATGCGGAAACGTTGCTTGAAGGAGTAGCGGCGCGCCTTCAGCACGCTCAGGAACCCCGCCATTTCCGGATGCTTCTCGTAAAACTTCCATGCCGAATAACCGACCTTCTTTTGCCTCTCGATAAACGAGCGCAGCGAGGTTGGGTGGTCGTGCCAGGCTACCGCGCCCGGCGCGTAGACCAGCCTCATTCCCTTTTCCCGCAGTCGCAGGCTCAGCTCGATGTCCTCCCAGCCATACTCCTGAAAGTCCTCATCAAATCCGCCCGACTCAAGGAAAAATTCTCGCCCGATAGACAAGTTGCTCGTGTAGAAAAAATTGAACGGGACGTTTTCGGGATCCTTGATCAGGGAGAACCCGAATTGCCAGCCCTGCTCGCCGATGTAGCGCATGAACCGCGTAGTGGCGAGATGCTCGGCCCAGCGCGTGTGGCCGATGACGACCAGCCGGGACTCGGACGCCCATTGCTCCCGTCTTCGCCGCGCCTCCGCATGTTCAGCCAAAAACGTCGAATCGGGGATGGTATCGTCGCCCAGGAAGACCAGGAAATCCCCTTGAGCCTCTCCTGCGCCAAGGTTTCGAGCTGCCCCCTGCTTTCGATTCGATTGGCGGACGTACGTCAACTGCCCACTACCCGCTGACCGCTGCCCGGGAACCTCGTTTTGAAGCTCTTCGACTCGCTTTGCGGTTTCGTCGGTGGATCCGTCATCCACGACGATGATTTCGTAGGAACAGGGGCAAGAATTGCCCTGCACAGCCTGGCGGAGGAGCGCCTGCAGTGTCTTGACCAGAATCCTGGAACGATTGTAGGTCGGAATGACGACACTAAAGTCCACGATTGACTCGCTCGAGGAAACGGTGCCACGCCACGGCGAAGCCTTCCGTTCGCCAGCTCTTCAGGAACTGCCGGAGGCTGCGCGTCGCCCTTCCGGACGGGTGCTGCGAGGCCTGGCTTTCCTGCCACTGCAAGCTTGTCAGCTCACGACGAAGCAGGTCGGCCCTTTTTTCGAGTCCATCCAGCCAGTCGGGGAGGACGGGGGGACAAAGCAGGGGCTCGAAAAGCTTCTCGATTTCAAACATTTCCAACGCGATCTTCTCGGCATGAAGATACCCGGTGTCCTCCACAATCCGCCTGAAGGGATCGACAAAAAGGCCGAAAATCTCCGAGTCGGCGCGCCGGCGCAGCGCTTGAACCTGTTCCCGCTTTCGGAGGAAGGCGGGCAAATTCTCCAAAACATCATCCACGGCGACGAGGTGGTTCAGCGCGTCGAGGATCTGGAGACAGGCCGAGGCGTCCTGCTGCTCGAGTCGCTCGCGGCTCTTGGCCCAAAGGTAGAAACGGTCCTTTTCCACGCCCGAGAACAGGACCGCCCTCTTAATGGCAAGGACGATGGCCAGGGGAAACACCTTGCGAAACGCCGCTTCTTCGTAGTTCTTCAGGATTGTCAGCAGCGCATTGCGGTGCATCAAGTAACGCATCTTCTCGCTTGCCTGCGCTCTGAAGGTCGCGTGACCTTTGTGAAAGGCTACAGAGTCCTGAGCAAAGGCAACTTCGTATCCCGCCAGCCAAAGCCGCCATCCCAGATCGACGTCCTCGAAGATGGCAAAGTAATCCTCGTCAAAGCCGCCGACCCGGCGGAAAATCTCTCGGTCGACCACCATGGCGCCACCGCAGGGGAAGAGAATGCGGTCCGGACTCGCTGCTTCCTCCTTCTTCTTGCCGGCGTCTTGCTGAAGCGCATACCCCAGATATTGAAGAGAGGAACCATTGAAGTCGATCTCCTCGCCCTGCCAATCCAGGATTCTTGACCCGACAGAGGCAATGCTGTTACCGAGGCGCGCGAGCGCCGCCCCAAGCCAGTTCGCGTCTACCCGCATGTCGTTATTGACCAGGGCCAGAAACCGACCACGGGCAACTTCGGCAGCCAGATTGTTGGGTTGTGCAAATCCCCGGTTGACATCGTTTTGAATAATCCTGACGGCGGGGTAACGGGTCCTGACGAAATCTTGCGACCCGTCGATGCTCCCGTTGTCAACGACGATGATTTCGGCCGCTCCTAAAGCGGAAAGTGAGGGCAGGAGCGTCTCGAGATGTTCCTTGCCGTTCCAGTTAACGGTGACGACGGAAACGTCAGAGACGGATCGGGACATTGGGGGATTGTACAATAAGGTGAGCTATTTGCGCGTCGGTCCTCACTCGTTTCCGCTGAATCTTTCGTCGATGGGCGAGAGTGTCCGGCAGGTGACTCAGGTTCCAAGCGAAGTTGCGGAATTGAGCCAGCTTGCGACGAGCAGGCTGGCGCAGGCGGAGCAGATGGAGAAGCGCACGCCGCAGATTCGCCGCCCCGTAGTTCTTGATCAGCGCCCGGATGTTGTTCCGTTCGCCGATCAGCTCGCGCCAGTCAAGACCTTTCGCTTCCCGCGTCGATCCTCCAAAGTGATGAAAGGCTAAGGCTTTTGGCGCGGTCACGACCCTGGACCCCAGGAGCCAGAGACGCCAGCACGCATCGACGTCCTCGTGATACATGAAGAACCGCTCATCAAATCCGCCCGCGGACAGGACGTTCGACCGCCGGAAGAGCGCCGCGCCGGCGGAAGCGAAAAGCACCTCCTCGGAGTTGTCCAGTTGGCCCTCATCCAGTTCAAACATGCCCCGATCCCACGTGTAGCCCAGATAGTTCATCGCCCCCCCGACGCCGTTAAGGCGTTGCGGGTCGGAGTAAAGCCTGAGCTTGGACGCGACCGCAGCGATGGTCGGATCCGTCATTGCAACCGCAGTGAGAGACTCCAGCCAGGCTGGGTCGAGCCTGATGTCCGTGTTGAGGAGAGCAACGAATTCCGAAGTGGAGGAGGCGAAGGCCAGGTTGCCCGCCTTGGAGAAACCGAGGTTCTGAGATTGGGGAAGCACCTGCACCCAGGGATAGTTGTTCCGGGCGTAGTCGGCACTGCCGTCGCTCGAATCATTGTCGATCAGGATCGCTTGGAAGGATTGCCAGGTCTGACGCTTCAGAGATTCGAGGAGCTCGTCCAGGAATTTTCGGCCGTTATAGTTGATTATCGCGACTGTGACGGTAGTGGGAGCAGTCATGCGCTTCTGTTTATTAAAACCGCCGCCTCACTCGACGCAGTATCTGGTGCCAAAGCGGGGTCTCTTGTTCCAGGCGAAGCAGCTCGATCAGTTTGTGGCGCTCATTAATCAAGAACTGCGCATCGGTCAAAGACTTCCGGCGCTTTTCGAGAAGCGCTGCTGCCCGCTCATGAAGCTCGATAAAACTGGGATCTAACGCTAGCTTCTCAAGCGGAGAATTCCCTTCGGAAGAATTCGATAAAAGGCCGGCAAGCTCGGATTTCACCGACGGGGTAATGCCGGACTTCGCCACGAGCAGGATATGGCGGTACGCCGGCTCACGGTTGTCCGACGGATAGGAAACCGCACTGTAGAGTGAATTGTACTCACGAATGAGGTCGTAATCATTGAGCCCGAAGTAGTGCTGAGAAGTGACTTGCCAGTAAAGCCAGGCGGGCAGATACCCGTTAGGAAAGGTGCTGACCGTGTAGCCTTTCGACAGATAGAAACCTTGAACGGCGGCCAACTCAGGAAGTCCCAATTCGCGGTGTTCCTGCAGGAAGCGCCTCGTCCCCATCAGGGAGTCGGCTAACCGGGTCTCAGCCTTTTCGATTTCCGGCGAGGAGAAGGGAGCACCCAGGAGGATCCATTGCCTCGAGAGCCGATCTAACTCACTGAGAAACCGGGGTCTTTCTGATTCGGGAAGATGTTCGAGGACATCGAGGGAGAGCACGAGATCAAAGCTCTGATCATCAAACGGCTGCTCCCAAGCCGAAGCCCGCAGGTAGTCGGGATGATCGCACTGGCGGACGTCTGTCACGGTCACCTCGGGTGAGGAGGAACCGTCGGTTTGGAAAAAGTCATGGGAGACAGCCAGATGGCCGTGTTCGTCGCCGAGGTAACCCCCGGCGTCAAGCACCGATTTCGGCCGAAGGACTTTGACGATATCCGAACAGAGCCGATACCGCTGATAAAGGTCAAACGGCAGGGCCCGAACCAACGCAGAGCGAGTCGAGGCACTGGCCTCGATGGATATCGACTGGACGGTAACCTGCGGTCCGCCGGGAGCGAGATCCAGGAAGAGGTGATGGCCGCCGGAGGGGAGCACGAGGCCGTCGACGTGAATAACTCTCTCCGTCTGCTCCGAGTCCAGGTCAATTTCGGTGATCACATAGCTGTTGAACCGAAGACGGAGAGTCGAAAAGTCGGTTGTGTGGCTGAATCGGAGCTCAAGGCGGAGAGCCAGCGGGACTCGACCGGAGTTCAGAAGATAGATGGAAGCGGGATACGAGCTGATGGGTCGTCCCTGCGGCGAAAGCGGCCCCCAGCCGGAGCGCAGAACGACAGCGACCCCGTCGGACGGCTGGACGTGCAGGACCTCTGTTGACTGCGGGGAGAAGTAATCGTGTTGAAGGATGTCCAGTTTGGAGGCTGCTGGGTTGGCTGAGGGGGTGGCCAGGAACTGAAAATTATAGAGCTCGTTGGAGAAGCGAAACCGGACGTGAAATCCGAGATCCTCCAAGAGGCGAGCCCAGAACGAAGGGGGCCTTTCCGAAAAATGAGTCTCCTCGACCCGGTCAAAGTAGATCGGATCGGGGGTGGCGCCTGCCAGTATCCCATCTGGTTTGAGCACTCGACGGATCTCGGCCAGGCAGTCACCCGGGTTGTCCAGATGTTCGAGGACATCGAAGACCGTGATGACATCCGCCGAGTGGGTTGCGAACGGCAGGGCCGAGCCGCGGGCCTCCATGAGCCAAGGTCGGAAAGCCGGCTCCTGGTGGAGCGCAAAATGACTGACATCGAGACCAAAGGCACAATAACTACGGCGACGGGCTTCATTTACCAGGTAGCCGTAGGCGCAGCCGATGTCCAGGAACACTCCTGAAGGCTTCAGTATTTGAAGAACATCGAGCCAGGCGGACCAGTCCGGGTGGTGCAGTGCATACCCTTCGGCCGGGTATCCGCTGTTCTCGCCGTGAAAATACCCTTTTCCGTAAAGCTCTAAGGGAAATTTGGCATCGACGGCGGGCCGGGTTTTTGGATAGCGCATTTGGGCTCTTTACTGGTCGAGTCAGGCGAGTGGAACGATAGCACGAAAGGGACAAGCAGGTCACTTCAAGGACAGGATTTTCAGCACGTTCGCTGAATTTTTTGTTTCCTTTTCAGGTGCTTTTGGGTAATATTCGCCCTGATGGACCTGGGGGGGGAAGATTCATCCCGCGTTACCTCAGAAAAAAAAGAGTGCGACTTTTGCTAGGGTCGCGCATCTTTTTATGGCGTTTTTTGGGGGAAAATAACTCTTCTGCCGGATTCATTGGCACTATGTTCGGCTTAAAGGAATAGGAAGCTCAAACATCGGGGAGGTGATGAGGTCTACTACCTGTATCGAGATTTGCGGAGTAATCAAAGGCAAATTGTATCGTTGGGTTAATTAGTTAGGAGGGACTATTGATGAGAAAGAATTTCCTTATCGTTATCGCTCTGGCGGTTCTCCTGCCCGCTATGATGTTCGGCCAGGTCACAAATGACCCGCGCACCAGTGGTGCGAAAGTCGGATATCTGGGATGGCCTGGGGAATACCAGACCCGCAACATTCCGGCCGGAACGGTTGCTGATCCCGGCTCGCACCTGACCTACATCGTCGACACTGGCGTCAATGCTCGCGCAATCGCCGGCAACGTCGACCTTGAGTCAGTGGCTTCTGCTGCTTTGACGCCCTTGCAGAACGGCAGCACGATTCAGCCCGTCCTGGACGCTGACAAGAACGGCGCGTTGGATGCTGGTGCCATTTATCAGAATTTCATTGCGGTCACCAACACAAGCCCGACAATGTCGGTCACAGTCCACTTCCGGTATTTCAATGACAACTGCGAAGATATTTTGGACTTCCTGGTTGTCGTAACCTGCAATGACACCCTTCTGTTCGACCCGCTCAACTTCGTGATTCCGTTCACCAATGGTGAGAACACGAGCAGCCGGTTGATCGGTCCTGCGGGTGCCATTCTGTCGCCGATCCCGGTTGTTCAGTGGGGTTCTGGCCGCTTCGTGATCACAGCAGCTGCCAGCGGCACCACGATCGACATGGACGACGATCCGGAAATCCTGTTCCCGTTTGAGTGGGCCGGTCTGGATGAGGAGTGCAACATTGAGGCGACGCCGGCCACAATCCCGGCGAATCCGACTCTTACTGAGACCCTGTCTGGTACCGTTCGTAACGTTGGAACCGTTGCCGGTTTCGATCCTCTGAACCTGCACGTGTTCAACGCCAGCCAGATTTCCTTCAATTACCTGATTGGTCACCTGACCACTGCTATTCCGGCTGTTCCTGGTACGGATCAGGTTTCCTGGGCAGTTCCCGCTTGGGCCCGCCCGGCTGTGAACCGTGCGTATGACGCCAACCGCAACAGCACCACGCTTGAGCCGGATGGCGATGCTGCGCACGCCGCAGTTGGCTACATCCTGTGGGGTGGTGAGGCTGGAAAGAACAGCGCCGGCTTGCCGGTCATTCCGAACCTGGCCTTCACGAACCAGTTGTTCCTGCGCAATGAAGTTCATGGTGGCGACATCGGCGGCCCGAACGTTGCGGGCGCTGTCGGCGGCACCTCCTTGTACGGCGCACTGGGCACCACGCCCTTCCATGTTCCTGCAAGCAATGGCGTTGTGGATCGCAACGCTCAGATGATGCACTTCCTGTCAGTTGCTGACGACTACAATGGCAGCAACAACGCGGCCCTGGGCTTCTCCAGCACCGTGGCTGACAACAGCGCGAACATCAGTCCTGCGGCGACCACGTATGTCCTGCAGGTCTATGACAACAACGAAGACGTTCTGACCTTCACGCCCGTTGGCGCGGTTCCAGTGTCTCCGCCTCAGATCGGTGGTGTGTCTGTTCTGAAGATCACCTGCATCTGCTTGCGGACCTTCATGAACTTCCGCGACCTGGCCACTGGTGAGGATCTCTTCAACGGCGCCACCGCGGTTGACGTTCTGCCTGCCGGCTCCACCGGCAATCAGCCCGGCGCCATGACGCTCGGCGACCTGGCCTTCTTTGGCAACGGCGCGGCCTTCACGAAGCTCGGCGATTTCGACGGGATTCTGCAGCCGGCCGGCACCAATATCGACTCCAAGGGTTCCAAGGACATCTCCGGTGGCTGGATCCGCTTCGTCCGTGACAACACGGTCGTCGTTGGCCCAGTTCCGGAAAGTGCTGGAACCACGTTGGATGATGCCTTCGCCTCCGGCTCCGGCACATCCACCTTCGACGAAATTCCGTTGGCTGACAACAACCCAGTCCTTGGGCCGTCGTTCATGACCATCGGGATGTTCATCCTGAAGTCCGAAGGCTTCGGCGCCAGCTGGTACCTGCATGCGGTTGCTTCCAACCCGGCTGTTTCGGCATCCGGCGACGAAACGCCGTAGTTAGTTAGTCCGTAGCGGCCGAGAGGCCGCAGACGAAAACTAGGGAAGGGGGGAAATGTAGTACCTCCTTCCCTTTTTTTTTGGCCCGATTTTAACAATTGCGATTTTTCTGATTTAATGGGAGACATACAAAGTGGGGATTTTCGGAATCCCACCGCCAGTAATCTCCCGAGACGCCCTCGCAGTTGCGTTCGGTTAGCAGTACCCGTATTAAGGTTTTGGGTTCAGGTCAAGTCCGCGCTCCAGGGGAGTGTCGAGAATGGCCAGACGCACGGGCACGAACGGTGGCCTTGCGAATCGCCTTCCCGACAGTGCTCAGCAGGTTGTGGGTTAGTCAATTAGCTATGCGCTCAGTTGCACTCGTTTCGGTCATCGCGCCGGTCCTGTTAGGAACGCTCCTTGGCGCCTCCATCGCCAAGGTTGGACCGCTGAACCCGTCCGGAATTGCTGTCCCGGAGATCGCTCAGGAAACGGCAGTAGTCACCGACTCGAGCGGGAAGTGTGGCTTCGTCGCCTTTACTGGGATCTCGAGCGACCTTAATCAGAGTCAAGTCTACTTTGTGGCAGTTCCGTCGAGCGGCCAGCCTGGCCGTCCGCAAGTGGTCACTCCGCCTCGATCTGGGTCTCCGTCGCTCGTCAGGACTGGCGAAACGCTGCACATCACCTGGCTGGAGGTCGCCGAGAGAAAGAAGTTTCGCGTTGGATATCGCCGATCGAGCGACCAGGGAGCGAATTGGTCCGAGCCGGTCTATGTCGACGGCGGGATCTCCTCGCGGAAGCCATTGTTGGCGAGCGGTCCTGGGGGCAGCCTGTTCATTCTCTTCATAAGTGCTCCTGGCGGCTCGAACCAACCGGACACGATCTGGTGCTATCGCAGCGGAGATCAGGGGAACACCTGGCAAAGGGAGTCCCCAGAGGAAAAAGTCGGCGGGATGCTCTCGGAACTATCCCCAGTCGCCGCCCCAAGAGCTCTCAATCTCGCCTGGGTTGAAACCCGGCCGCAGGGATTCAACGTGATGTTCAATCGCGCAGTGGAGGGCGAGAAGAGCTGGCTTTCACAACCCGTAATTGTTTGCGAATCACCGCTGCCCGTCTCCCAGTTGCACCTGTCTGCCTACGGAAGCGACTTGATCCTGTTCTGGAAGGAGAGTGCGGCAGACGGTGACCAGATCCGATGTGCTTCGTCGCAAAACGGCGGAAGTGCCTGGAACAAACCGGTTGAAATTCATGCTAAACGAGTGAGACAACTCACATATCAGGTCTTGGTCAAGGCTGATAATGCCCGCGTCGTCTCAGTTGAGGAAACGAGTGCCGGTCGCGATCGGCGTTTTCATTTCACTGTGAAGCAATTGGAGCTGTCCAAGCTCCCTGAAAGCAGCGGGGTAGTGAGTAGTACCGTAACCACTTGGACTAATACTTATCTTTATCGACCCGAATTCCTGACGGCAACCAAGGGGGAGGAACTCCTGATAGTAGCCGCGGTGAGGGAGCCGACCAAGTTCTCATCTTTGTTTCTGATTCCGCCAAACAAGACTGCCGACGATGGCGTGCTTCCGATCTTCCCTGAAGAAGGGGAGATGGATCGCACTCTCATTGCCCTGGTGGGACTGTCGGACGGAGTAGGAGTTTTATATCGACAGCAGCCCCGACGCCGTCTTCCGCAGGAGGACTGGCCAGGCGAGCTGATATTCACACGTATTCCCCTTACCAACTAAGTATGGTTAACGGAGAGACTATGAATTATAGAACGGTTTTAACCTGCATTATCTGTCTGGCGCTATTTGTACCGCTGATGGCCGGGACTCCGGTTATCGATCCGCACACGACCTCGCCGTCGGCGCAGCAGGTCCGCATGATGGACTACCTGCGGCTTTACGTGTCGGCGAAAGACGACGTGGAGCCTGGTATTCCGCTTGTGTACGAATGGACGATTACGCAGGATCCGACGGCCAAGGCGTACTTTACGAGCAACAGCAAGACCATCTTTACAGGCGGCGGCGGAGCCGAACTGGCGTTTCCGTGGATCAGCAACAGCGACGCGGTCAACAGCCCCTTCGTGGGACAGACCGTTCAAATTGTTGTCATCGTCAAACATGAAAACATTGCGGACGGGCCAGAGACTGCGTCGCACACCTTCAACATCACGCTTAGCGGCATAAACCATCCGCCTGTGCCCGCTATCAACGGTACACTCGGGACGCCGACGAATCGAATCCCGAGTGGCTCCGCCGTGGTCGCCAGCTCAGGTGGGTCCTCCGATCCCGACCCGAATGATACGTACAGAAGTGACTGGGCTCTTGGAGGAGCGACAGGCGGGATGCTACTGGGCGGTATCGCCGTTGTGGGGAGCGAAGGCAGCACCATGAGCTTCACGGTGCCGAATATGGTCGGCAATGTGGACCAGCCGATCATCCTCCAATTGACTGACGGCATGCACCAGGTCAGAACAACCGTGACGGCTTATCTGAAGCCCGCCGGTGACGTTCAGCCGCCTCCGGTCGGAGGAAACACTGCGCCGGTGGTGACTGTCGATACTCCGGTCAACAAGCTGGTCAACGAAACGGTCATTCTGACCGGCACCGTAACGGATGCCAACGGCGATGACTGCCTGTTCTCCTGGGTGTGGTTGCAGAACGGTGCCACCGTGGCACAAAGCGCCATCACCGCGACCCCGGTTGCCGTGACGAGTGGGAGGAAGTGGAACGTCTCGGCCAACCTCGGTCCGGCTCCTGCCCCGGGTAGCTTTCAGTTCCGACTGACCGCGAAGGAAAGATCTACGACCGGACAGTTGAGTGGCGCAGCGGTAGGGTTACTGAATGTAACTCAGGGCGGAACCAACCTCCCACCTGACCCACCTATCAAGCTGCCGGGCAATTGCGCGGCCGATAATCCTCCACCCACGGTCGGAATAAGTCCGAATCCCGAACTTAGCCTGCTGAAGTACCAGGCTGGACAGCAGGTCAGCATTACTGTGACCGCCCAGGATTCGAGTCAGGAAGTGACGGCCCTGGGTGTCACGACCGGCGCCAGTATCGAGTGGGATTTGAGCCAACTTGGTGTTTTCGCCTCGGCGCCCGGTTACCAGGTCAACCCGACGGATAAAACGGTCTCAACGTCCACCTTGACCTTCACTGCTCCGAACGTGAGCAGTACCGGCCATATCACGGTAACGGCAGTCGACAAGAAGGGCTGCCAGATGGCGGTCAAGTTCTCTATCACCTTCGAAGGACAGCAGACTAACAACCAGGCGCCCGTCGCGAAGATCAGGTACAAGGTCGGAAGCGCGTCGTTCCAGAACGCGCCTGCGACTGCGGTTTCAGTGGACAGCCCGGCGACCATTACGCTGGACGCGACAACGAGTACCGATGACGGCGGTGCTGCCAATCTCACGTACCTCTGGACGAAGACCGATAACATCACTGCCGGTGGAGTCACTCTCGCGAGCGCATCCACCAATACCGCGACTCTCACGATCAACAGTGCTACAACCGGTTCGGTT
>Ga0105092_10001283_pt1 | contig 13401 bp, 11 predicted proteins | sample PPLLak2March2015_FD_87021 | JGI IMG/M metagenome (GOLD analysis project Ga0105092, IMG submission 87021) | Freshwater sediment microbial communities from Prairie Pothole Lake near Jamestown, North Dakota, USA - PPLs Lake P7 Core (1) Depth... | ecosystem: Environmental > Aquatic > Freshwater >... | reverse complement strand
TCTTGTCGCCGGTCGTCTTGATCACGGCGATTTCGACACGCACCTCGGGGTTGGCTCTCTGAATCTCCTCTTTGATGAAGTTGGACTGCCAGAGGGCCAGTCGACTTCCACGGGAACCGATGATGAGCGGTTTCATTCCTTTTCTTCGATTCGAAACATCTTCTTTATGAGCTCGACTTCATGCTCATAGCGGCTCAAGTTGCCGTCAGGGTTCTTCAAGTGCTGTATGAAGGGATGGGCCAGGCGGTGAGCGGTCGTCCGTAACATCCTCTCCGTCCGCTCGTATTCGTCCGGAGTCATCACATTGCGGTTCCTTTCCAGCTCGGTCAGGCAGATTTGCTCCACGCGACCTCGGAGCGCGCTGATCAGGCTGCCCGCCTGTCTGGTTGCTGCCCTATGGGCATAGGCCTCCAGCTCTTCGGCTATGATGGCCTCTGCCGATTGCGCTTCTTTGTGACGCTCCTCGATGTTCGCCTGGATGACCGCCTGCATATCGTCAATGTCATATAGGAAGATCTCCTCCAGGTCGTTGATGGCGGGGTCCACGTTCCGGGGCACCGAGATGTCGATCAGAAACAACGGGCGGTACCGTCGTTCGCGGATAACCCGCTGCATTTCAGGCTTTCTCAGGACGTAACTGTCCGCTCCGGTTGAAACGATGGCGATGTCGACTGGAACGAGGTTTGATAACAGATCCTCGAAAGGCACGGCCGTTCCATTGAAACGCTCGGCCATTTCCTCCGCGCGGGCCGCGGTCCGGTTAGTGACAAAGACGTGGGAAATCCCGAACTTGACCAGATTGCGGGCGGCCAGTTCGCTCATCTTCCCGGCGCCAATGATGAGGATCGAGCGGTTGGACAGCTCGCCCAGGATCTTTTTCGCAAGCTCCACGGCGACATAGCTGACCGAAACGGCGGAGCTGCTGATCCTCGTCTCTGTTCTAACCCTCTTGGCGACGTGGAACGCGCGATGCATGAGGCTGTTGATGAAAACCCCGGAACTGCCCGCCCCGCTGGCGGCGGCGTACGCCCGTTTCATCTGCCCGAGAATCTGAGATTCGCCGATGACCATGGAATCGAGGCTGCTCGCCACCCGGAAAACATGGCGCACCGTTTCGCGATCAGTGAGGCTGTACAGGTATGGCTCCAGGCAGGGTGGCTGCAGGTTGTGGAAGTCGTAGAGGAACTGCTTGATCCGATCTGTTCGGAGACACCCGTCTTCCGGGTGGGCCACGACCTCGACCCGGTTACAGGTCGACAGAATCAGCGCTTCCTCACAACCGAAATCCTGCCTCAGTGCGGACAGCGCCTCCGGGAGTCGGTTTTCCGTGAAGTTCAGACGCTCCCGCACCTCAACGGGCGCCGTTCTGTGATTTAAGCCAACGAGTACCAGCTTCATTCTTTATAACAGCTTAGAACTTATGCAGGCCCCCGAGGAAGCTGGCGCTGACGAGTGTGAAAATCACCGAGACAAAACCGGCGACATTGATGAAGGCGGCCCGTCTCCCTCGCCATCCTACCGACATCCGTAAATAAATCAGCACCAGGTAGATGCACCAGGTGAGCAGGGCGGCGATTACCTTGGCGTCCGTGTGCCAGTCGATCCACTTCTGTTCAGCCCAGATCATGCCGGCCATGAGACCCAGAGTCATGAAGCCGAAGCCCGCAATTAGAAACTTGTAAAACAAGTCATCCAGCAGGTCCAGCGATGGAAGGCGATAGTAAAAAGTGCGTGGTTTCCGGCTCTTCAGCTCGCGTTCCTGGAACAGGTACAGGAGGCCGGCCACGAAGGTCACAAAAAACATCCCGTAAGCGAGTGCCAGGCAGAGAACGTGGAAATACATCCAGGAGCTGCGAAGCGCCTGCGGAATCGGGGATGAGCGCACGAGAAAAGTCCCGAGCATCAAGAGCGCCACCCAGGGAAGCAGGAAAAGTCCCAGGGCCTGCACTCGGTACCGGAAATAGGAGATAAAAAAGCACAAGGAGACGGTCCAGGCGAAAAAGGCCAGCGAGTCCCGGAGGTCTATGAGCGGGCACTGTCCAGTCGCAATGCCCCGCGCAATCAGAAACCCGGTATGAAGGCCAAACCCGGCGCAGATAGCAACGAGCGCCGCGTCGAAGAACGGCTTTTTCCGGTAAATGAAGAAAACGCCACTCGACAGCACCCCTACCGCGTAGGCGACTGTTGCTAAATTGAACAATAACCCAGTCATTCGAGCGTATTATAGCACTGGGCTATCGAGTGGCGGGCCGGGCGTGTTGGCCGGAGGAAAAGACCTCAAAGACCTCAAGGACCCCAAGGACCTCGAGACCCCCGAGGACCTCAAACACAGAGCGTTCCGGCGTCCTTGAGGTCCTTGTGGTCCTTGAGGTCCTTTCCTCCGGTCGACAAACCCCGCAATCCCCAATCGCAATTCCCGGCGGCAATGCTATGATGTCTCGGTGGAATCATTGGCTAACATCGACTGGTCCCAAGTGCTTATCGGGATGGTCGTTCTCCTTTTTTCGCTGAGCATTCACGAATCGGCGCACGCTTGGGTGGCTAATCGCCTCGGGGACTCAACCGGGCGCTACCTGGGCCGGATCACGCTCAACCCGATACCACATATAGATTTGATCGGCACGATAATCTTCCCGTTGCTGGGGATGCTGACTGGCTTCATGTTCGGATGGGCCAAGCCGGTTCCTGTAAACACGGCAAATCTGAAGAACCCCCGGCGCGATCATGTCCTGATTGCCGCCGCCGGCCCCGTCAGCAACCTTATCGCTGCCCTCGGATTTCTGCTCGTATTGAGGCTGATGATCGGTTTCTTCCCCCAAGAGCTGGAAGGGAACCACAGCGTTGTCTACCCTCTTTACGTGCTGTCCTTCACGGGCGTATTCCTCAACCTAATTTTGGCGGTTTTCAACCTGATCCCGGTTCCTCCTCTGGACGGCAGCTGGGTGCTGGCCGGCATTCTCCCTGCTCGGTTTGGCGACCTCTTTGACGCCATTCGCCCCTACAGCTTCATATTGCTTGTCGCTTTGCTGTGGTCCGGCCTTATCGACGTACTTCTCAGCCCTGTCCTGGCTCTTATGCACGTTCTCGTTTCTTGACACAGATCCCTATGAAAAATCGAGTCTTCAGCGGAATGCGTCCCACCGGGCGGCTGCATCTTGGCCACCTCGTGGGAGCCCTCGACAACTGGATTCAGATGCAGGATACGCATGATTGCGTTTTCGGCATTGTCGATTGGCACGCCTTGACGTCCGAGTATCAGGACGTCGAGAAAGTGAATCGCAACGTCGTGGAGATTGCGATCGACTGGTTTGCGGCCGGGCTTGATCCCGAGCGCTCGATCGTGATGATCCAGTCGCAGGTGCCTCAGCACGCCGAATTGCACCTTCTCTTTTCGATGATTGTTCCCGTCCCTTGGCTCGAGCGGGTTCCGACTTATAAGGAACAGCAGCAACAGCTGAAGGAGAAGGACCTTTCAACGTACGGATTCCTGGGGTATCCGCTGCTTCAGGCAGCCGATATCCTGGTCTACAAGGCCGATACGGTGCCGGTCGGCGAGGATCAGGTATCGCATATCGAGCTGTGCCGCGAAGTGGCGCGCCGGTTTAACAACTTCTATACACCCGTCTTTCCCGAGCCTCAGGCCAAGCTGACCAAAGCTCCGAAGCTACCCGGGACCGACGGGCGGAAGATGAGCAAGAGCTACGGGAATGAGATCCAATTGTCCGAAGATCCCAAGAGCGTTCGTCAGAAGGTTTTGACGATGATGACCGACCCGGCCCGTGTCCGGCGACACGACCCGGGCAACCCTGACCTGTGCCCTGTCTTCGATCTCCACCGGGTGTTCACCAAAGAGCAGGGCAAAGAATGGGCTGCCGAGGGGTGCCGGACGGCTGGGATCGGATGCATCGACTGTAAGAAACGCCTGCTCGAAGACCTCATTCCAGTGATCGAGCCGCTCCACGAGAAGCGCGTGAAGCTTGAAAACAACGTGGCCGGTTTGAAGGAAACCTTGTTCGAAGGCAGCCGGAAAGCACGCGTTATCGCCGAACAAACGTTGGATGAGGTACGTCAGGCCATGAGGATAAAGTACACCTAGTGGCCGAGACCCAAGATTACAAAGTCCAGCTTGAGATCTTCGAAGGCCCTCTGGACCTCCTGCTTCACCTGATCCGTACTCAGGAAGTCGATATTTACGATATCCCGATTGCGCGGATCACGGAGCAGTATCTTCGGTACTTGCAGATGATGCAGGACCTGAGCATCAATCTGGCCGGCGAATTCCTGCTGATGGCCGCGACCCTGATTTACATCAAATCGCGGATGCTGTTGCCGCCCGATCCGGCACAGGAAGGCGAGGAAAGCGAAGATCCCCGCAAAGATCTGGTCCAGCAGCTTCTCGAGCACGAGAAATTCAAGAACGCGGCGCAGCTTTTGTACGAGCGCGAGACGGTCGAGCTTTCGGTTTGGGCCCGGGGCGAGAACGAGTTTGCCGGGGACGAACAGGAGATGGTCACGGCCAATGTTTTTGACCTCGTGAAGGCGTTCCACGTGATTGTCGAGCGATACAAGGATCAGATTGTCATGGAGGTCACCCGTGAGCACGTGACCCTCGAGGAGAAGTTGGCCGAGATTCGAAAGCTGCTCACGGTGCGGAAGGATTTCTACTTCTCGATGTTCCTTGAACGGAAAATCTCGCGACTTCACCTGGTTGTGACAGTGCTTGCTTTGCTGGAGCTGGTCAAGCGCCACGAGGTCCGGTTGTTTCAAAAGGGGATCTTCGAGGACATACGGATTCGTGCATGCCCAACGACGAATTAACGGCTCAGATCCTGGCGATCTTCTTTGCAGCGACCGAACCGGTCACCTTGGAACAGTTGTGCCAGGTCTTTCCGGATCTCGACGCCGCTCGGTTGACGGACCACGTCAGCCAGGTCATGCAGGATTTTCATTCCCTTCAGAACGCGGTGGAAATCAGGTCCGTCGCGGGTGGATACCGGATGACGACGCGGCCTGAGCATCACGAAATCGTTCGCTGCTACCTGAAGACCCGCCCTTCCGCCAAACTCTCATTGGCTGCACTTGAAACCCTCTCTGTTATCGCCTACAAGCAGCCGATTACGCTGCCCGAAATCATGGAAATCCGGGGTATCAAAGGGACCAGCACGATTCGGACGCTCCTTGAAAAGAAGCTGATCCAGACCAAAGGTCGGAAGAAGGTGGTGGGCCGGCCTATTCTTTACGGCACAACCCGGGAATTCCTGGTCCACTTCGGCTTAAACGACCTGTCCGAACTGCCTACGCTGACCGAGCTGGAAGAAATCCTGGGGCAGGACGTGGTCAGGAGCTCAGCGACACAAGGGACACAAGGGACAGAAGGGACAGAAAGGACATAGGGTTCCTGGCGTCTCTGCTGTCCCTTCTGTCCCTTGTGTCCCTTGCCCGGTTCTCTCAGGGTATACTTGTTTGAAATGATGGAGCGACTCCAGAAGATCATAGCCCGGGCCGGGATAGCTTCGCGTCGCAAGGCCGAGACCCTTATTCAGGAAGGGGCCGTGACCGTAAATGGTCAGGTGGTAAGGGAACTCGGGTCTCGGGCGGATCCCGAGAAGGACCACATAAAGGTCAATGGCAAGCTCATCCGGCCGGAACGCCTGGAGTATTATGCTGTTAATAAGCCGCGCGGCGTCCTCAGCTCGGTTCGGGATACTGAGGGTCGCCAGGTGGTCACGGACCTCGTGAGGTCGTCTGCCCGCCTGTACCCGGCCGGCCGGCTCGATTACAACAGCGAAGGCCTCATTGTTCTGACCAATGACGGAGAGCTGGCTCGAAGAATCACGGAGGGAGGAACTCTCCCGAAGGTTTACGAGGTGAAGGTCAAAGACCTCCCTGATGAAGCCAAGCTCGACCGTCTTCGAAAGGGCTTGACCATCGACGGCGTTTGGATGCAAGCCTCGAAAATCAGCGTCTTGGAGACGGGGAACAACTCCTGGTACCAGGTGGAGCTCCTTGAGGGCAAGAACCGGCAACTGCGGCGAATGTTTGAGCGGATCGGCCACCCGGTCCTCAAGCTGAGAAGGGTTTCGATCGGCAAGCTCAAGCTCGGCAAGCTCCCGCCCGGTGCCTATCGGGAATTGACCGACGAGGAAGTTCAACTGCTCAAAGGAGGAAGGGAAGCATAGATGTTCACGGGTATCGTAAGGGAAACAGGGGAGGTCGTGAACAAGGACCAGACCGAGGCTGGAGCCACTTTCCGTGTTCGCTGCCGGGAGGTCTTCAACGACCTGGGAATCGGACACAGTATCAGCGTCGACGGCGTCTGTCTGACCGTTACCGAGAAGGGAACTGACTCGTTTACGGTATTTGCGGTACCGGAGACCTTGCGGCTAACCAGCCTCGGGCGCAAAAGTGCGGGGGATCGGGTGAATCTCGAGCCCGCCGCCCGACTGACCGATTTCCTGGGCGGCCACCTGGTTCAGGGCCACGTGGACGGAACAGGCGAAGTGCTGTCGGTCTGCCGGGAAGGGGATTCCAGGGTTTTCCGTTTCAAGGCGCCTGCCGCCGTGCTTCACTACTGCACGCTCAAAGGCAGTATCGGTGTCAATGGAGTTAGTCTCACTATCTCCGGTCTGGGATCCGATTACTTCGAGGTTACGATCATTCCTCACACCGATGAAGTAACGAACTTCGGCCAGCTCCAGGTCGGCGATCTGGTTAACCTGGAAGCGGATGTCATCAGCAAATACGTCGAGTCCCACGTAAAGCGGGTGCTGGGTGGGGCGGCGACTCTCCTGTTCTTCGGAGCCCTTTTGTTCGGCGGTTCTCTGCCGGTTCCCGCGAAAACCGTATTGATCTATCACAGCACAGTGGCGAACAAAGGGAGTCCGATGGTCCTGCGCGTCGCACGTTTCAAGCCCGATATTTTCGTGGAGTGGGAGTCGGTTAGTCACCAGGGGACGGTGCATTTGTACCAGGATGCGGTGGCCGAAGGCCGGAAGTTCATCTTTGATAGTCTCTTCGACGCCGGCGTCGATGCCGAGTCTCCGGATGCTATGACGGTCTGGCTCTCAGATTTCATGTACAAGGAACTGAAAGAGAAGGGACAGGCTAAGATTGCGTTCAATAACCTGCCCTTGAAACTGAAAGTGGTCGGGACCGGAACGTATGGACTGGCGGTGGACAAAGTCGAGAAACAAATTCCGGTCATAACGGTCGAAGATGAACGGAAGAACACCTGGGCAATTTACGACGACCCGGGAAACCCCCTCATCGTCGAGTACAAAACGCCGCGTTACCGCAGATATCTAAAATCCATCAATACCTCCTCCTGGCCGGGCTTGAAGTGGATCAAGCAGATCCCGCCCGTGAAATAGACTCAGAAAGGACCTCAAGGACCAGATGACGCTCCCCGCATCGTCCTTGAGGTCGTTGAGGTCCTTGAAGTCCTTTCGACATAAACCGCCCCCGGGTACTCCAGTTGTGGGTGCTTCTGCCTGTCCGGTTATAATAAGCGCTTACCAATGAGCACGGATACTATCGAATCGGCAATACAAGACATTCTCGACGGCAAGATGGTCATCGTTGTTGACGAGGAAGATCGCGAGAATGAAGGGGACTTGACGATGGCGGCCGAGAAGGTCACGCCGGAAGCCGTCAACTTCATGGCGAGGTACGGGCGGGGTCTGATCTGCCTGCCGATGACGGCGGAGAGGCTGGAAGAGCTTAAGATTCCCCTGATGGTTCAGGATAACGAGTCGAGGTACGGGACAGCGTTCTGCGTCAGCATCGAGGCCCGCCGGAACGTATCGACCGGTATTTCGGCAGCAGACCGCGCCGTTACCATCCTGACTACGATTGATCCGCACGCGCGGCCGGAAGATCTGATACGCCCCGGCCATGTTTTCCCTCTGCGGGCACGTCCGGGCGGGGTATTGGAGCGAGCCGGCCAGACGGAGGCAGCCGTTGACCTTGCCCGGATAGCCGGGCTCATGCCGGCGGGTGTGATCTGCGAAATCATGAACGAGGACGGGACGATGGCCCGACTTCCGGAGCTGAGGGTGTTCGCCAAGAAGCAGGGTCTCAAGCTCATCTCGGTGGTCGACTTGATCAAGTTCCGGCTTCGGACCGAGAAATTGGTTACCCGGCTCGATGTCCTCCCCTTTGAGAGTGAGTACGGAGACTTCGATCTCCTCGTGTACGAAGACCAGGTGCACCGCAACCAGCATCTCGCCTTTGTCAGAGGACAGGTCAACGGCGGCGAACCTGTCCTGGTTCGAGTGCAGTCCGAATCCGTGCTTGCCGACGTGTTTCGTGGTTGCCACAGCCAGGCAGGCCGCGAATTGCGAAGGTCGCTCGAACTGATCAGCCAGGTGGACCGAGGCGTTGTGGTCTACCTCACCCTGGACCCCGTGAACTGGAAGAAAGCACTTCAACAGGAACTGCGGATGTGCCGGCGCGAACGGGAACCCTTCCCCGGATCAGAGAGTTTCCGCGACTACGGGATCGGCGCTCAGATCCTCGCAGACCTCGGATTGCGCGATATCCGACTGATGACGAATCATCCGAAGAAGATGATCGGGTTGGAAGGATTCGGGCTGAACGTGATTGAGTATGTGCCGATAGGTTTGGAGCAAGCCGCAACGGTACAAAGCTGACGGCTGACCGCTGACAAAAACCGGATCTGGCCAGGGGCCAGTTGTCCGCCGTCAGCTGTCAGCTTTAGTCGGAATTCTCTTTCGCAGCCAGATAGCCTTCGCGGTGCTGGGCTTTAAGCTTGTCCGGCTTGCCGTCGCCGTCGATATCAGCTTCCACTTCCACCTTTATCTTCCGCAGTTTGCCGTCCATCTTCGTATTGGTCGGGGTGTAGGAAATCGAATACTGATGGCGAAGAAGGGCGGAAATAGTCTGGAAGATCCCCGGGTATTCGGTAATAAAACGGGGGAAAAAGGCCGCGCCGCCGGTGGATTTCGCGAACTGCTTTAGAGTCGAGTCAGCCTGGTAGAGGTCCAGCCTGGAGGTGGCCGCCAGGTCGGATTCGTAGCGAGCCCGGAAATTGCCGCCGGTGCTGACCGGGTATATAACGGCGTTGGTGTTTTGCACCCGCTTGAGCGTTTCCCCCAGGTTCTTTTTGCTGAAGGTGTCGATGCCGGAGGCAATCAGCACTATTGCGACTTTACTATCCACCTCTTCTATGCGGTCGAGCACGTCCCAGACGGTGTCGTACATGTTGCTTTCGCTGAAAGCGGGGAAGTTGAGACGCCGAAGGGCATTGTAGACCTCCATCTTGTTCTGGGTGAAGTCCACCAGGATTTCGGGTCTCATGTCGTACGCCATGACCGCCACCCAGTCGTCTTTGCGCATCTGTTCAACGAAGGTATAGGAGGCCATCAGCACGTCATAAAGGAACTGCCAGTTAACCGCGTTGCTGTACTCGGTTACGAGGACGACGGTCATCGGCGCTTCGATCGAGGTAAAGTTCGCGATCTCCTGCTGAACCTTGTCCTCGTATATCTTGAAGTTTTCCTTCTTCAAACCCTGGATCAGGTCACCCTTGCTGTTCTGGACCGTCACGTCGACTTTGATCTGGTTTACCGCGACCCGGATCCCGGTTCGTCCTTGAGGCTTCGGCTGCTCCTCCTCGATCTTCTTGTCCTGTTGCTTTTGCTTGTCCTGTTGCCCCAGGGTTTGGGCGGACAGCAGATGCGTCGCCCCCAGGACGAAAGCCAAGACGAGAAGAGCGGCTAACGCGAGTGTTTTTTTCATCGAGAGGTAAGCTCCAGATCTAATAGTAGCATAGCGGCGGCTAGTTTCGGGCTGCGAGGTTGGCGCGTTCAAAGGACCTCAAGGACCCCAAAGACCCCAAGGACCCCAAGGACCCCAAGGCCGGATTCGTCGCTTGCCCTTGAGGTCTGTGAGGTCTTTGGGGTCCTTGAGGGGCACTTAAAACCCCGTGTGCTAAAATCTCAATCATGGATTTGCAGGTCAAAGAGCGCGCCCTGGCCGACTTTATCGGGCGTTTTCGGAGTGCCATTGTGGCCTTCAGCGGAGGCGTGGACAGTTCCTACCTGGCTTTTATGGCGAACCGGGTGCTGGGTGACCGCGCTCGAATCGTCACGGGTATCTCGCCGTCGGTGTCTCAGATGCAGCAGAATCTGGTGACGGAGTTTGTCCAGCAACACGGACTGAACCACGTCATCGTGGACACCCGGGAGATGGACAATCCGAGCTACACCACCAACCCTTCCAACCGGTGTTACTTCTGCAAATCGGAACTGTTTTCGTACCTCAGTCGGTTGAGAGAGGAGTGGGGTACCGAGGTCGTTTTCGATGGGAGCAATGTGGACGACGTCGGCGACTACCGGCCGGGCCGACAAGCGGCCGGCGAGCAGAGCGTGGTCAGCCCCTTCATTGAGGTCGGATTGCGGAAGGAAGACATCCGGGCGCTCTCGAGAAAAGCGGGACTGCGAACGTGGGACATGCCTGCCATGCCCTGCCTGTCGTCTCGTTTTCCCTACGGAGTCGAGATCACCGAGGAGAAGCTCCGCCAGGTTGACAGGGCCGAGAGCCTGTTGCGGGAAATGGGATTCAAGAACTTCCGGGTCCGGCATCACGACACGCTCGCCCGGATTGAGATCGCCCGCGAGGAGATGGGCGACATTCTCGACATCACCCTGCTTGAAGTGATTGACAAAGAGTTCAAAGCGATCGGCTACCACTATGTCACGCTCGATCTGCAGGGATTCCGCTCCGGGTCACTGAACGAGTTGCTGCAGCTGAAGGCCAGCTCCTGACAATCTTGTGAATCCTGCTGATCCTCTAAAGGAGGTGTTTCGACAGGATTCACACGATTCACCGGATTCTGCATTAAAATCATGAAAACATACGTCCGTCTCGCCCTCCTCGTCTTCTTCCTTGCCTCAGGCTCGCTGGTTTTTGGTCAGGAAGACTATTATCTTCCGCAGATTGCAGACGGCCAAGGCCAAGGCCTTGTCATCAAAACGACTTTCGTCTTTTTCAACCCAAGCCAGGATTCGGCAGGGATCGAGCTGTCTCTGACCGATGACAACGGCGATCCACGACAGCTGACGATCCCCGATTTGGGCACAGATTCCACTTTCGCTTTCTCGTTGGGACCAGGGGAAACCCGATTCCTCCAGTCTTCGGCGGAGGGTCCCCTACTGGTGGGTGCGGCCCGCGTTGCGGCAAGCCGGGCGGTGGGCGTCTCCGCGGTTTTTACCATTCTTAACGGTTCGGGTGGTTTTCTGACCGAGGCAGGAGTGGGCTCTGCGGTCGCGATGCAGAAGTTTGTTATTCCGGTGGATACGACCGGGAGCTTCAATACCGGGTTAGCTCTCATGAACGTAGCGCAGGCGGACTCTCCCGTCACTTTCCGGCTGCGAAACGAGTCCGGAGGCGCCGGTCCCGAGACCTCGCGAACCTTGCCGGCCTCGGCTCACCAGGCGCTGTTCGTCACTGAGCTTTTCCAGCAGCTGGGACCGTTCCGGGGAACGCTGGAGGTGGAAAGCCTGCGCCCCTTGGCGGCGGTCGTGCTGAGACAAAACCTCGCCACCTTTACCTCCACGACTTTGCCGGTCATCGGCTCGAACTCACAACAGCTCGAGTTTCAGCTTCCGCATGTTGCGAACGGGGTGTATCAAGGCGGTTCAGTCCGAACCACCTTCGTCTTCTTCAACCTGTCCGCCGCGACTGCTCAGATTGACGCGGATTTAACCGGCGAGAATGGTTCTCCGTTCCCGGTTTCGATCCTCGGCGGGGCTCAGAACAGCTCCACGTTTCGGGTCAACCTGGCTCCTGGCGCCTCGGCGTTCTTACAGACAAACGGGAGCGGGACTCTGGCCTCCGGCGGAGCGCGAGTGACTTCCACCGTTCCGGTTGGCGTCGCTTCGATCTTCACGCTTTATGACACCACGGGGACGTTTCAAACAGAAGCGGGAGTCGGGAACTCGACGGTTCTCTCGAGCTTCACAATCCCGGTTGATACGAGAGCGGCCTTCGACACCGGGGTGGCACTTTTCAATCCGGGGCCGATCGCCTCGCGGGTCACCGTTCGCTTGCTTGATAAGGAGGGGATTCGGATAGGACTGCAGGAGTTGACGTTGCCGGCGGCAGGCCAACAGGCGCTGCTTGTCAGGAATGCTTTTCAGGGAGCGAGCCTTCAGGGAAGCCTCTCAATCACCGCAACGGCTCCGCTTTCCGCTCTCACCTTGCGGCTGAATGCCGCTCCGCTGTCGTACACGACCCTGCCTCGTACGGCGCAGGCTTTCGCCGGTATTGTGCCGCGACCACCATTGCTCGCAAAGAAGCTTGCCGGGGTTGCCGTAGACTCCCCCGTAACGCTCGAGGCTATTCTGGATGCCGGGTACCGGCTTCGAGGCGCAGTGCGGGGGGATGTCGGAACACTGGTAGCGGTAAGCGCCCAGGCTCAAGGCGGGGATGCTTTCCCGGCCGTTGTCGATTCGCTGACCCGGCGCTATTCGGTTGCCGTTCCACCCGGCGTCTATTCGATACAGGTCTGTTACAGGCCTGCGCTGTCGGCTTTTCAAGGTGCGCCGACGCTGATTTTCGATCACTCCGCGGCCGTTACCGTGCAGGCCGATTCAACCGTCGATATCGAGATCCCGAAGACGGAGCTCTATCAAGTGTCCGGTACAATCGGCGGACTCGGGAGCGGAACCAGCTCTGCACTCGTCCGGTTCACAGGAACGGATGGAAAAAGTGGAGGTGAAGCGTTCGTCTCGCAGGAGAATACCTTCTCGGCCAACCTCCCCTCGGGATCCTACGTGGCCAGCACAGTCATCACCCTGTTTGGCGACTATGGCACGAACCATCTCGCGGTCTATGATCTGGGGACAGTCACCATAAGCGGCTCGAACCCACAGTTGAATCTCGCGCTCCCGGCGAACTTTGCGATTCTTCTCGGGAGGGTCCAGATAGGCGGGATGGCTCTCATTCCAAACGGATCGTTTATCGCGGTGATCGATACCGCTGCCCCGCTTCGAGGAACCAGCACCTCCCTTCCTAACGGGTGGACCAGCTCTCTCGCAGTCGGACCGCTCGGCGACTATCGCGGACAGCTTCCGAGGGACCATGGGTTTGAGGTGCAAGCCAATGTGAAACTGGCTGACTCCGGCTACCTGTCGTTCCCCATCCCCGCCAGGCAGGTTACGCTTTCTGCCAATCTGCAGCAGAATTTCTCGCTTTCTGCCTCGCCCACGATGATTGCGGTTTCAGGTGTGGTGCGGCATGCGGAGGGCGGCGTGGTCAACAACGTTGTAGTGACGGCTTTTTCAGAGAAGCTGACGGGCGTTGACCAAGCCGGTGCGTCGGTGACCGGAAAAACCAATTCCCTCGGAGAATTCACCCTCTCGGTCCCCGCAGGCTCCG
>Ga0105092_10001282_pt1 | contig 13403 bp, 13 predicted proteins | sample PPLLak2March2015_FD_87021 | JGI IMG/M metagenome (GOLD analysis project Ga0105092, IMG submission 87021) | Freshwater sediment microbial communities from Prairie Pothole Lake near Jamestown, North Dakota, USA - PPLs Lake P7 Core (1) Depth... | ecosystem: Environmental > Aquatic > Freshwater >... | reverse complement strand
TGATCATTTCTTCCTCACTTCGACATTCGACATTCGATATTCGATATTCGACATTCTGTCTTTCTTCTTCATCGGGCAGGCTTTTGGTTGCGGCTACGCCGCGCCGTGTAATTCGTGGATAAGTCCTCCGCGGCAAACGTCACCCGTCGACGTGATTGTCTTCCAAACTCGCCCGCAGTTCGTCGGCCGTCGCGGCGGCGGTGCCCACCTTCCCTACCACGATCCCGGCGGCGTGATTCGCCAGGTAGGCGGCTTCGTGCACGGTGGCTCCGGCGGCGACGGAGAGGGTCAGAGTGGCTATAACGGTATCGCCCGCTCCGGTCACGTCAAAGACTTCACGGGCGAGCGTCGGGAGGTGAAAGTGATGACCTTTTTCGATAAGTGTCATCCCTTCTTCTCCCCGTGTGATCAGAATGTGCTCCGCACCCGTCTTTTCCAGGAGCCTGTTCCCTGCCCTCACGAGTGACTCATCATTCGCAATGACCAGCCCGGACGCACGCTCGGCTTCCCGTTTGTTGGGTGTGATGATCGATGCTCCGCGGTAAACGCAGAAGTCGTCGGCTTTCGGGTCGACCGCCAGAAACTTGTTGCTCCTCCGGCAATTCTTCACGAGTGTGTCAATCAAAGGAGCGACCAACAGTCCCTTAAGATAATCGGAAAGAATCACCGCCGCACTTCGAGCAACGACGTCGGCGGCAAGGCTGACGAGGTCGTGCAGCGTCTCTCCCACGACCGGAAGTCGAGTTTCGCGGTCGGCTCGGCACACCTGCTGATGATGCGCGATGATGCGCGTCTTCACGGTCGTAACGCGTGTTTCCTGGGCCAGAACCCGCTCGGCATCGATTCCCAGCCGGTGAAATTCCTCTCGGAGGGCTCGCCCCGCCTCATCATTTCCCGTTACTCCCACCGGGATAGGGCGCGCCCCGAGAGAAACGAGATTACTCGCCACGTTCGCCGCCCCTCCGAGATTAACGGTTTCATTGGTTATTTCAATGACTGGTACCGGAGCCTCCGGTGAAATGCGTTCGACACGACCCCAGATAAACCTGTCCAGTATCATGTCGCCGGCCACGGCAATGGGCAGGTCTTTGAACTTGGAGATGATGTCAATCAATCGTGATTTGCTGGTTGGTACCATAGAGGGACCTCACGGCCTGAGCGACGGCCTGGGGGGACACGGACCGGATACACAAGGGCTCTTCATAGTGAAGGCACCGGTACCCTGGACACGGGACGCAAGGGAGGTCGTGCCTGACTATCTGGTGCTCGGTCTGCCACGGGTACCAGACCCGGTCGTTGGAGGAGCCAAAGATCACGACCACCCTCTTCCGAAGAGCAGCGGCCATATGGGTGGCGCCTGTGTCATTGCCGACATAGAGGGAGCAAAGCGACGTAACCGCTGCAAACAGCCGGAGAGGCAACGGATCCAGGAAACAGGCCGAACCGGCGCCGAGCGACCGGATCTTGGCCAGTATGGACTCCTCGCCGGGACCCGCCGTAATGACAAGCTTCATCACGGATCGACTTAATTCCCGACTCAGTTCCGCAAAATTCTCAGCGGGCCACTGTTTCGTATCGAAGGCTGCGGCGGGATGAACCAGGACGAAGTCCTCCTCGTTGATCCCGATGCTGCGTAGTCTTTCGGAGGCTTCGTGCAGTTCATCGACGGTCAGGCAGATCTGGACCGGCGGGATGGGATCAACCGGAAAACCAAGGTATTTGAGAGGAGCCAGCTGGTGCTCGACAGTGTGAAGTTCCTGTTTTCCCCAGATCTGGCTGGACCGGGGGATTTTTACGTTGTAGAGGAACGAGTTCCGCCCGGCGGCGTAGCCGACCCGGCGGGTCGCCTTCGAGAAGAACGTCATCCAGGAACTGGTCGTCCCGCCGTGGAGATCGATCGCCAGGTGTGGGTTAAAAGCACGAACCGCCCGGACGATTCTGAGGCGCTCGACGACATCGTTTCGATTTCGGGCGAGCACAAAGAGCTGATCGATGTTCGGATTCTCCAACAAGACCTCGTGGAACGGTTCCTCGACCACGACCGCCACTCGGGAGTTCGGGCGCCGCTTCGCGGCAGCCAGCAGCGGTGTCATCAGCACCGTGTCGCCCAGAGAGCGGAGTCTCAGGAAGACGACCCGTAATTCCTTGTTCTCGTCCATTACTGCTTGCATTTAGGCATCCGCCGCGCCTACGGCGAGGGCGAGCACCCAAGTCAGCGGCGGTTGAGTGACTCGCCGTTTTATGGCGAGTTGTATCGAAACCCTGCGGCCCTACGAGTATCGCTCGCTCACGCTCCCGCCCTCAAGGGCCGCGGGGTTTTGATACAACTCGCCACAAAACGGCGAGTCACTCAACCGCCGCTCATTTGGCTGCCCGCGGCTCTGGCTAGCGTCCTTTCCCCGCCTCGGGCGGCTCAACGGTCGCCTCTTCTATAAGCATGACCGGAATATCGTCGCGAATCGGATAGACCCGATGGCAACTGACGCACTTAAGCCCTTTCCCGTCAGCCGTTAGCTTCACATCCGCCTTGCAGGCTGGACAAGCGAGAATATCGAGCAATTCCTGACTGATAGCCATGTTTCACTCTCCTTCATGTTCAGGCTCACCTTGAAGCCGAACCGACCGGAGCCGCGTGTAGCGGGCCCCGTCCGGCCTTAGATCGCTCCGAAACAAGATTACCTCCTCAACGGGCACCGCTCCCGCGGCGGCTCCGGCGCCTGATTCTTTGAGGTATTCCTGAAGGGCCTTCAGGTTGGCCTTCGATTTCAGCCGGGCCAACGTCAAGTGGGGGCGAAACGGCCGATCCTCACCGGGAAACCCGATGGCTTCCGTCGCCCGGTCGACCCGTTCCTGAAGGGCCTTGAGCAGTTCACTGTGCTCGAAGCCGATCCACACCACCCGGGGATTCGAGGCGCCCGGAAACACACCCAGTCCTCTCACGCTCACCTGCAAGGGCGCAACCCCAGCCACCGCCCGCTCAAGAGCGTCCCCGATCTCGTCCACTTTCTGCTCGGGAATGTTCCCGAGGAATTTCAGTGTCAGGTGAAAAGACTCGCTTTTGGGGAAGCTGCCGTCCAGTCCGAGCTGCTTCAGCTCTTTCCCATACTGCTCAAGCCTGCCGCGCACTTCTCCCGGCAAGCTGACCGCGATAAAACTCCGTATCATAGGAGCCGCCTCCTCACCCAGTCCAGCGCCATTCTAGCGGTGCGAAGCCGGACAATCTCACGATCACCCGGTAGCTGCAACTTTTTGAGCTCGCTGCCTTTCGCGTCCGCGAAACCGACATAGACCAATCCTACCGGCTTATCCGCAGTCCCTCCCGACGGTCCGGCAATGCCGGTTACCGAGAGGCCAAAATCCGCTTCGGCCAGCAGCCGGACCCGTTCCGCCATCGTCTGAGCCACGACCGGGCTCACAGCACCGAACTCTTCGATCTTAGCGCGGTCGACCCCCAACCAACTGGATTTCGACTCGTTGCTGTAGGTAATCATCCCACCCCGAAAATAGTCCGAACTGCCGGGAACATCGGTGATGAGTTTACTCAGAAAACCGCCGGTGCACGATTCCGCTGTCGCCAGGGTTTTCCCTCTTTGGCGCAGCAAGGACCCGGTGACGGCCTCCAGGGATTCCTCTCGCTCAGCGAAGACGGACGGGCCGAGAAGGTCTTTGACACGGGTCGTCAGCTCGTCAAGGACCGCGTCCGACCGCTCGGTTTCTTCCGGCCGGAGCCAGTAGAAGAACAGGTCCACGATGCCGGCGGAAGCGAGGATGGTCGTCTCGACCTCAGGATAGCTCTTGTAGACGGGCGCGACCAGGTGATCGACTCGCGATTCCCCTTCGGAAGCGATCTTAAGCTGCCGGTAGATCAGGGGCGAGGTCGGATGGTAACGGGAGATGAATCCCATCACCTGATTCACGATCATGGCTTTCAGCTCATGCGGCGGCCCCGGGAGGAGGAAGACCAGGCGATCCTCATGCGCGAGGAACAGGCCGGGGGCCGTACCATTCGGGTTCGGTACGACAATGCCCCCTTCGGGAACCATCGCCTGCTGACGATTGTTGGGCGTCATAGTGACGCCTATGCGAGCATACCGTTGTTCCAGCTGCTGTAAGGCCTCGTCGTTCAGACAGAGCTTTCGTCCCAGGACTTCGGCAACCGCCTCCCTGGTAAGGTCGTCTTGGGTCGGGCCCAGACCTCCGATACAAAAAACGATATCGGCCTGCTGCAAAGCCGCGGAGAAGACGTGCTTCAAGTCCTCCAGGCGGTCTCCCACTATCGTCTTGCGCCAAACCCGGATGCCAACCCGGTTCAGATGCTCCGTGATGAAAAGCGAATTCGTGTCAAGCCGCCAGGGTGAGAGCAGCTCGGAGCCAATCGCGATGATCTCTGCGCGCATTTAATTGGACAATCTCCTTTCTTGTCCAAAAAGCCAGGGACAGAAGGGACAGAAGGGACACAAGGGACAGAAGCGCGTAAGGTGCCTCGTGTCCCTGGTCCTAGCCCGGGTTTACCAGATACACCCCGGCAATCTTCAGGATCAGGCCGGCATAAAGGCCGGCAACCAGGTCGTCAGCGATAATTCCGAGTCCGCCGGGAAGATGCTCGGCGCGGCCGGCCGGAAAAGGTTTGCTGATGTCGAACACTCGAAACAGGATAAACCCGGCAATGAGGTTCGTCATGGTCACGGGAACCCAGAGGAAACAGGTCATCTGCCCGACAATTTCGTCGGCTACCACCTGCTGCGGGTCAGGGTTTCGAAGGGAACGGGCGACCCGGTCGGACGCCCATACGGCAAGCAGCCCCAGTGTCAGGCAGAGAACCCCGAGCAGCAGTTCAAAGTGTACTGGGGCGAATCGATGGATGAGATAGACGACCGCGAGCCCTTCCAGAGCGCCCCACGTTCCGGGCGCCAGCGGCAGGCGTCCGGCGCCAAAACCCATCGCAAAAGCTCGAAACAGGTACTCACTCTTGCCGGTCCTCGTCTCCATCACGTTCCTGTTCAGCGGTTTCTTCCTGTTCCTGCGCAACCTTCTCGCCTGCGACGTGGTACTCGCCACCGAGCCACCGGCCAAGGTCCAGCAGCCGGCACCGCTTGCTGCAGAAAGGCAAGTAAGGGTTGTCTCTGGAGACTTTTTTCTTACAGTTGGGACAACGAGCCATTGCCGTCATCACATGACCGAGCCGACCAGGTCGTAGTCGAAAGCCTCGGTGATCAATACCTCTCGTATATCCCCTGGCCGGACGTTCTCCTCAATTCCATCGTTCAGATATACGACACCATCAATGTCCGGAGCCTGCGTGGACAGGCGTCCTTGCCAGACCAGATCACTTTCCGCGGAGGGCCCCTCGATCAAGACCGGCAGCCTCTGGCCGACGAGCGCGGCATTACGCTGGCGCGAAATACGCCGCTGAACCTGCATCAGCCGTCTTTTGCGCTGTTGCTTGACCTGTTCACTCAGCTTCCCGGCAAGATCGTACGCCGGCGTCTCCTCCTCATCGGAATAAGCAAAGACTCCCAGACGATCAAACCGGGCGGCTCTGACAAAATCCTGCAGCTCCCGAAAGTCGGCTTCCGTCTCCCCCGGAAAACCGACGATCATAGTAGTACGAATCGCGACACCAGGTACAGCGTTACGTATCTTCTCGAGCAGCTTCAGAAGGGACAGACGGTTCCCTCCCCTTTTCATCTTTTTCAGAACCCGGCTGGAGGCGTGCTGCAAGGGAACATCAATATACTTGCAGGCGTTCTCGGTTTCCGCCATGGCTTGGAGCAGGTCGGGGTACATGGTGTTAGGGTAGGCGTAAAGGAACCTGACCCACTGCAGGCCCTCAACCTTACCCAGTTGCCTGATAAGGTCGGCTAAACCTGTCTTGTGGCCCCAGTCCCACCCGTACATCGTCGTGTCTTGCCCGATAAGGTTGATCTCGCGGACCCCTCTTTGGACTAGATCGTGGGCCTCGGCAACGACGGATTCAATGCGTCGGCTGCGAAACAGGCCGCGCATCCCCGGGATGGCGCAGAAGGTGCAAGGGTGGTCGCAACCCTCTGCGATCTTCACATAAGCCGTGTACTTGGGAGTGCTGAGGATGCGGGGATCGGTATGGGTGTACAAAAACAGAGGCGGGCCCGATTGTGGATTGAGGGGGACAAGGCCGTCTCCGTTTGAACAGACTTGGAGAATCTTCGGAATCTCGTTCGTGCCAATGACCGCGTCAACCTCCGGGATCTGACTCTGGATTTCGCGGCGATACCGCTCGACCAGGCAACCGGCGACAATCAGGCGGCGGCACTTACCTTTCCACTTCTGTTGAGCCATTTCCAGGATTGTGTCGATGGATTCCTGCTTGGCCCTCGCGATGAAGCCGCAGGTATTAACGACGATAATCTCAGCCTGTCCCTGATCCGGTGTGATCTCGTGCCCTTCGCGGGACAGCATCCCGAGCATAACTTCGCTGTCGATCAGGTTCTTCGGACACCCCAGGCTAACAAAACCTACTTTAGCCATAAGGGACTATTATACGGGTTCGGGGGGTCGGGTTCAGGGGGAGGGGTGAGCCAGCCGGAGGAAACGACCGAAAGGAAAGGGGCGAAGGGGCGAAGGGAAGAAGGGAAAAGCAGGCAAATATACACGACTTCTTTGCTTTTTCTCGCTTTGCTTAGCTCGGCGCCCGGACTCCCCGGAGCTTGCGTAGTTGCTTCAATCCCGAGTAAATCTCTGAAACGTCGGACGGAGCCAGGGGGAGGCGGCCGAAGCGATTCCCGTAATAGAGCTCGGTGACCCTTTGGGGCACGACTGAATCCAGTCTCGCCTGTGCCCGGGAGGCAAATTCCAGCGGTGTTTCGGAACGGCGTCTTTCCAGCCCGCGGCGTTTCAGGACGTCTAGTAACTCCAGGTAATAGTCCGGCGCAAGCCGGTCCGCGCTCAGCATCAGGATTCTTCGCTTAACGAACAGTCGCAGGTAACGCCGGTACCGGTACATCACCGCAAAAGCCAGCAGGCCGCCGGGGAAGACCCAGAAGACCTTTCCGATATCGGGGAGGTGCGCGGCAAAAGAGCCGTCGGTGTAGTTTCTGCGGAGAATTCTTATCCAATCTGTAAATCTCCCGGCGTTTATGAACAGGCTGAACAATTCCCTTCCAGTAGAACGAAAGAGGGTCACCTGTCCAATTCGATCGAACGTGATCACTTCGGTCCAGAAGGCGTCAAGAGCATCCAGCCACTGGCTGCCAAGGCGAGCGAAGAGAAAGCGGGTGTCATCCCCTCCCGGCGGGGTTGCGTCAAATTCCATCCAACCCGCGCCCTCAAAGTAGGCCTCAACCCAGCTGTGCGCATCTGACTGGCGGACGACAAAATGATCGCTCCAACTGTTGAATTCTCCGCTTCGGAACCCATTTACGACCCGGCAGGGGATGCCGATGGAACGAAGCATGATCGCCAGCGACGCACTGAAATATTCGCAGTGGCCGGCTTTGCTCTGAAAAAGGAAATCGGCGACCGGGTCAGCTGCAGAGGCGGATGCGTTTTCCAGGCTGTACCGGTAGTTGCGATGCAGGTAGTCCTCAAGGGCAAGCGCACGGGCGACCGGCGTCGGCTTGTTTGCGACCAGCTGTTCCGCCAGATTGCGAATCCTGACGTCTATCTCGGGGAGTTGAAGATAGTGGGCCATCCCGGCCGGCAGTCCGGCACCGGGCCGAATCGCCGCCAGCCTCTGTCCCCGGCTCACGATATCGGAGTAAATCGTGTAGCTGGTCCGCCGAGCTCGTGCAGGAAGAAACGAAAAGGAGTCGTTCCCGTCTTGTACGACGAAGCCCCGACCGTCCGCGACGCCGGAAATGGAGATGATGTCGGGCGCACCAAAAACGATGTTCGTGAAAGGTTCGACAAAAAAGACCTGCCGAAGCTGGCTTTCTTTCTGACGCCGGTTTCGTGGGATAAGAAAGCCGCTGTACAGCTGGTTCTGATAGATCTGCTGCTCAGTGCGCCGGGTATTCGACCAGACCCTGCCGTCGTAGTGGTCCAAAGCGATTCCCCGCCACTTCACGTCCTCCGGCAACTGGTCCACCGGAAGATCCGTCTTGACCCGCATGACGATTCGAGCATCCGTCAGAATTCGTCCCAGGTCGCCTAGCACCACACGGTCCGAGAACCCTGTCAACTGGGCAAAGGCGTCGCTGGGGTTTCCGAGAAAAGCCATGCCTCCGCGCGGTATGACCACGAAGATGGGAATGGCAAACAGCAGGATCAAGACGGTCACCGTCGCCGACATCTGAAGGTAGGCCTTGTGCGAGAAGCCTACACGCCGGTTTTCCAGGTAAGCCGCCCGGCTCTCGAAGAGCATGAATGCCTGGATCGCGAAGAAAATAAAAACGGCCAGGGTCAGCAGGAAGAAGGCGGAAATCGTGTATGTGGACGCCAAGAGCACGAAGACGAAAGAAATCAGGTAAAGGAGCATGTAGTCGCGTCCGGTCGCTGCCGTCAGCAGTCGCAGGAGACTTATGAGCAGGAGCAGGTGGACGAGCCCTTGGATAACGGGCGAGAACAGAAAGATTTCGACTACACACCAGCCGAGCATTCCCAGGACGAGGAGGAGTTGAACAGTGTGTGAAAGGGTGAGGACTCCCCATCGCGCGATTGCCAGAACCGCCAACAGATAAAGGCCGGCCACGAGCGGATGGGCGGCCCCCGAGGCAAACAGGGCGAAGAAACCCGCCAGAAGCAGCAAGTAGCTGTAAAGCCGGAAGGCACGCTCAAACGACATCTTCGACTCCGCTCCAAGACAGGTAGTCTATCACCGGCCCCCGCGCAGCTCCGCTGGTGGGGACGGCGGTAAACAGCACCGAGCCTGGAGATTGGTTGGCAGGGTTGAGCTTTTCCTCTTTTGATGGTTGAACCGAAGCCAGATACTCCATCAGGGTCCGGTAGTTTTCTTCCTGTCCATTGACCCTCGCCTGGAACTCACCGGAGTCGAACATGAAGATCTGGCGCTGTCGATAGTAGTGATGGCAAAGAGAGGCCACGTAAGAGACGGCCGCCTCAAAAGCCCCGAGCGCGGCCGGCGAAAGAACGGGCAGGAACGTCGAGAAGCCTATCGAAACAGGCTGATCCTCCTCCACAGAAAGATCCCTTACCATCAGCCGCCCGGTCTTGGCCGTCGATTTCCAGTGCACGTGACGGGCGTCATCCCCGGGTTGATAGAGCCGGATATTGTAGAGACTTCCGCCTGCCCCGCGCCGGTTCTTCTCCTGACTGCCCTCAAGAAAGGGATGAAGCAAGGCGAGTTGAGCGACGTCGCGCAAGCGCGGGTAAACGACGATGTTCCCGGCCGCCTCTATATCGCGCCCTCGTGAGAAAAATCCGAAGGGGAAGGTCGTGCGGACCTCGAAACCGGTCACCGGGAAAATTCCCCGTCGTTCAAAGCTGCACTGAAACGGCAACGAGAGCGTTCCGCCGGCCTTGATGAAAGGAAACATCTTCTCCTGAACAAAGAAGTCAGTCCCGTCCGGTTCCCGGTCATCCTCTTTGCGACTCTTCAGCTTTAGAGCAATAGAGGGAAAAAGGCGCTTGAGGTTCTGCAGGGTAAGCATGAAAACGGCCTTCTGCCCGGCATGGATGGCGTCAGGAGCCCGGAGGCTGATTTTCAGCCCGTCGAGCACAACACTGGCGATCAGGCCGGAGACAATCAATGCCGCCATCAGTGTCGACAGCACCAGGATGAGGAGGTTATTTCCGGTGTTCAGACTGGAAAGCGCGACCAGGACAACCACCAGGACGAAAAAAGCTCCCCGGCGGGTGAAGCGGAAGAACTGCAGACGGTTCAGGAAGTCGAGCCTCACCCTGAGGACAAGCCGGGGGACAAGTGTAACGCTGACGACGATCAGAAACACCAGCGAGAGAATCGACAGGAATACGGATGCGTAGATCTGGCCCTGCTGGCGCGCCATTGCACCGAGAAGGGCGAGCGCCGCCGCTATCAATAAGAAGACTGTCGACCAGATCACCTGGCTGATCGGCACCCGGCCGGGATTCGGTTTTGGCATGGGCTAAGGGTTGCTGTCTGTGCCTGTGAAAAGACCTCAAAGACACCAAGGACCCCAAGGACCTGAATTTTGCCTGTCCTTGAGGTCCATGGGTCTTTGAGGTCTTTTTACGGGCAAACCTACAGCGGTACTTCCACTTCCTCCATCAAACTTCTGATAACCGATTCGGCTTCTGCGCTTTTGGGTAGAGGCGAGGAGTAATTCGTATTGATTATGACCCGGTGGGAGAAGACGGGCACCACGAGCTTCTTTATGTCATCGGGGACGCAATAGTCTCGGCCGTGCAGGAGCGCGTGAGCTTGCGCCGCGCGGTACAGCGCCATCGTCCCCCTCGGACTGATGCCCAAGGTCAGCTGCTCATTTGTCCGGGTCACGCGGGTCAAGGCCATTGTGTAGTCCAGGAGAGCGTCGTGGACCTGGACCTTCTCCACCTGCCTTTGCGCTTCCTCTATCTCGTTCGCCGTCAAGATCGGGACGAGATCATCGGCCGCGCTGTAGCTGATCTGGGATCGAACGATCTGCTTCTCATCCTCTTCACTAGGGTATCCCATCCGAATCCGCATCAAGAACCTGTCCAGCTGGGATTCAGGCAATGGATAAGTTCCATGGTGCTCGATCGGGTTTTGGGTCGCTATGACCATGAAAGGCTGAGGGAGAGGATAGGTCTGGTCCTCGACCGTCACTTTCCCTTCACTCATCGCTTCCAGCAAGGCACTCTGGGTCTTTGGCGTCGTGCGATTGATTTCGTCGGCCAGAATCACGTTGGCAAAAATGGGGCCTTTGCGGAACTCAAAACGATGCTCGACCTGGTTGAAGATGGAAACGCCGGTGAGGTCAGAAGGAAGCAGGTCGCTGGTGAACTGAATTCGCTGAAAGCTGCAGTCGAACGAGCGTGCCATGGCATGCGCCAGGGTGGTCTTCCCGACCCCCGGCACATCCTCTATCAGCAGGTGGCCTTTTCCCAGCAAGGCCACGATCGCGAGATCAACAACGTCGGATTTGCCCTTGATGACCTTCTCGATGGACTGCTTCAATAACCGGATCTTCGGCTCGAACTGCGTGGCTGCACCCACAGCAGGGTATGATAGCAAACTCAGAGCGAACGCGGAAAGGCAGGGGCGGAGCTGACAGCTGACGGCTGACAGCTGACAGCTGACCAAAAAGCGGGAACGTTGGTTGCCTCTACTTTTGTCAGGTGTCAGCTGTTAGCCGTCAGCTCCGCCCCTTCGCCCTCAAAAGAGGCCTTTCTGGCGGCGCTTGAGGTCGACTCCGAAGTGCTCGAGCGCACGCTCGGTGGCGACACGTCCGCGCGGCGTACGGTTCAGGAAACCGACCTGGATCAGGTAGGGTTCGTAGATGTCCTCGATCGCGTCTTTTTCTTCACTGATGGCGGCCGAAAGAGTATTGACTCCAACTGGGCCGCCTCCGAACTTCTCGATGATCGTCAGGAGCAGCTTTCTATCGATCTCATCGAAACCCAACTTGTCGACATTCATCATCTCGAGGGCCTTACAGGCGATCTCGTGCGTCACCACTCCGTCGGCCCGCACCTGGGCGAAGTCTCTCACCCGCCTGAGCAGCCGATTGGCAATACGCGGGGTACCGCGGCTGCGTTGGGCAATCTCGGATGCACCCGGCCCGTCAATCTGAACCCCGAGGATGCCCGCGGAACGGTTGACGATGAAAGTCAGGCTTTCCACATCGTAAAAGTCGAGTCGCTGAATGATGCCGAAGCGTCCCAACAACGGAGATGTCAGCAAACCCGTCCGGGTTGTGGCGCCAACAAGCGTAAACCGGGGAATATCGATCTTTATGGAGCGCGCCCCGGGGCCCTCTCCGATGATGATGTCGATCTGGAAATCCTCCATGGCCGGATAGAGAATCTCCTCGATGGCGGGATGCAGCCGATGGATCTCATCGATGAACAGCACGTCCTGCTCTTCCAGGTTGGTCAGGATGGCCGCCACATCGCCTCTTTTTTCGATGGCCGGACCCGAAGTCGCCCGGAAGCCGACGTTCATTTCATTGGCGAGAATCTGTGCGAGGGTAGTTTTGCCCAGTCCAGGAGGGCCGAAAAGCAAAACGTGATCGAGTGCCTCTCTTCGCTGCCGGGCCGCCTCGACCGCTATCCCCAGGTTCTCCTTGATCTTCTGCTGCCCGATAAACTCCCGAAGGAAGCGAGGCCTGAGGGTGTTTTCGAACAACTGTTCGTCGGCGCGGTCGACCGGGTTCATCAGGCGATTGTCGTCTTCCATGGAATCCTCAACCGGAAATTCGCCTCAAGGACCTCCGCAACAGGTCCTCGAATCGCCCTCCCGGTACCTCCTTTATGACGTGGGCGACCGCCTTCTCGGCCACAGGGCGTCCGTATCCCAGGTTTACAAGAGCGGAGATCACATCACTTTGAACCGCTGAGGCCGGCGACGGCATTTCGATTTCCCTTCCGGGTTCAGCCATCACTGTCCGCAGTTTGTCCTTTAACTCGAGCACCAGCCGCTCCGCCGTTTTCTTGCCAATCCCGGGAATGCTGCTCAGACGCACCACGTCCCCCATGACTATGGCCCGGATCAGTTCCTCACCGGGAAGTCCCGACAAAGCGGCGATAGCCAGGCGCGGACCGACACCGGAGACCTGAATCAACAGGGTGAAGAGGCGCTTCTCGAGAGTGGTCAGGAAGCCGTAAAGGCTTAGAGTATCCTCCCGGACGTGCGTATGGATATGCAGGCCAGCACAGGAGCCGACGTCGCCGAGGTCGTAGTAGGTCGAGAAAGGAATGAGAACTTCGTATCCTACCCCACCGACTTCCACGACGACTCGGTCCGTCGTCTTGCTAAACAGAGTTCCCTTAAGCCAGGCAATCATCGGGAGGATTATAAACGGAATTGACGATTGACGATTGACGAATGAAGGATGAAGGATGAAGGATGAAGGATGAAGGATGAAGAAAAGCGCGGCCGCGTCCGGTTCCCTCGTTGTCCTTCATCCTTCATCCTTCATCCTTCATCCTTCTCCTTCATCCTTCATCGGTCAATCCGTCAACCCAGGATGCTATAATGAAGCTCCTCCAAGAACCGATCCTCGGGGGTGGCTTATAAAGTGATGAAAATCGAACGCGTTAGCGAAGAGGACTGGCTCGAAGACGACAAGTTCCACGACCACTGCGGCGTGTTTGGGATAACGGACAGTCAGGAAGCCGCTCAGCACGCTTTTCTGGGACTCTATGGCCTGCAACACCGTGGTCAGGAGTCGGCCGGTATCGTCTCGTCCGACGGCGTCAACCTTTACCCTCATAAGGGAATGGGGCACGTATCCGATGTTTTCGATGACACCGTCCTGGCCCAGCTTGCCGGGACGGGCGCCATC
>Ga0105092_10001280_pt1 | contig 13413 bp, 13 predicted proteins | sample PPLLak2March2015_FD_87021 | JGI IMG/M metagenome (GOLD analysis project Ga0105092, IMG submission 87021) | Freshwater sediment microbial communities from Prairie Pothole Lake near Jamestown, North Dakota, USA - PPLs Lake P7 Core (1) Depth... | ecosystem: Environmental > Aquatic > Freshwater >... | reverse complement strand
CCCCTTTGATCCTTTGCCCCTTTGATCCTTTGCCCCTTTGATCCTTCGCCCCTTTGATCCTTTGCCCCTTTGATCCTTTGCCCCTTTGATCCTTTGCCCCTGCCTTTCCTCCCCTTGTCCCTGCCATTTTCATGCTGTAGGCTTAGCTGGTCATCCCAAAAGGAGCACCATATGGCAGATACCGATAATATGAAAGAGGCCAAGAACTATTACCCGGAAATCCCTCAGCGAAGCGAGCTCTTCTTCCTGAAAGGCTCTAACTCCTACGACTGGGGCATGAAGAACCGGCTCGCGCGAATCTTTAGCCCGGTTTCGGGGAAGACGGTGATGCTCGCTTTTGACCATGGCTACTTTCAGGGACCGACGACAGGCTTGGAACGCGTTGATATCAGCATCCTTCCGCTGGTCCCGCAGGCTGACGCCTTGATGCTCACCCGGGGGATCCTCCGCACTATCATTCCAGCGTCCACGCAGAAGCCAATCGTGATGCGGGCGAGCGGCGGCCCCAGCATCCTGAAGGAATTATCGAACGAGCACCAGGCGGTCGACATGGAAGATGCGGTTCGCATGAATGTTTGCGCCGTCGCCGTTCAGGTGTTCATAGGCGGAGAATATGAAACCCAGTCGATTGTGAACATGACCCGGCTGGTGGATGCCGGAATGCGCTGTGGGATCCCGACGCTGGGCGTTACTGCGGTAGGCCGGGAAATTACCCGGGACGCCCGATATATAGGCCTCGCCGTCCGAATGTGCGCCGAGTTGGGCGCCACTTTCGTAAAGACCTATTTTGTGCCGGGTTTTGAAACGGTCACGGCCGCCTGCCCGGTCCCGATCGTGATAGCCGGTGGGAAGAAGCTGCCCGAGCTCGATGCTCTGAAGATGGCTCACGACGCCATATCTCAAGGGGCATCAGGAGTGGACATGGGACGGAACATCTTTCAGGCCGAAGCTCCGGTTGCCATGCTCCAGGCTGTCAGGAAGGTTGTGCACGAGAACATGCCGCCCGAACATGCCTTCGAGCTCTATCAGGATTTGAAGAACGCGCCGGCCATGGCATAGGCCTGAAAAAGGGGGACGGAAATGCAAACCGAAGCTCTGCGAACCCTGCGGCGGCTGTGTCCCACGATCAGCGTCGGGATGCTGACAGCCGACCTGATGAACCTCGAGCGGGAACTCTCAATCATCCAGGACGAGGGTGTCAAGCTGCTGCATATCGACGTCATGGACGGGTGCTTCTGTCCCGTGATGACAGTTGGCCCGCCGTTCATCAAGGGAATCCGGACCTCGATGATGAAGGACGTTCACCTGATGGTCGACGAACCGGTAGGCAAGGTGCCCGAGTATGTGGCTGCGGGGGCGGACATCGTAACCGTCCATGCGGAGTCGACTCACCACGTCCATCGCGCCGTCCAGCAATTGAGCAACCTGAAGAACGCAAACGACCCTGAGCGGGGTCTCGTGCGAGGCGTGGCCCTCAACCCGGGCACTCCGTTGGATGCTCTGGAGCCGCTGCTTTCCGAGATCGACATGGTCGTTCTGCTGGCCATCAACCCTGGTTGGTCGGGTCAGAAGCTGACAGCCTGGTTTTGCGACCGCGTGGTGAAAGCCAAACGGATGCTCGAGGAGGCCGATCGCTCTGAGGTGCTGGTCACGATAGACGGCGGAGTGACGCGCGACAATATCCGAATGGTGAGCGGGCTGGGGGCAGACATCATCGTCACCGGAAGCGCGGTGTTTGATGGCAAGGACGTCGCTGAAAATGCCCGGTTCATGCTCGACGCCGTGAGACAAGGCTAGAGAGGAAGGACCGGAAAGACCTGAAGGACCTGAAGGACTGGCTAGAGTTGTCCTTCAGGTTCCGGTCCTTCAGGTCCTTCAGGTCTTTCCGGTCCTTCCGGTCCTTCGAAAGAATATGATCAACAAGTGGAACGAATCCGACGCGGCTGCCTGCAAAGCCGAGTTTGGACCGGCTGTTGGCGAGGACCTGGCCCTGCGGACCTATTCCTCGCGGTTGCTTGGGTCTGATCCGGCCCTGGTCCTGCACGGCGGCGGAAATACCTCCGTAAAGACGCAATGGCGCGACCGTTTCGGCGCTCTTGTGGACGTGATCTATGTCAAGGCGTCGGGCTTTGACATGGCGTCGATCCCTCCGTCCGGACACAGCGGGCTGCTGCTTCAGCCCGTCCGCCGACTGCTCGCTCTCGCGACCCTCAGCGAGCAGGAGATGGTTGATGAGCTGCGCCGCTGCCTCCTCGACTGGCGGGCCGCTACTCCATCGATCGAAACCCTGATGCACGCCGGGCTGACGGCCAAGTTCATCGATCATACTCACGCCGACGCGATTCTAACGCTCACTAACCAGCGAGGGGCCGGGGATCTGATCCCGAAGCTACTGGGCAGGAGAGTCGCCGTTCTTCCGTACGTCAAGGCCGGGTTCCAACTGGCCAAGGCGGTTAATGCACTGCTGGCCGAACAGCACGACTGTGCCGCGATCATCCTGATGCAGCACGGGCTCGTCACGTGGGGTGACACAGCCGATGCCTCCTACGGGGACATGATTGAGTTGGTCAGCCGCACCGAGCAGTATCTCGAAAGCCGCCGGTCCAGGGTGTTCGTTTCCTCTCCTGAGAATCTGGTCGTGGCCAGAGAAAATTACCTCCGAGTTGCTCCGGTCATACGAGGCGCCCTGGCACGGCCGAGTGGCGACCCGGATCGGCCCTTGAATCGCGTCATCCTTCGCCCGGTGATCGAGCCTGACGTGCTAGGGCTGATCGAATCAGAATACGGGCCCCAACTCAGTGTGACTGCGCCTTTGACTCCTGATCATTTGATCCGTACCAAGAGCCTCCCGCTCTGGCTGAATCAGCCCGACTTCAGTGACACAGACCGGTTTCGTGAACAGCTGAAAACCGCGGTGAAAGAGTATGCCGCCGGCTACGAGGAGTATTACAGCCGGCATGAGTCCCGGCTGCTTCCCGGCCTGCAGAAATTCGATCCCTTTCCACGCGTCCTGCTCGTGCCGGGGATCGGCGCGGTCTGTGCCGGGGACGACCTCCGGGCCGCTCGAATCGCCCGGGACATCACCGTCCAGACGTTAAAGGCCAAGTCATGGTTTGCGGCCACCGGAAACGAATACGTTGGCCTCGCGGAAGACCATCTTTTCGACATGGAGTACTTTCCGCTCCAACATGCCAAGCTCTCCGCCGAGCCTGGGCCCGCCCCCCTGGGTCGACAGGTGGCTCTGATAACCGGGGCGGCCGGCGCGATCGGGCTGGGGGTCGCCGAGCAACTGCTGCTGAACGGCTGCCATGTCGCCCTGACAGATCTGGCCGGCGACAATTTGGACAAGGCGGCGCAGATGCTTTCGGAAAGATTTGGCGCCCGCGTGCTGCCGGTGCCGCTCGACGTTACGGACGAGATTTCAGTCAAGCAGGGGTTTGAGACCATCGTCCGGGAGTGGGGTGGAATTGACCTCGTCATCGTCAATGCGGGGATCGCAATGGTCAGTTCCCTTGCCGATATGAAGATCGAAGGGTTCAGGCGCTTGGAAAAGGTAAACATCGAAGGCACACTGCTGGTCCTGGCCGAATCTGCCCGGCATTTCAAGCTCCAAGGGACAGGCGGGGACATCGTCGTGGTTTCGACCAAGAATGTGTTTGCCCCGGGCGCGAAATTCGGCGCTTACAGCGCAACCAAGGCCGCCTCTCACCAACTCGCCCGCATCGCCGTACTGGAAATGGCGGATCTCGGTGTCCGGGTCAACATGGTATCGCCGGATGCGGTGTTCAGCCACGGGGCCACCAAGTCCGGGCTGTGGGCAGAAGTCGGTCCTGACCGGATGAAAGCGCGGGGTTTGGACGAGAAAGGGCTCGAGGAGTATTACCGGTCGCGAAACCTTCTCAAAGCGCGGGTGACAGCCGAACACGTCGGTCGCGCCGTTCTTTACTTCGCCACGCGCCAGACACCGACCACCGGTGCCACCATCCCCGTGGACGGCGGCCTGCCCGACGCCACGCCGCGGTGAGACAAGAAGACCTCAAGGACCCCAAGGACCTCAAGGACCTCAGAGATTTCAAGGAGGATCTTCTAACTCTGTCTTGGAGGTCCTTGAGGTCCTTGGGGTCCTTGAGGTCTTTTTGTCGCAAGGTGGATTGTCGCAAGGTGGGTCGCTCACCCCTTCCTCACGTACGCGATATACGCATCAAACAAAACGTCAAGCGTCTGGTCGCCGAACACCTCCCGCAGAGTCTCCTCACACCATTCACGAATCTCAGCCTCGGACACCCCGTTGGAGATCGCCTGTTCCACATTCGTCTCTGTCATCGCGTAACGCAAATACGCGGGCAGGGACATCGAGATCGCCACTTCCTGCTCGTGGTACGCCTCCAGCCGCAGTCCCGACGCTTCATACGGCAGCCTCCTCACTTCCAGATCGTAGTCGGGAGGAAAAGGGTAACGGCGCTCGAACGTCGAGAACCAGGCATCCAGTTGGCTGCTTCGGCGAGGTCGGCGCACGGCCGAGAAATCGTAGATGACCATGACGCCGCCCGGCGTCAGAACTCGGGCGGCTTCGGGCAGGAAAAGGTTAAGATCCGCATAGTTGAGCGAGCCGGCTGCCGTCAAAAGATCAAACCGAGCGGCCGGGAAGGGAAGCCGCTCCGCCCGGCCTACCGCGAACAAAGCCCGCGGGGCAACGACCCGGCTGTGCTTGAGCATCGTCGGTACCGGCTCCAGACCAACCGCCTTTTCGGCAAGCTTCTCCAGCGCTGCCGTCGACAGCCCCGCACCGCACCCGACATCGAGAGCATAACCGGCCGGCTCTTTCATCCTCAGATACTCGGCCATCTCCTCGGCGATGTGCCGATGGACCGGCGGCCGCTCCTGAGCATACCCGGCGGCCAGGCGCTCGCTGTCGTAGATGCTTCGTGGTGTCATTCACTCACCTCATAGCCCATCTATCATCTGCATTTCTCTCAATTGCGAACTATTCTTCCAGAAACCACTGGATGAGGCCGCAATTTCTGCAGCAGTAAGCGGTTGCCGATCTGTTCAGCCAATCGAGGTTGAAGAATGTCAGACCGCGAGTGTTAAGGAGAACAGACTGCGTCTCAAAGGTTGTGTTGCCGCAATGCGGGCAGCGAAGCGCTCGCTGCCCCCTGGCCTCCTCCGCCGCATGCGCCGCGCGCGCCTCTTCGGCTTCCCGCCGCATTTTGGCGTCTCGGTCTTCGTCCGGTTCAGATCTGGCCGTTTCGTCCTTATCGCTCATCTTTCCTCCCACGTTTAAGCCACCATACGGTATAGATCGTCGTCAATGGCAAGACTACCACTCCTGCTCGTCAGTAAACGAACGGGATCAGCTTGTGGACGCGCGCCCGGTAGTCGGGATAGTCGCTGAACTTCTCAGTCAGCCACTGCTCTTCTCGCCTCGACTTAATATCGAGGAAGATCAGGATGACAGTGGCGTAGACGAGGGTCAACCAGCCATGGACGACAAGAGCCCAGCCGTAGGCAAGCAGGATACCCCCGGCATACATCGGATGCCTGACGATCCGGTACGGACCTGTCCGAACTAACCGGGCGTGCGACCTCGGATAGGGCAAAGGGGTCAGCGCTGATCCCAGCTGGAGCAATCCGGCAATCAGAAGACCAACGCCGCCAATCATGAGTGCGGTCCCGGCAAACAGGAAGGCCCGGGCCAGATGAGCGGGCCATTCGGGCAATCCGGACAGCGTCCGGGGGCCGAGAAAAAGTACAGCGGTCAGAGCCAACTGCGCTAGGAAATACCACTCGCCATGCGCACCACGCCACCATGGTGCCGAAGTTTCGCGCATCACAGGTCCCTCCTCAATGCATCCCTCTGGCGGCATAGGCTCGGCCTTCACCGGATCGCAACCTCGACCGCTACTGCTCCGAGGGCAGCTTGCGCGGCCTTAGGATCGACTTCAACCAGGAAGCCGCGTTTGCCGCCGTTGATGTAGATCCGGGGGAGATCCAGGATCGTTTTCTCCACATACACCGGCATCTTCTGGCGGGTGCCGAACGGGCTGATGCCGCCGACCATGTAACCGGTCAGCCGCTCCGCTTTCGCCGTTTCGCAAGCCGCGACACTCTTGCAGTCCAACAAACGAGCCAGCTGTTTCGTGGATACTTCCCGATCCCCATGCATCAGGACTACGAAAGGCTGCCCCGTGTTCTTTTCCATAATGAGCGTCTTTACCACGGTCTCTTCCGTAACGCCGAGGAGAAGGGAAGCGCGGCCGGTTCCTCCGTGTTCCTGGTAGTCATAGAGGTGAGGGATGAAGTCGATCTTCTTGTCGCGTAGAAAACGCACGCCTTGCGTGGTTGGATAGTCCGGCTTGCTCATGCGCTCCTCAAACGTGGTTCCTGAGCATCAACTCTGCTGGATAGGGATTCAGGTAGGTCTGACTGAGAACCCATTCGATCGGATGACGCCGAAAATGGTGCTTGAGCAACGTGAGCGGCACAACCAGCGGAACCAGGCCCTGGCGATACTCCTCAATCGTCGCCGCCATCTCGGCTCGATCCTCGGCGTCAACCGACCTTTTCACATACCCGGTCAGGTGCTGAAGCACGTTCGCGTGCTTTCGGCGAGTGGCTCTTACCTTGAGAGCTTCCATGAAGAGGCGGGTGTAAGCCTCGAGAGTCGTCTCAAGCTGCTTCGCCCCGGATGCGACCAACTGGCCGAGTTGCTTGTAGTGCTTTGGGCTATGGGCCAGGAGAGCCATCTTCGTCGTGCCGTGGAAGGCAACCAGGTTGCCGGGTGAAGGGGCAGCCTTCAGAAACTGCTGCAGGCGAAAGAAGGCAAATACTCGTTCTATAAAGTTTTCTCTCAGGACGGGATCGTTCAATCGGCCCTCTTCCTCGACGGGAAGTGAGGGGAACCGCGAGCAGAGTGCCGCTGCGAACAGGCCGACGCCAACCCGGGCGGGGCTCATCGACGGGCCCTGGTGGACCCTGACTCGCTCCATGCCACAGGAAGGGGAGTCCTTTTTCAGGATGTAGCCGTGAAGACCGAGTGCCGCTAACTCCTCGAGTCGCCGCGTCGCGTAGCTCTTCATCGTCTCGGTCAGGTCTCTCCCTGACTTGGGAGCGACCAGGCGCGGCTCTGCGGGGTTACCTTCCAGGCGGATTGTTTCGCGGGGCGTCCCCAGGCCGATCTCCACTTCCGGGCAGACCGGGACAAAATCGACATAGTCCGCGAGGGTCTGATGTACGAAAGCGTCATCCTTGTGTCCCCCGTCGTAGCGGACCTTCATGCCGAGGAGACAGGAGGAAACGCCGATTTTGAGGCGAGTGGGAGCTGTGGTTTCAGGGCTATGATCGCTGTACATTGGCAGGGGAATTCTAGCGCAGCGGCGCGTCGGTTACAAAAACCCGCGGATTACGCGGATAAACGCGGATAACGCGGATTACGCGCCATCCGCGGCTGGAGGGCGAGAAACGCCGGTGCGAGCCTACCAAACGCCTGTGGTCAGGTACTGCTGGATCGAGCCGGCGGCTTTGCGGCCGGCGCCCATGGCGAGGATCACGGTCGCTCCGCCCGTGACAATGTCTCCCCCGGCAAAAACACCTTGCTTGGAGGTCTTCATCGTCTCTTCGTCGACCGCAATGTATCCCTTCCGTGTGGTCTTGAGGTCCGGGGTGGTGGACTGGACCAGCGGATTAGCGGTCGTTCCAACCGCGATGACCGCCACGTCCAGGGCAATCTCGAACTCGGACCCGGGAAGCGGGACCGGCCGGCGCCGACCGGAGTCGTCCGGTTCACCGAGCTGCATGCGGATGCAACGGGCCCCCTTGAGCCACCCCGACCCGTTGTCGAGAAACTCCACGGGGGCTGCGAGCATCATCAGTTGCACCCCCTCTTCCTTCGCGTGCTTCACCTCTTCGATACGCGCCGGCATCTCGGCTTCGGTACGACGATAGATCAGGTACCCGTTCGCCGCTCCTAGTCGCAGCGACGTGCGGATGGCGTCCATCGCGGTGTTTCCCCCGCCGATGACGGCCACGTTCTTGCCTCTGCAATCGTAGAGAGGGCTGTCGTATTCCGGGAACCGGTAAGCCCGCATCAGGTTCACTCGCGTCAGGAATTCGTTGGCCGAGTAGACGCCGTTCAGATGTTCGCCCGGAATCGTCATGAACTGAGGCAGGCCGGCTCCCGTCGCCACAAACACCGCGTGGAAACCCTCTTCCTGAAACAGCTCATCGATCGTCACCGTTTTCCCCACAACCACGTTCGTTTCAAAGCGAACGCCGAGAGCGCGCAAGTTGTCCACTTCGCGCCGTACAATCTCCTTCGGAAGCCGGAACTGAGGAATGCCGTAGACCAGCACTCCGCCGATTTCGTGGAGTGCCTCGAAAACCGTCACTTCATGTCCGCGCTGGATCAAATCGCCTGCGACGGTCAGACCGGCCGGCCCGCTCCCGACGATGGCCACCTTCTTTCCAGTGGCAGGAGCCTTCTGAGGAAGACCCACCTTTCCGACAGCCGCTTCGTAATCGGCAACAAACCGCTCGAGGTATCCGATGGCCAGGGGCTTGAACTTCTTCCCGAGGATGCAGCCGCCCTCACACTGGTCCTCCTGCGGGCAGACACGGCCCGTGATGGCGGGCAGGACGTTGTCCTCGCGCATCTTGGCGGCCGCAGCCAGAATGTCGCCGGCCACGATCAGCTGGACGAAATCCTTGACCTTCACTCCCACCGGACAGGTTTCGACGCACTTGGTGTTCGCGCATTCCAGGCACCGGTGCGCCTCGCGTTTGGCCAACTCGAGCTCCAGGCCGAGGTTGACCTCCTCGAAATTCTTTCGTCGCGACTCCGGTTCCTGCTCCGGCATCTTCTGACGGGGGATCTTGACTCGTTCCTTGGGGCTCAGTGAATTCATGATTGTTGATTGATGATTGATGATTGTTGATTGGAACGCCGACTCTGGAGTGTTGACTGGCGATTGTCGATTGATGAATGGGGTCTGGACGACTGGGTGCAACTCCCCCAATCATCAATCAACAATCATCAATCATAAATTCTGGAGCCGGCACATCTCCTTCGCGCAAGCCAGATCGGCGGACGGATCCTGCTGGAACTTGTCGAGAGACAGACGCTCTGCCTCGCGGTACAGACTGTTTCGCTGCCGCAGCACGTCGAAATTTACCAGGTGGGCATCGAATTCCGGCCCGTCAACACAGGCAAACTGGGTCTTGTCGGCCACCACCACCCGGCAGCCGCCGCACATGCCCGTTCCGTCGATCATTATCGAGTTCAGACTGACGATCGTCTTAATGCCGTAGGGGCGTGTGACTTCTGCCACCGCCCGCATCATAGGAATTGGGCCGATAGCGAGAACCAGATCAACCTTCCGGCCAGCCTCGATCAACTCCTTCAGAGGATCGATAACCAGACCTTTCCGGCCATAACTCCCGTCGTCGGTCGTGAGGATGACTTCGTCACTGATAGCCGAAATCTCGCTCTCGAGAATGACGAGGTCCCGGTTTCTGGCCCCGATGATTGAAATCACGTGGTTGCCGGCCTGCTTCATAGCGACCGAGGTCGGGAAGGCGATAGCGGTTCCGACCCCTCCTCCGATGACGACGACCGTCCCGTAAAACGCGATCTCGGAGGCTTTTCCCAAGGGACCGACGACATCACTCACATAGTCCCCGGTCTCCAGCAGGTTCATCAGTCTGGTCGTCTTTCCGATCCCCTGGACGAACAGCGTGATTGTCCCCGCAGCAGGATCGGAATCAGCGATGGTCAGAGGGACGCGCTCGCCTTTCGGGTGGACTCGGACGAGGACAAAATGCCCCGCTTTTCGCTTACGCGCTATCCGCGGGGCGACAATTCTGAATTTCTTGACGTCAGGCGCAACAAATTGGGCTTCGATGATAGAAAACATAAGAGCAAACCATCCACGCAATCGGTGTCGGAAGCCAGCCAGAGCTCAGTCACGACGGGCACCGGCTTTCGGAACCGCAACGCCCAGTTTTTCCAGTTCCTGGGCGGCCAGCTTGGCCTCCTGGGAGTCGGGAAACAACATGCATAGCTTCTTCCAGTTCTCGACAGCCTCGTTGTTCTTCTGGAGAGCCTGATAGGCGGCGGCCTTCTTGAAATAGGCGACCGGAGTCTTGTCGGCCTTCGGGTACAGGTTGATCACCTGGTCGAAAGCCTGCACGGCCTGTTCGTACCGGCCCTGTTCGAAATAGCAAACGCCGATGTAGTGCGCCGCGTTGTCGGCGTACTCGCTATTCGGGTAATTCGTCAGGAAATCCTGAAAACCGGTGATTGCCAGGTCGTAGTTGCCGGTCAAGTAGTCGTTGTAGGCCTGGCTGTAAACCTGGTCCGGTTCAACAGAGCCAGATGCGCCGCCCGCAGGCAGACTGCGGAGCGAGGACGCCTTCACCTGGCTGTCCTCCACCTTCTGGTAGAGCCCGGCGATACGGTTATTGGTATCGTCGAGCTTCACGCTCAGTTTCTGAATCTCCTGTGTCAGCTGTTTCACGGCGTTGCCGGACTCAGCCTTCTGGCCGGCCACAGCCTGCGACAGAGTCTGCATGACGAGATTGCTTTTCGCGATCTGGTCGTTGAGCTGTTCAAGCAGCGATTTCAGGACGGCTCCCCTGTCATCCGAGCTCTTCTGGAGCATTCGGATCTGCTCCTGGAGCTGCAGTACGTCGCTCTGAAGCCGGATGATCTCCTCCTTGGTCCCCGCGTATCCCCAAGACGGGGACGCGATGAAGACGAACAACAGAGCCAATAATATCTTTCTCATCTTCTGTCTCCACCCCCGGCCCAGCCGGGGCCAAAATCTGGACGACTCTGGAGGCACCCGCATTATGCCACGATGCAGTGCATACGCGCCACGCGTTTTGCGTGCCTCCTAGAGCCAAGGCGGGTAGCGGTCACCCTGTCTGTTGGCCGCCAGGCGCGGCAACAGGGACACTACCCGCCTGCCAATCTCCTACTTCAGGGCAAAGTGAGCGCGCCGGTTTTGGGAATATGAGCTCTCGTCGCTTCCGGGCGAGAACGGCCGTTCCTCCCCGAGCGAAATCGGTTCTAGCTGGTCGGCCGTGACGCCCAGTTGAACCAGGTACTCCCTGGTCGCCTGAGCGCGGCGATCGCCGAGAGCCAGGTTGTACTCCTCGGTGCCGCGTTCGTCGCAGTGCCCCTCCACCACGACCGAGGCGCCGGGGAACTGCCTGAACCATCGGGCATTCTGCTCGAGCGTCGCCCTGGACTCTGCCGACAAGTCACTCTTGTCGTAGTCAAAGAAGACGTCTTTGACCCTCCCGTCTTGAATCGCCTGGCGCAGGCCATCGATGTCAGTCGAGGTGACCTGCGGTACTTCCCGCGGGGCTACCACAGTGACTCGCGTGCTGGATCTGCCTTCACCGCCTGGACCTTTCGCAATCGCCGTGAACGTGCTCGATTCACGCGGAGTGATTACGACCGAGCCATTCTCCGCAACGTTACCCACTCCGCCGTCGATAACGACAGACGTCGCATTTTGAGTTTTCCAGGTGAGCGTCGCCTGCTGGCCCCGCTCAACCGTGCTCGGGCTGGCCTGCACTTCGACGGTGGGTGCCGGTGCGGTAGTGGGCGCCGGAGCTGCCGTGGTCGGCGCCGGAGTAGGACGTGCTACGGGCGCAGTCGTTTTCTTCTTACATCCGGAAAGGACGAATAAGGCCGAAAAAAGCGATAAAACCATTACTGCTGTCAGGATTCGTTTCATTTGTGCTTTTCCTCCACACTTCGGGGACATGAGACTATCGGCATGTGAGGACAACAAGCATGCCGCACGGGAAGCACCCGCTTCCTGTGTGTTGACTTGCTACTGGTCCCTTTTTGAATATCCAGACCACGCCGGGCTTTCATTAATACCATAGGCCGTGATCTGCCGGACATTTTTCCCGTCGGCATTCATGATAAAAATCTGCTTCGATCCCGATCTCGTGCTCTGAAAGACAATATGACGCCCGTCGGGAGACCAATGCGGGCTCTCGTTGCTCGCACCACCCACGGTCAGCTGAAAGATCTTTCCGGTTGCCACTTCCACGACGTACACGTCGTGCTTCCATTGAGTCGGCGCCTGCCACGAGTAAGCCACCAGCCGCCCGTCGGGGGACCATTCAGGGCTGTCGCAGTGCCCGCCTTCCGAAACCAGGCGGCGCACGTTGGATCCGTCGGCATCCATCACCCAGACCTGCGGGCCCCCAGAGCGGTCGGAGATAAAGGCGATCTGCTGTCCGGTCGGGCTCCAGCAAGGCGAGGTATCGATACCCCGGTGGTTGGTCAGGTTGCGCATGCCGCCGCCACTTAGGCTGGCTACGTAAACATCGGAGTCAGTCGCGTCCTGCGATCGGCTGGAGAACACTGCGCGCTGGCCATCGGGAGAGACGGCCGGGGAAGACGCGTATGAACTTGGCGTCGGCAGCACGGTACGACCGCCCGCCAGTTCCTGGATCCAGATTTCCCAGCGGGACGAATTGGGAAGTTTCGTAACGAACGCCAGGCGGGTATTGTCGGGTGACCACTCGGGGAATTTGTTCAGTCCCCCATTCGCAGTCACGGTACGGGGATTGGCCCCGTCATAGTCGACGATGTAGACCTCTTTGCTGTCGCCCTTTTGCGAGCTGAAAGCGATCTGGGTCCGGGCGATGCCGCGACTGGTGGCCGCCGACAGCTGAAAAACGATCTCGTCGGCAAAACTATGAGCCACGTTCCGGATCAGAGTAGTTGACGCGGCTGTGAACCTCTTGCCGAGCACCTGCTGTTTGGTTTTTACGTCATAGAGATACGCCTCGACCACAGCGCCCCCACCACTCAACTGAAGGTTGCCAAACACAAGGAAATCCGCGTTGACCGTCGATGTCTGCCACTCGTCGAAGGTGACATCCGTGGGGACACGAATGGGTTTCACCGGGTAAAAGCTCTTCGATTTCATCTCGAAGAAGGCGGAAAAGTCCAAGTCCTTCCAGACCACCTCGTTAAAGACCTTCAGAGCCGAGTCAGCTTCGGCTGACGCGGCGGCCTTCGGCTGAAAGTCCGCCACGGCCAGGCGCGTCACGCCTGTGATCGGGGGACGGATGACAATGTCGGGCTCCTGCGGCGAGAACATGGTCAGGGTGGTGACGAGCAATTGCATCAGAATGGGAACAGTCATTACAGATACCTTTCAATGAATGCGAGAGGAGTCGGGAGTTAGAAGTCAGAAGTCGGGAGTCAGAAGTCAGGAGTCAGAAGTCAGAAGTCAGAATGAAAAGCGAAAGCGAGTCTGTTGCATGCGGCCCTCTGACTTCTGCTTTTGACTTCTATTGAGGAGTCAGGATGGGACCGAGCGGCCGGCTCTCGCTTTTCATTCTGACTCCTGACTCCTGACTACTGACTTCTGACTCCTGACT
>Ga0105092_10001277_pt1 | contig 13421 bp, 12 predicted proteins | sample PPLLak2March2015_FD_87021 | JGI IMG/M metagenome (GOLD analysis project Ga0105092, IMG submission 87021) | Freshwater sediment microbial communities from Prairie Pothole Lake near Jamestown, North Dakota, USA - PPLs Lake P7 Core (1) Depth... | ecosystem: Environmental > Aquatic > Freshwater >... | reverse complement strand
TCTCCGCATAGTTGATCATACTGCTCAATTGTGCCCTGCGGTGCTCCTGGTGCAGCTTGATCTTTTCAGCAATCTTCTGAATCTCCGCAGCTTTCCAGGCATGCAGGCGCACCCTGACTCTCAATCCTTGATCGCCAAGGTGAACGAGCATACCAGCATGTTCCAGTTCAGCCAGACCTACTTTCACTTTGACTTCATGCTGCCTGGTGAGGAGAGACAGTTTTTCTAATGTGGTGTATCCCTGATTATCACTGATAGGACGAAGAGCCTCATAGAGCACCGTTAAATCCTCACGGGTAAGGGCACTGCTGTCAATAAACCACTCTTGCAATGCACGATCCTCGGGTGAATACAGGAGAACTGCTTTGGCAGGAAATTCATCTCGCCCGGCACGCCCCGCCTCCTGATAATATGCTTCGAGTGATCCCGGAATGGAATAATGGATCACCTGGCGCACGTCCGCTCTATCGATACCCATACCAAAGGCGTTCGTTGCTGAAATCAACGACAATCTGCCGGACATGAACATGTCCTGGATACGGGTGCGTTCATCCGTGGGAAGCCCGGCGTGGTAGTGTTCAGCAGGAACCCCTACAACCACCCTCAAAAATTCTGCCACTTCCTCTGCATCCCGGCGAGTACCGGTATAGACAATAGCTGCGCCTTCCCCGTGGTCCGAAAGCAGTTCCTGCAGCGCCTTCAATCTGCCAGTCTGATCGGTTATATTGCGCACTTCCAACACCAGGTTTGGGCGGTTAAATCCAGTCACAACAGGCCTGACTTTTGGCAAATTCAACAATCGGGCAATATCATCCTGGACCTGAGGGGTTGCGGTTGCCGTCAGTGCAGCGGTCAAAGGATATCCTAATCCTGCCCGGAACTGAGCAATCCGCAGGTAATCGGGCCGGAAGTCATGGCCCCATTCAGAAATACAGTGAGCCTCATCCACTGCCAGCAAGCTGCACTTTTGATGCTTCATAGCTTCCAGGAATTGGACGCTGCGCAGGCGCTCAGGCGCGACGTAAACCAGCCGGTATTTCCCGGCAGCGAAATCCTTCAGGCGGCGGTTCTGTTCGCTGGTAGGAAGGGTGCTGTTGATGAAAGTAGCAGCAATACCACGCCGCATCAGGCTGTCGACCTGATCTTTCATCAGGGCAACCAGTGGGGAAATGACCAGTGTAATACCCGGTAAATGCAAAGCCGCCAGTTGAAACACAAGCGACTTCCCTGAACCTGTAGGCATAACGACCAGGGTATGCTGGCCATTGAGCAGATTTTGGATAGCTTCTAATTGACCTGGACGAAAGTTTGCGAAACCGAAATGCTTTTGGAGGCTGGATTGTAGATCGATGTTCAACGATGTGGGTCCCAATGGTATGTATAGCTACGGTTTTTTCAATGGATACGAGTAGATAATTCATCTCGTCATGGCATAAATTTGTTACCTATTTCTTTAAGAATGCTTTCTAAATCAGGTGCTTCTGAAGATATCACATCCTTTTCACCAATATGTTTAGGTGAGGTGCATTCTCTAATTTTGGATAATGACTTGTGTTATCGTAACGAAATATTAGATTTCCATTCGATGAAAGCAAATGGTATACGTAAGTGAAGCGCACTACTTCATTTTCAACAGTATGTACATATTCCCGAAAATGCAATTTTGAGCCATCTTCAAAGGTTAGGTCACCGCGAACAAATCCAACCGTGACACTTCGGCGTTCTATTTGTAGGTTTACTGTAGAAATAAAGGATGTCTTTGTAATTAGATCTTGCAAATTTCGGAAATAATGGTCAATCATTTAACCTTGGCTGATTGAAGAGAGTGCAATTGATCTACAAGGATATGCAATGTTTTCAGCTCTCCGGACCATTCAATGAAGTCCAGGGATTCTTCAATCTTTCCACTTTCGAATCCTTTTTCAAATTCTACTGAAACCATCTGGTAGCGTTTTTCAAATTCACCTAAACGCTCATGGGTTCGCTTTATGCCATGCTCAATTGTACGAAGTTGGCTTTGGATTGCCGCTTTCAGCAGTGGCTTAATTGATGCTGGGCCTTTAGACGTTACGGTCACCTGTTCTAGCATTTGTGACTCCCTTTACGAAACGAAACAACCAAATATTCATACCATTCAGTGAGGTAATCCGATTATATCAGTCAAAATCCTGACTATGTTGCCCTCGCCGTTACAATTCCTTCCCCTGCTGCCCATTGATGGATATCTTCACGTTTAATCGCCGCAGCCATCAGGTCAGGAAACTGGTCGGGGGTGCATGCAAAACAGGGGATGCCCAAAGCGGTAAACTGTGCAGCAACGGCATGGTCGGAGGCAGGTGCGCCGCGGTCGCTGAGGGCCAGCAGTGTGATTACCTGCACGCCGGAATTGATCAGCGAGGCTGCCCTACGCAGTAGCTTATCGTGGTTGCCTCCTTCATAAAGGTCGCTGATCAGCACCAGAATAGTATCACCCGGTGTACGGACAAGCTCCTGGCAGTAAGCGAGCGCCCGTTCAATATCGGTGCCGCCGCCAAGCTGCGTTCCAAAGAGCACTTCTACCGGGTCATGCAGCTCAGACGTCAGATCGACTACAGAGGTATCGAAGACGACCAGCGACGTCTTGACTGCCGTCAGGGAAGCCATCACCGCAGCACAAATAGAAGAATAGACCACAGAAGCTGCCATCGATCCGCTTTGGTCGACGCACAAGATGATATCCCGTAAAGAGGAGGTGCTCTTTTTGCGCCCAAAGCCAATTCGGGTTACGGGGATAATCGTCTTGTAATCGGGCTGGTAGTTCTTCAGGTTTGCCCGGATCGTGCGGTTCCAATCCATGTCACTGTGCCGCGGGCGGCGGTTGCGGACAGCGCGGTTGAGGCTGCCTAAGACTGCCTGACGCAGCGGTCCTTCCAGTTTTTTCTCCAATTCCTCGACAACTTTACGCACCACCATCCGGGCTGTCTCTTTCGTTTTTTCAGGAATGACCCGGTTGAGGGAGATGATTGTCGAAACCAGGTGGATATCTGGCTCGATCGATTCAAGCATTTCAGGTTGCAGCAGCATCTGGCGCAAGTTGAGCCGTTCGAGGGCATCTTTCTGCATCACCTGCACCACAGAGGTCGGGAAGTAGGTGCGGATATCACCCAGCCAGCGCGCCACACTGGGTGCTGAAGCTCCCAAACTGCCCTTGCCTTTCTTCTCCCCATCAGAATACAAGGCTGACAGTGTTCTATCCATGCCCAGGTCACCTTCACCCGTAAGAGCACAGCCGGTCCCGTCCGCTTCACCGCCCAGCAGCAGACGCCAACGCCTTAGCCTTTCTGAGGAAGTGCTTGGGATGGAGGTCGCGCCATCCATTTTTTTCTGATTGGGTTCTACCAGCTCCATAATCTTCAAAGCCTTCGCTTAAATCAACTCTCCAGGATGAATCGTACCAGCGAGAGCGCTTTCTCAACTCTATCAGCATCCAGTTCCACATTCCCGCCAGCAGACAGCACTCGACCGCCGTATTTCGCCATTTCGCCGATCTGCCGTCGTTCTGGCGACGAGAATGTACTGAACGTCCGGCGAAGGATGGGAAGAATGTCCGTGAACAGAGCTTCAGGTAGGGATAAGATCCATTCGTCCACAAGCTGCCTCAAGCGTGGATGGTGGATCAACGCCTGCCCGCTGTTGTTTAAAAATCCCTGCACCCAGGCAGCAGCCTGGTCAGCGGGAGTCCCTGGCGAAAGCGCCTGGCTCATATAAACCGCGGTCTGTTTGTCTGCGCCAGTCTGATCATAAAGCAAGCGGCATACCTCACCTCGAATAAGCCCGTGGACCCCATCCTGGTTAGCCAGCTTCGTCCAAACATCCTTCCAGGCGGCGGCATGCGCCTCGTCTTGCAGAATCTCGATGGCTTTTTGGACGGCCTGGATATGCTCGAACATGACCTGTGCTGCATTGTCATCCAATGACGAACAGGCAGGCGGCAGACCAATGCACATACGCGCCACCAATTCATCGACAACGCGTTTCACCATGCTTGTATCTGTCTGGCGCACATTTCCATATCGGAGGATATTGGCGAGCGGAGGTAATGCTTCCATCAAGTGTGAGATGTCGCCGCTGGTAGCTGCCACATCTTGCAGCCTCTTCATTAAACTAAGGACAGGTTCTGACAGGTCAGCCAGAAGCGCTGCCTCCACCAGGCGGGTGAGAACCGGCAGCTCTGTCGTCTGGGCTGCTTCGGCGTTCACTTTGTTTCCTGCTGCTTCCAACACGGTGTTGCCCCATATACTCGCTTCAATGACAGCAACAGCAAACTCTGGTTTCCACTCAATTTGCCAGACTTCGTGGAATGTACCTTTCGCACCATGTACTGTCTGGAGCTTGCCCCATGGGATGCCGAGCAAGTTCAGACGGTGCAGCAGTTGGCTGCGCTCAAGCAAGAGCGGTTTCCGCAGGTCGAGGTCGATGCTTTCGGGTGACGCAGAGGGTTCCAGGCGCGTCCGTTTTTGTACAGCAACCAGGTCGCGCTGAAGCGGAACACTCGGTGCGGAATCGGGGATTTTGCCCATCCGCTGCCCAACGATCAGCTTCTCGTGAATAAGGCGCATAGGAGTATCGTCGCCAAAGCAAAATATCGCCCGGACGGACTCCTCAACCTCAGACAGACCTGGTAAGCTCCGCTCCCGTAGAGCCGCGAGAGTCTCTGCCAGGCGCGTGGCTTCGATGGCATGTGCAGGTGAAATTCCCAGATCTTCTTCACGCATCAATTGGGCAACTCTGACCATCCATTTTTCCACGATGTGGGTCTGCACCTGCCAAAGATGTTCGTACCATCCGGGTGAATCAATTCCCGCACCGTAACCGCTGCGCCGGGAGAGCCGGTTGTACGTCCACGGGACCCAGGTAGAGGCTACTTCTTTTTTCGACAAACCCTTAAGCAGTTTTGCGTCCTCCTCGTATTTATCCAGCTCAGCCAGGGCCGGTGAGTGCCATGCACCGCAAACAACCGCGATATTTTGATAACCTTCCACCTGGGCTGCGCGGATGGTGGTACGCATAAACGCCTCTCGCACCAGATCGTTCCCGAAAACAGGCGCGGGGGCCTTTTCCGCTTCGAGGCGTAAATCTCTCATCAGCTCGAGTATGCCCTGAAATACTTCCCCGCTGTCCTGGCGCTGCTCGACAAAATGCTCCCACCAACGTTCGCCATCCGAATAACCGGCAGCTTCAGCGATCATGGAGAAAGCATCAAAGGGTTCGGAGCCATCAACGCCTGGTTGAATTTCATCTCTAGTTTCGCCAATTTGGTATGCCTGGGGTAAATCCATGAACCGCACAGGGATGCTGTTCTTCAATCCATACTGGAGTGCTTGCCATTCCGGTGAGAACTCGGCAAATGGGTAGTAAACCGCGTTTTGAGGTTTGTCAGGCTGGTAAATCAACAACGCAATTGGCGGAATCATGTCTGCACCGGCAGCGAGGGGAATCAGATCATCGGCGTCCGGAGGACCCTCCACGAGGATCACATCCGGGCGCAGTTTTCCCAACTCGACACATAAACTTCGTGCTGAGCCAGGTCCATGATGCCGGATACCAAGGATCTTCAACATGCGCTAACCGTTATAAAACCACAGGGTGAAGATCTGTTTGCAAACGAAGGAAATGTTGTTGTAAAAAGCTCCAAGCGTTGTAGTCTTTGTTTTTCAAACGGGAACAGCATCACGCACTTGTCGTTGCGAGGCTTCCAAAACCAGCGTGCTCTTCGCTGGTTTTGGAAGTCGAAGCAATCTCCTCGCGGCATCCATGACGTGGCTAGGATAGGATCGGATAACAGGCAGCGCGGGGATTGCTTCGTCGGAGAAATGGGGGAAAGCTCGGCTTTCACCCATTTCTCCTCCTCGCAACGACAAAGTGGAGCAAGGTTCTTTCCTGCCAAACCAGCAATACAAATCAACATCTTAATCTATAAGTTCTCTGCACGCCCGGTACAAATCTTTCCACTCCTTACGCTCCTTTGCCACCGTCTCCAAATACTCCTGCCAGACGATCTTATCCTGGACGGGATCTTTAACCACCGCGCCTACCAAACCTGCTGCTACATCGTTAGCGCGCAGCCTTCCGTCTCCGAAATGGGCAGCCAGGGCCAGCCCGTTGTTGACCACCGATATTGCTTCTGCTGTGGACAGCGTCCCTGAGGGCGACTTTATTTTCGTCTTGCCATCGCCGGTAATCCCGGCTCGCAGTTCCCGGAAAATGGTTACGATCCGGCGTATTTCCTCCAGGGCAGGCGGCTCTGCGGGCAGCTCCAGGGCTCGCCCCAGGCTTTCCACGCGGCGGCGGACAATGTCCACTTCTTCGTCCAGCGTGGCTGGGAGAGGCAGGATCACCGTGTTGAAACGCCTGCGAAGCGCCGATGAAAGCTCATTCACACCCTTATCCCGGTTGTTGGCTGTGGCGATTACGTTGAAACCTTTAACAGCTTGCACCTCACCAGCCAGTTCAGGGATGGGCAGGGTCTTCTCAGAGAGAATCGTGATCAGCGTATCTTGCACATCCGCCGGGATGCGCGTCAGCTCCTCGACTCGAGCAAGCTTCCCCTGCTGCATGGCAATCATCACCGGGCTCGGTACAATTGCCTTATCACTGGGTCCTTCGGCTAACAGCCGGGCGTAATTCCAACCATATCGGATGGCTTCTTCGGCTGTCCCGGCAGTACCCTGGATGAGCAGGGTGGAATCTCCCGAAACGGCTGCAGACAGGTGCTCCGAGACCCAGGTCTTGGCTGTCCCAGGCACGCCCAGCAGAAGCAGCGCCCGGTCGGTGGCTAGCGTTGCCACCGCTACCTCCACCAATCTGCGGCTGCCGATATATTTCGGTGATATTAAAAAGCCATTATCCAGTTTGCCGCCTAAGATATACATGGATACCGCCCAGGGAGATAACTTCCAGTTGGGCGGGCGCTGGCGTTTGTCCGCTTTCGCCAGTTCTGTCAATTCTTCGGCAAATTGTTGTTCAGCATGCTCACGCAGTATTGTGGTCATAGTTCTCCCTTAAACATCATCAATCATCATCCTACTCCATCAGGCTGTGCCTGATCTCATTCCGAAACCGCAGCGTCATCAAAAAGGCATCGATCTTCCCGCGCCAGGCGCCTGCTGGTTCTGCCGCCCAACCTCTGGAAAACTCTTCTACCAGTTCAGGCGGGATCCTGTGCGCAAACTCAGGCAGTGCCTGCGGAAGAGCGTAATGATGTTCGCCAGATAGTCTTTGTGCACTCCCTACCACCGCTCTTGCCAGCTTTACCGTCCAGGGTTGGTTGTAATCGAGCAGAAATGGAACGAGCAGGCATTTATCATCCAGTTCCCTGATATGAGGCTTGACATGAGCGTTCACAAGCTTCTCGACCTTCTCTGGACGCACATGCAAGAGCATTTCTTTCCGGCTTTCTCTATCCAAAAAGGACGCTTCTTCCGGACGCCTCGTCCAAAGAGGAGCGATCGCCTCAGCCCATTCGACATCTCCTGTTCGCTGTGACGCGAACTGCCAGCCTACTAATACTGGTTCCTTCCATTCGCAGTTCAGAGCTGCCGCAACGAGTTTTTCGGGTGTCCTGCCAAACACCCGACTCCAAAAAACGGGAGGGACGAGCGACAGTATTTGTACCAGCAGCCTGGCTTTTTCACCTAAATTCTTCCGCAGCTTCAAACCGCCAACTCCATCCCTTTTCGCTTCCACATCCAGACCTTCTGGCAAGATCACTTCCAGCTTATCTCCACCTAAGAATTTCGACTTTAGTTCAAGCAGGAGCTGTGCTCGCTTCCACATTCGCTGGACCAGCCGAGACCTCTCCAGGTGCATGAGCAAATCTCTGGATGTTTCACGAACTTCCTTGCGCTTATCGTCCAAACATGATTCCAGAAGCGGCTCATCCTCCATGCTCAACCCAACCGCAAAGGCAGCCAGAAAAGCAGCCCTATCTTCAGGGGCATCCTGCTCCCAGGTCGACTGCACCCACTCGCGTGCCCTTCCCCGGTCCCTCGTGCGTATTTGCTCCAGAGCGATCACTCGCTCTGCGCGCGTACCATGCTCCCACGCATCCAGCGGTTCTCGTCCCAGTGCAAATGACCAGGCCGGGTTTTGCGTTGCCAGCCAGCGCCCTCGCTCTCCGATCACCTGGATGATAAGCGGGTACAGTTCTTTCTTGTCCATTCCTAGAAAGGAAGGTAAGGTTTCCGGCGGCACGACCAGCTTCTGTGCAGCAACCAGCTCTAAAAACTCAGGCAGCACCGGCTCAAATTCGCCGGCTAAAATGCGCTTTAGTAACTCGCCAGCCCGTTCTGGCACCTGCCGGTAGGTCTCCACCGGGCAAACAGGTACATCCCCTTCCAAGTGGACCGGGTTTCGCCCGCTAATTTCAGCGATTCCGATCCCTGCTGCAGACGCCAACAGGACTGTCTCAGGATCGGACCCAGGAATTTTTAGCGCGTCGAATGCTGGGGTTGCGAATCCGTTACCGGTTCCCAGCATAGCAGATTGAACGAGAGCATGAAGGTTTGTCATAACCAGACACACCGGTCAGCAGCCCAGGATGTGAGCGGGGAAAAGGAAAACCCATCCCATAACCCAAATACTGTTAGCGGGTGCCCTCCAGCCAGGGCGAACAACTCCCAGGTCGAGGCGAAGTGTGCTGCAAGAGGCAGCCCCTGATTGTTGGAGTCTCGTAAAAACCATGTTTGTTCCATGGGTATTGGAACAACATTTTCAAGCACAACCGGGAAATTCTCCAGCCAGGGATTCTTACCCAGGGCTGAGGCATATGCATCCAGGAACGATTCCAGGGCTTCGAAACCTGCAGGCAAAAATGCATTCTGGACGATTTGTTTTTCTTTGAACACAGAACGTAAGGGATATGCACCCGGGTAATAAACTAACTCACCGCGCAGGACTTGCCCGGGTACCAAACTGGTATCCATTGGTTGAGATCGGTAAGCGAAATTCAGGATTTGCGCAAGGCGTTGGCTGGCTTTTCCCCACAGCCAATTGACCTGCGTGCGCAGGCCGGTTTTTTCGTCCTCATCTGTGCGTGAGTCCATCACAAGCCAGTCGTCGAATACGCCCTGGGAATCGGCTATCAATTCTTCTTGGATAACGATCCAACCCAGCAGACTCCGCACATCCTGCTGTGATTCATCGGGAAGGAGATCGATTTTGCGGTAAGCTTTTATGAGCAAATGGAGCCTTCCTAATCGCAGCAGCATAATCTCAGCCCAGTCTACTCGAGTGCCGGGCAGAGTCGACATTTCTCGGATCATCCTTGCCGCGCCCGGAAGTTGAGAATCGACCATGCGAGAAATTTGATCTTCCCAGAATGCTGCCGGAGCGTTTTGTGCGTGGGCTAACCCGAGCCTGGCAAAATCGCACAGCCATCGCTCGAGCGCCGAGATGCCTGTCTCTACCAGTTTTTCGCGTTTCGCGGCTCTTCGTGCAGCATCCTTCTGGCGGGATTCATCGCCGGTTTTTGGTTCGGTTCGTTTCGCAGGAGCCTGGCTTCGCTCGGCTCGTTTCCCCAGCCATTCAGCCACCCACGCGGGTGGTTCGGATTCGACCAGCTTTTTGGGTGAGGCTGCAGCCAGAAGCATCAATCCTAGCGCATGCTTGCACGGAAATTTACGGCTTGGACAGGTACAGGCCGAGCCGTTATTCGACAGATCCACCCGTACTTTATAGGGTTCATTAGCGCTGCCTTTGCACATTCCCCATAAAGCAGCCTCGGAGCTGCCAAGCTCAATCCAGTGCCGGACATCAGCCAGTCCTTGCCCGGCCTTTAGTGAGGCCGGATCTGGGGCAAGAGTTTTCACTTGATCGACACCAAACTTGGGCATGCACAATTGTATAACAGTCTTTCCGCGGAAGTCAATCGGAAGCTGCACAAACTATAAATATTGTTAAGTCAGTGTATAATCTTTTTTGTTGTTGATTTCGTCTTGAGTTTATTACTACAGGAATCTTATCCAAAACAAAATTAAATAGTTTCATTCCCGAGAAAGGATACAACAATGACAACCTTCACGCGTACTTTGGGGCGCTCAGGTATTGAAGTCAGCGCGCTTGGATTGGGCTGCTGGGCGATCGGCGGCCCATGGCGCTTCAACGGTGAAGAGGCAGGCTGGAGCGATGTCAACGACAGCGAATCTCTCCGTGCACTCCACCAGGCGCTTGACCTTGGCGTTAACTTCTTTGACACGGCTGCCAACTACGGCGCCGGGCACAGCGAAAGACTCCTGGGAAAGGCAGTGAAGCGCTGCCGCGGCCAGGTCGTGATCGCCACCAAATTTGGCTACCTGGTGGACGAAGAAACAAAAGTTGTGGTTCATTATGATGATAAGGAAGAAGACAGTGATGTCGCCAGCCGCCTGCGTGCTGATATGGAGAAAAGTCTCAAGCGGCTGGATACGGATTATATCGACGTGTACCAGGTGCATGTCTGGGGTTTGATGGTTGATCTCGCCCTGCAAGCCCGCGAGATTCTCGAAGACCTGGTCAAGGAAGGCAAAATCCGAACGTATGGTTGGAGCACAGACCGCCCAGATGCCGTAAAAGCCTTTTCGACCTCCCCAAACTGCGGTGTCGTGCAGCAGCAGTTGAGCGTGCTCGATGGCAATGAAGAATTGTTAGCCCTATGCGAAGAACTCAACCTGGCCAGCCTCAACCGTGGTCCACTCGGCATGGGGCTGCTGACCGGGAAATATGCCCCCGATTCTCGTTTTGCTCAGAATGATATCCGGGAGCACATGAGCTGGCATCCAGGCTTCAAAGACGGCAAACCAACCCAGGATTGGCTTGACAAGCTGAATTCTATCCGCGAGGTGCTGACCAGCGGCGGCCGGACCCTGGCTCAAGGGGCGCTGGCCTGGCTTTGGGCTCGCAGCCCGAACACCATCCCCATCCCCGGCTTCCGCACTGCTGCCCAGGTGGAAGAGAACTGCCGGGCGATGGAGTTTGGTCCGCTGACGAAAGAGCAGTTCGAGGAGATCGAGCGGATACTGGGACGCAAAAAATAAGTACGCGCAAAATCGAGAAGCACGTCGCCAACATCATATCCAAACTCGGGTTGACCAGCCGCGCCCAGGTTGTATGCCGGGCTATTGCTGTGCAAAATCGAATTTTTACCCGTTCCCATTACTGTATAATTACTATATAATTTGTCTTAATAGCACCGGCAATGGGTTAATTTTATCCAGGCTTTACCCGTTTTTAACTTAATAACTGATTGAGAAGAAGTCGGGAGGGGGTTTCGTAAAATTTTACGAACACAGGACCGGAGCATAAAGAGCGCATGTGATCCTGTCATAGGAGAGTTAAAGATGAAACCAAATAGATTATTCACGTCGATGTTTTTGCTGGTGTTCGTTGCTCTTGGGGCATGCAGTCCTGCAGCTTCGTTACCAGACACATCCGGCACTTCAATCCCTGGGAAGTCGACGCAGGAAGTAAGTTCCATCCCCACAGTCGAGATAGATGCCCTTGACTTTTCCTACACCGCGCCCGAAACGCTTAACGCAGGCTGGGTGCGCGTCGCCCTGATAAACTCCGGGGCGGAGGACCACCTCGTCCAGTTTCTGCGCCTGAACGAGGGCGTCACCATGGATCAGTTCCTGGAGGCCTTCCAGCAGGGTGAAGGACCTGCCTTGGCATTGGTCAATTTTGAAGGCGGTGTTGGCGCCCTTGCTCCAGGTGGTTCAGGGCAAGTAATCATCAACCTGCCTGCCGGTAACTATGTCATCTTGTGCCCGATCCCCTCGCCGGACGACCAAATCCCACACGTTGCCAAAGGCATGATCATGCCTCTCACTGTCCAGCCTGCAAGCGGGCCCCTTGCCAGTGAACCTGCTGCTGACCTTACGGTGACTCTCAGGGATTTTGAAATCGATATGCCTGAAACCATGCCTGCTGGACTGGTGACCATCCAGGTAACTAATGAAGGTCCCGAGCCCCACGAATTCAATATCCTACAGTTGGAAGAGGGGAAGACGATTGACGACTTCCAACAGTTTATGAACGCTCCAGACGGACCGCCTCCTTTTAGTTCGGTTGGCGGTATGAATGGACTCGCTGGGGGCTCGACCGGTTACCTGGAATATGATTTCCAGCCGGGAACATACGTGGCCATTTGCTTTATTCCCAGCCCCAACAACGAAGGCAGTCCTCACTTTACTCTTGGTATGATCGAGCAGTTTACAGTTGCATCTCCATAAATATCATAATTTATAAGCGGTTAACTTGGAGCGAGTGATCATCTCACCCGCTCCTGGAAAGTTGGCCTTACGAGCCTTTGTAGGTGCTGAACTTGAAAGGTACGTAAAGAGGGCAGAAGGCGAATATTGCAGTCAGCAGGAATACAGCTCCGAGAACGACGAGCACAACGCCGAGAGCACCGGTAACAATCCCGCTAAAAAACAGGTATGCAAACACCGCAGCGAGGATGGCGCGGATCATGCGGTCTAAGTTGGATAAGTTGCGTTTCATGTGAAAATCTCCTTTTGTGGTTCGGATAATTTGATTGTAATTATCTACAACTACATTTTAGGAGATTCTGCGCAGGTTGTCTGTGACAAAGTCACACAACTGCTTTGATTTCTATTCCATTGAAATCCAGGATCTCAATCGTTCCCCGCCCAGATTCGATCAATCCTCGCTGTGATAGATCTTCCAGGATCCGGCTGATGACCTCACGAGAGCTGCCAAGTTCCGCGGCGATCTCCTGGTGTGTGATCCGCACCGGGTGTTGAGTTTGCGATTTATTCAACAATAATGCTGCCACACGACGGTCCATGCGCTGGAATACCACTTCGTCCACCACGGTCAACACCGAGGAAAGGCGGTCCGAGAGCAGGTCAAAGACGAACTCACGCCATAGATCGTGGCGTTTCACCCAATCCCGAAATACATCTGCTGGGATCATCACAGCTTCGGCATCCTTTTCGACAGTTGCGATAGCCGGGAATGACTTACGGCTGAGGATGGCATTGGCAGTCAGGATGCAGGATTCGCCGTGACCGAAGCGGTAGAGGGTGATCTCCCGCCCAGTTTCGCCAATTTTGTAAACGCGTACGACGCCGGAAACCAATAGGGCAATCGATTCGGCCTGTTCACCTTCTACAAAAACATCCTTACCGGCCGGGATGCTCGCAAAGTAAGCCATGGATTGAAATTCACGCGCCAGCGGTGTATCGGAACTTTCAAAAATGGGCAGGGCACGCGAGAAGCGGAGAAATTGTTCCTGGGAGAGCATAAGTCACCTGTAGGATAAAACCATAGGAGCAGGTATCTCTGTTCGTAATCATAACATAAGCACGAAATAAGGTTTCCTGTAAAGAATAAAGGGAGCATCTGTTCATATTACTACTTTACAGATATACTACCTCACGATT
>Ga0105092_10001274_pt1 | contig 13426 bp, 10 predicted proteins | sample PPLLak2March2015_FD_87021 | JGI IMG/M metagenome (GOLD analysis project Ga0105092, IMG submission 87021) | Freshwater sediment microbial communities from Prairie Pothole Lake near Jamestown, North Dakota, USA - PPLs Lake P7 Core (1) Depth... | ecosystem: Environmental > Aquatic > Freshwater >... | reverse complement strand
CCTTCGTCGGTGTTGTTCATCGCCAGCGAGCCGGTGACCGCCACCATCCGCACGAAGGGCAGCCTGGCGATGATCCGCCCGTAGCGTGCGGCTTGAGGCCATAGTCGTTTCGCAACTTCGAGGCGGCGTTTTCGGATCTCGACGATCTTTTCCCGGCCGCGTAATGTGAAATAGTCATCGACCCGCGCAAAGAGGGTTTCATCCGCCAGGGCTTGAATGACCTCCTTTAATGAAGCACTCATCGAAGTGAGATAATAATATACTTCACCCGCGGTCAACGGATAATCGAATACATCAGAGTAAGCAAGGGTGTGGAAAACAGAATGTAAGAGATTCTCAGAAGATACGTCTAACATCAGCGAAGCAATCCTGCGGACTGGAAATTCAATACAGTAAATTTGCCAATTAATTTTTAGAACTATACAACGTGTGGAAGGTTCTGTCAAATCACGTCCATGCATCTTGTTATTGTTAGTCCATTTCCCCCGTCAATTACCGGCATCGGACAATACGGCTATCATGTGACACGCGCCCTGGCGGATTCGGGATTATTTTCACATCTCACGGTCCTGGCAGGGGCAGCGCAGAGCGGGGAACATCCCAATCATCTCGGGTTCACGGAAATTGACTATTGCTGGCAACCAGACTCGCTCCACGCGCGCCAGGTCATTTTGTCCCGCCTGAAGCGCCTAAACCCGGATCTGGTCTGGTTCAATCTGGGGGCAAGCATCTTCGGAAAATCCCCATTATCCAATGTAGCCGGTTTGCTCACTCCCATGAGCGCCATGCGCGCGTTCCCAACGGTCGTGACGCTGCACGAATTGGTCGAACTTGCCGACCTGCAGACGTTGAACGCTCCCGGTGGACCTCTTGCGCCCCTGGGGGCGCGCTTCCTGACAAAGATCGCAACGCGAGCGGATGTGGTCTGTCTGACCATGGAGCATTATGCCAGCTGGCTCTCCGCCCGCGGCATTGACTGTGAACACATTCCGATCGGTGCCTACCACGAACCCGAGCTATTCGCTGAAGCGAATAGCTACGAACTGTTATTCTTCACCACGCTTGCCCCGTACAAGGGTCTGGAGTTATTGATCGAAGCATTTACCCGGTTGCGCCGCGAATATCCAAACCTGCGTTTGACCATCGCAGGTACGGCTCATAACCGTTTTCCAAACTATGCACACGAATTGAAAACCCACTTCAATGGATCGCATGGGATCCAATGGCTCGGACAGGTTTCAGAAGATGAAGTTAAGGGATTGTTTCGGCGGGCACAGATCGTGGTCCTGCCGTACACAGCCTCCACGGGCTCTTCGAGCGTCTTGTACCAGGCTGCCACATGGGGACGCGTAGTGGTTGCCTCTGACCTGGACGAAACCCGCAAGCTGGCCCTCGAAACAAACCTGCAGGTGCAATTCTTCGAAAACAACAATCTGCAAAGTCTCTGCGAGTCGATCCGCCTGCTGCTCGACTCGCCGTCGCTGCGAGGCGCACAAGCCCGGCACAACTTCGAGGCCATCCAGCCCCTGCGACCGAAAGCGACCTGCCAGCGTTACATCGAAGTATTCAACCGTGCCCTCGAAAAAAGACAAAGCACAAAACGCATTCCAGTCCTGGAGTCCGCCTGATGCCGCGCAGCGCGCGCCTGGCTGTTTTGTTTTCCTTCCTCCTGCATGGAGGCTTGATCCTGGCTACGCGTTACCGCTTAAGCTATGACGCCTACAACCACATGTTCTTCGGTGACCACTACCGCATGGATTGGTGGTCGTTGTGGGACGCGCGCTGGTACACGGGCTTCTCCGTCAATTCCTACCCGCCGCTTGTCCATCAACTCATCGGCGCGTTGAGTCATCTGATCGGCCTCGACGCCGCGTTCGCGCTGCTCCTGTGGATCGCCGTCACGCTGCTGCCACTTGCCGTTTATGCCTTTGCGCGCATCTTCGCTGGCAAAGCTGCTTCAGGATACGCGGCTCTCGGTGCAGCCTTCCTGCCGTCCGTGTATTTGACAGCGCACATCTTCGGTCAGCTCCCCACCCTCATCGCGACTGTGACGGCTCTCTTCGGCATGGCGGGGCTAAATCAGTATCTGCGCGAGGGATATAGGCTTAACGGCATGTTGGCAATTTCCCTCCTGGCGACGGTCATGGCTTTCCATCATGCCACACTTCTGCTTTTGCCCTGGCTTATATTGGCGATCACGCTGCGCCTGCTGGTCGACAAACAAGTCAACTGGCAAACACTCCTAAGCCGGCTCACCGTCTTTGGCTTTTTTTCGGTCCTTGTCATGCTCATCGTGATCTGGCCCTTCTGGGGATGGGGCTACACGCAGTCTATTCAGACGCCGATCGATCATGCCTCGCGCCATAACTTCCTCGAAGATACCACAGCGCTCCTGTTCTTCTTTTTGCCCGTGTACGGACCCCTGATGGTCATCATTCCAGGCGCGCTATGGCTTGCACGCAAACGCTCACTCCTCGGTCTGGGAATTGCCTTCGGTATGCTTTTTCTCCTCGGCCTCGGCGGCACTACTCCCCTGCCGCGTCTCTTCTTCGGCAAGGGCTGGGAATGGCTGACGTATGACCGCTTTGCATTCTGGGCATCGCTCGCGCTACTGCCGTTTTTCGGGATGATCGTGATCCTGCTCCGCCAGCGCTTTCGAGGCATCCGGACAAAAATTTTCCTCGCGCTTGCAGGGACCTCTCTCCTCGTTGGGTTGGCGACAGCATTCATACCCCTCCAGCCCGGCATAGTGAATATGCGCCCAATCGTGAGTTTCCTTAAACAGGAGGACCGCTCGGACTGGCGCTACGTCACCTTTGGGTTTGGCGACCAGCTTGCGCTCCTTTCCACGCTGACGACTGCCACCACCATCGATGGCAGCTACCACACCGCGCGGACTCTCCCCGAACTCCGCACGAGCGGCATCGCCCAGATCGACACCGCCTTCTGGTTCCCAGCGGGCCTCGACGCACTCGACTCGATCCTGCAAAAAGCCGGTGAGCATGGAGTCCGCTGGGGGTTTGTAAATGTCTCGCAGTATGTTCCTGTTCTGGAACGGAACGGCTGGGTAAAGATCAAAACGCTGAAAGACGGCGTTCAGGTTTGGGAGAACCCCAGCGCGGTCTTCCCAGAGCCACAAAAACCGCATCCGATCGATCCACTGGCATCCTTCTCGTGGGGACTGCTGCCTGTCCTCTCCCTGGTCATCTCCCTATCGCTGGGGTCACTGCGCGTATGGCATCTTCAGGCCGAAAGGGTCCTGCGCGATGTTTATATATTCACTGTTGGCTTGATCCCGGTCGCTTTATGTTTTTGGTATTACCGGACCATCGGCGAATTTCCACATGATCGTATTTACTTTACATACACTGATGCTATTTTCTTTCTTGCGGATGGGCTTGTGCTGTTGGCAGTGGTTCTCTGGTTGGCGGTAAAAGCTGTTAGCTTTCAGCAATTAGCTTTTAGCTTTCAGCGATTAGCTTTTAGCGATCAGCGGTCAGCTTTTCGCTTTTTACTTCTTACTTTCTTATTTCTTCTTTCCTTTCTTAGCGTCCTTTGGTCCCGCGATTGGCGCACCTCGTTGTATGTTGCCCTCCATATCCTGCTGATCTTCCTCTTTATCCTTTCCCTGCGTGACTGGTCCCAGGCGTGGAGGTCCATCCTGTTCGGTTTCTGCGCGGCGCTGAGTATTCAGTTCATGACAGGCATTGTCGGATTCCTCCGGCAGACGACTGCCTTCCTGGCTCCGCTGGGTTTGAACTGGCCCGGGACACTTGATCCCTCGGTGCGCGGCGCAGTCATTGTGGAGCTGCCAGGCGGCGAGGCATTTCTGCGTGCCTATGGCACCCTGCCACATCCCAACATCCTCAGCGGCTTTGTGTTGATCCTGTTACTGGGTCCCCTCGCTTTCTTCTTGCGTAAAGAGAAACCAAACACCCTCGCCCTGCTTTTGCTCATCCCTGGCATTTCCCTGCTGGCGCTGACGTTCTCCCGCTCCGCCTGGCTGGCGCTGATCGTCTTCAGCAGCGTTCTGATCTGGAAATCGAAGTACTTCGACCGCAGGCGGCTTGCCATTGCGCTGGCTGTCATGGCACTGAGCTTTGTTGCCACCCTCTTCCCGTACCGCGAACTGGTCCAGGCACGGACCGTCAATACGACTGCGCATTCGGAGGAATTCTCGTTCATCGGTCGCGCCTGGCTGAACGGGGAAGCAATCAGGATGATCCGGGAATATCCGCTGACAGGCGTGGGGATCGGGTCGTTCATTCTCGAGCTGGCGAGACGCGCTGGCGCAGGCTATGTGGTCGAGCCTGCGCACAATATCCTTTTGCTGGCGGGAGCGGAGCTTGGCATTCCGGGCTTGCTGCTCGTCATGGCATTGTCCGTTTCATTCGCAGTTCGCCTGTTCAAGACGCAAAATCCGCGTGCCATCCTTGCCGGCGCGACATTGACAGGGCTGGGCATCATCAGTCTCTTTGATCATTATCTCTGGACTCTCGCGCCTGGACGTCTGATGTTGGGAATCGCAGTGGGTCTATTCGTGGGACAGGGAATCAGCCATGACGCGTGAAATCGTGGTCAATGGGCGGTTTCTCGCACGCCGCGTCACGGGCGTGGAGCGCTACGGGCGCGAGATCCTTCGATATATCGGGAACGGCAGCCGGGTCGAAGCGACACGCAGACAGGGCTGGCTGGGGCATACCTGGGAGCAGTTCGTCCTTCCGGCAAAGGTGGAGCGCAATTCCATTTTGTGGTCGCCTGCCAACACAGGCCCCCTGCTCATCCGGGATCAGGCGCTCACTATCCATGACCTCAGCCCACTGGAACATCCGGAATGGTTTCAACCAGGTTTTGCCCTCTGGTACCGCCTGTTCCTGCCAATGCTGGCGAAGCGTGTGCGAAAGGTCTTCACACCGTCGGAATACGTGAAACAGAAAACGATCGAGCGATTTGGGATCAAAAACGTGACCGTCACACCCAACGGTGTGGATCATTCCATTTTCCATCCGGATGCAAAACAGACCAGGTTCGATCTACCGGCCTGTTATATTTTGCTTGTGGGGACCCTCGAGCCGCGCAAGAATTTGAACCTCCTGTTACGCGTATGGAATGAAATCAAGGATGATTTCAAGGACACATGGCTGATCATCGTTGGCGTGAACGGAAATGTTTTTCGGAATGTCGATACCCCGCATCAGACCGAACGCGTCTGTTTTCTCGGTTATGTTGACGATGAAACGCTGGCGGGATTGTATGCAAATGCCATGCTTTTTGTGCTGCCCTCCCAGGAGGAAGGCTTCGGGCTGCCCGCCCTAGAAGCCATGGCAAGTGGAGCGCCTGTCATTGTCTCGGATGGCGGTGCCTTGCCTGAAGTCATGGGGGAGGCAGGAATGACTTTCTGTTTATCGAACCCGGACGGGCTGACGGATGCGGTGAAGGAATGTTTGGGCAGCACCAGTACGCGTTCACTCTTGAAGGAAAAAGGATTGGTGCGCGCCAGAGAATTCTCCTGGCAAACGACCGCCGAATTGGTATGGAAGAATCTGAATGAAATCTAACCCGCAAATTGCTTTTATCGTGGATGCCCTCCCCGCGGTGGGCGGCGGAGAGAAAACCCTTTTCGCCGCGCTGGAAGTTTTCCCGCAAGCGGAGATCTTTACGCTTATGTACAACAAAAGCGCCTTTGAGAGCACCCCGGTTGCAAACAAGGAAATTGCGACTTCCTATTTGGACAAGTTGCCATTCGCACGAACACGTCACCGCCTGTTCCTGCCATTGATGCCTTCCGCCATCGAGCGCTTCGACCTGTGCAAGTACGATGTGGTCGTCTCGTTCAGTTACGCGGTCGCACATGGTGTGCGCGTGAACCATGGGGCACCTCACATTTCATACACGTACACCCCCATGCGCTATGCCTGGAGCGACCTCAACCTCGACGGCACGCACTCACGCAAGAACCCCGTACTGGATCTCCTGATGGGACAATTCCGTGCCTGGGATAAAGTGGCTGCCTCGCGCGTGCACGAGTTTATCGCCATTTCCCAGGGGATCGCCGGGCGCATCCGATCCGCCTATCAGCGCGAAGCCCACGTGATCTACCCACCTGTGGAGACCGATCGATTCGCCCCGAACGGATCGCGCCGCGGCTACTTTGTCACGCTCTCGCGGCTTGTCCCACATAAACGCATCGACCTGGTCATCGAGGCATTCGCGCAGCTGGGACTGCCTTTGAAGGTCATCGGCGATGGTCCACAGAAGAAAAAGCTTCAAAAACGGGCAATGTCGAACATAGAATTTCTGGGATATCAATCGGAGGAGGCAGTTGCCCAACTACTGAGCTGTGCGCGCGGCTTTGTCTGTGCGGCGGAAGAGGACTTCGGCATCGCCATCGTCGAGGCACAGGCGGCGGGATGTCCCGTCATCGCGTACCAGGGCGGCGGCGCATCGGAAACGGTCATTGATGGGGCGACGGGCTTGTTATTCCCGGAGCAGTCTGCAGCGAGTCTGGTCGAGGCAGTGCAGAGGTTTGAGGACCAGGCTCACGGCTTTCGCCAAGCGGACATGCTGGACAACGCCCAAAGGTTTAGCAAGGCACGCTTTACAAAATCGTTTCAGGAATTTGTATACTCGGTTAGCAGGTAATGTTATTGCCAGGGAACGGGACCCGTCTTTCGATAATTCCTGGCGAGCAGTTCCAGATCCAGCACGTTGATGGTCCCATCCCTATTCAGATCTGCGGCAGAGGGCAGGGCGGAGTTGTAGTTCATGCCGATCGTCATGGCATCGAATTGATCGATCGCATTGTTGTTATCAATATCACCGGCGGGGAGGCTGATCCTTGGCATCGTCGTGGTCCTATCCGCCATGATCATGGCAGAGCCCTGCGCGCTGAGGTGACCCGGGGATGAAGCGACCACGGTATAGGGGATTCCGGCGTGGGCCGGGCATACATAGGTTCCATCACTGTCGGTAAGGCAACCATTAACCAGATTATGATTTGAATCAAATAAGCTGACAGTGACTGGTCCGCCGGACAGGACCTGGCCCGCGAGCATTCCATCCTGGTACTGCGGCGTACCGTCATAGGCGGTGGAAATCACTGTCGGCGTGAGTGATGGGATCGGTGTGAACGCGAAGGTCGGGATGGGGGTCGATGGGAACGGCGCCAGCCACGCATACGTCCCGGCGATCTGCACAAAGATAGCCGACTCGATAGCTTCATCATAAAGGATCGGGGGAGGCGTCGTAAATACGCTGGGATCGGTAGTGTGCATGACAAAACCGAGGCTGACGCAGGCTTGATCGCGCACGGTCGAATAAGCTGTCCACTTGTATGTCCTCCCCGCGTAGATCATCATACCGGTCTGCTTCAGGAAGGAGATACCGTTGAGGGCGATCGTCTCAGACGACCGAGGCGAAGGCAAAGGGCTTTGACACGAATTGGAGTTCTCCACAACAGAGACTTCCAAATATTTCTCGTGCAGGTTTGTGCCCGTGAGGACGGGCAGGTCGATGCGGGTAAGGTTCTCATGGCTGCCAGGCACAACATGTCCCTGGGGCGGATATTTGAACTCAAAGGCATACTTGGGATTGGTGAAGGTCAGCCAGTCACTTCCATGAGCCGTTGGCGTAGGAGTCGGTGTGTGTGACATCTCCGGTGTGGGACCCGCGCCGGGCCGGTAAATGACCGGGTTCGCCCAGAGGGCACGGTCCCCTTCCGGACGGCCTGCCGAGAGAACCGTAAGGATGAATTTCACATCCCGGCCCGCCAGTCGACTCAGATCGACATCCGCTGCATAAGAGTGCCCATCATATCTTTCAAGGAATGGGCCCCAGAAGGTCTGGACCGGCTCCGAGTCGATCTGGTAGTCGAGTCGGAAAGCGGTATAACAACTTGTCGCACCGAATTCACAGTTCAGGATAGAGCGGAAACGATCGCCACTTTGTACATGAAAAGGCGGATAGACACCTTGAATAAATCCATTCTGAATGCTCTGCGGGAAGGTCAGGAGTCCCGGGCGCGTATCAATGATGCCTGTTTCCAGTCTGGGAGTATCGAGCTTGAGAACAAAGCCTCTGGGATCGCCGTCAGTCCCCGGGCAGGGGAGCCAGCCCATATCGCCGTACCATGTGGCTGCGCAGACATTCTCAGCAAAGTCAAAGACCACGCCGGTCATCGGCGTCACGGTAGGTCCACCCGGCGTAATGCTCGGAGTGGCAGTCTTCGTTGGCTCCTCCGGGGTCGGCGTCTCAGGTTCGCCAGTCGGCGTCGTTGTGGGTGTGAGCGTGGCATTCGATACCACGATATCCACAAACCAGGGTTGGTTCGCCTGGAGACCGACGCCAAAGGGCTTCCCGGTGTCGTTCTGGAATATCCAGTAGCCGCGCTGCGGACCGGCGGCCGCAGGTGCAATCATGTCAAGCCAGAAATCGACCGTCTGGCCCGGGGCAACCTCTGCAGGCAAACGGATCGACGAGGGTGCGCCCATTTGCTCGCCGCCGTAGAAGGCGATACTATAAGAAGTTGTCCAAACGCACGAGCCGACATTTTTCAGACGCCACCTCTTTGTGAATTGCACATTTGGGGCGATGACTGTTCCGGGTGGGATGGTGATATCGGCAATGAATTCAGCCTTGTCACACGCGAGAGGCGCAATGGTCGGTGTGACAGTACTTCCCAGGACAATTACGTTCGCACCGCTGGCGGCAATGCTTGTCAGTATGCTGTCTCCTTTGGAGACGCGTGCCTGACATTCGATCGGCGTTTGACCGCCCTGCACGCCTCTGACATTAAACGTCATGATGGGACCGGCGCTCGTCGCTTTCCTGCCATCGCTGCCGGCGATCGCGACGATAAAACGGCCATTCTGGGGACCGTTGATCGCCACCACCGGATCGGCGCCAAACAGACCGGCAACGACGATGTCTTTTGCTTCCACCACGTTCGGAGAATAGGTACAGGTCAGTTCCGCGCTGGCGTAGCCTTCGGATGGCAGGTTATCCAAACGGACCGTCACCGGCGCGATCCCACCCATGGTGATCGTCGATGGATCAAAAACGGTGGACACAATCGGCTGGGCCTGCATTATCTCCTGGATCATAAGGAGATAGTATCCCTGCCCCGTTTGCGATTGAACCTGAAGGGAATAATTTCCCGCAGGCTGGGCGCTTGTTAGTGTGCCGGTACGGCGCAGGAGCTCGTTACCCTCACCATCCAATAGCACCAGCATAGGGACCAGGTCTCCGACCACCGGGGTGACCGTGACCGTGAAATGGCGGGTCCTGTTCAACGCAAAATGCCAATTCTCGTAAATACTGGGATTTAAATAGCCGGTGTGGTTAACACCCCAACTGTCCAGTTCACGTTCGACAATCCGAATCTCCAACTGGTCAACGGCACGGACAGGCCGGTCATTTCCAAAAGAACTGAACAGCAGCGTAAGCAGGACAAGGGTTTGAAAAAGGCGCTTCGATTTCATGGTCACATTCTCCTGATGAAGCAGAATCATGCGGGACCTATCGTCACGTAAAATTCAGTATTTTGATGACCACCGGAGTCTAAAGATCATATTCCCGTTTGGAGGGCAAAGTACTGTCCCTCCGGCTTCATTGTATGACTGTCCCGCCCTGCGGTGCGTTGCAGGATGATTGCGCCTCCATTAATTATTTTGGTCAATTGGATGTAAAATAGCTTGTATGATCAATCTCTTCGCCGAATTCTTCGCTGAAACCTTTCAGGGTCCCGCGTTCGAGTATCTGGGGAACACACACCTTGCTGCCCTGGGGGTATTGCTCTTCCTCAACCTGTTCCTGCTGCTCTTCAGAAAATCTGAGAGCGGGACCAAGGGGTTCATCCGCTTTATCCTGGCATTGATCTGGATCGGCAGTGAACTTGCCTGGCATTACTGGAACTACATCTATGGCAGATGGACCCTCCAAACCATGCTCCCGCTGGTATTCCGCAGCTTTCTGGTCTGGATCGGAGCCTGGATGCTGCTCACAAAAAGCTATAAGATCTATGAGCTGATGTATTTTGCGGGCATCGTGGTTGGCGTTTGGGGCCTGGCGCTGACGGAGCTTGGGGCTTACAACTTCCCACATTTTCTATATTTCCATTATTTCATCTCTTATGGCTTGATCCTCACCTCCGCCCTCTACATGACTCTGGTTCAGGGTCTCCGGCCCACAGTCAAGTCCATGCTGCGGGTGTTCATCAAGATGAATATCTTTGTAGGGATCGTCTACCTTGTCAACACGGTCATCGGCAGCAACTACCTGGGCATCAACTCCAGACCCGATTTTCCGGGCATGCTCGCCTGGCTCCCGGAATGGCCCATATACATTGTATACATGGAGCTGATCGGGATCGCCGTGATGCTCCTGCTCTATCTGCCCTTTTTGATAAAGGACCTGCTGACCCGTTACTTCATGAACCGCGACAACTCCTCCCGATTGGAAAGCATTTCAAAATAAGGCAGCATATACGCGCCCGGGGCGATGGCGGAATCGGCAGACACAACAGATTTACAATAAAAAAGACCAGGTTGAGAACCTGGTCTTTTGGTTGCTAGCTTTCATAATTACTTTATGATCCCGCGGTCGTCCAAAAACTCAACAGGATCCTTGTCCTTGCCATGTTCCCACATTAGGGAAAAGAACCAGATGCCACTTTCGCCAATCCAAAAATCGGCGGGGGTGAAGGTCATCTTCGAGTCTTCAGGCTTTTTGTTGCTTTCGGGCGTGTATTCCGCTTGCCAGCCGAAAATCTCACCCTGCCAATACTTGCCAAGCGAGTGAAGGTGATTCGCAAATGATTTTAATTCCTTCAAATCGGGAACTGCCAGCGGCAGGATCGGTTCATAGTCCGCGTGTGCAGGGATTTTTGCTTTAACCGTTAACATGCTTGCTTTTCTCCTTTTCCCATGCGTTTAATAGAAATTCAAGATTATCACTAATGATGCGTTCGATGTCACGTAAGTCACCTTTTCTAAATCTACCTTCACGGGCAACTTTTACGGGATCGAGCCAGAATTTTCCTTCATTTCCATCTTTGACAATGTGAACATGAGGAGGCTCATTAGCTACATCTGCTTCATAGAAAAAGAATTTGTAGCCTTTTACGCGCAGGACGACAGGCATGGGAACTCCAAACGCCAGATATAAATCCTGTAGAGATTGTTCTTTCTATATCCCATTCTATCAGGAAATATCTTTGGCGAATGTATAGTATTGGAAACCCCTTTCAAATTAAGGTAGAATATACGCACAAGTGCCGGGGCGATGGCGGAATCGGCAGACGCAACGGACTTAAAATCCGTCGGTGGAGACACCGTGAGGGTTCGACCCCCTCTCGCCCCATTTCAAACTACGTCATTGCATCCTGCGACTGTGTGGCGCTTCGGCGCCACTCCGCTCTACATGGCCGCAATGGCGTAATTGTTAGAAAGGTTGGAGATGTTTTTTTCCCGTCAACAGCTCGAAGAGATCGAGGACAAGAGTCTCGCCCCCTACGGGATGCGCAGCAAAGACACCAAAGGCCGCGCTTATCTGGATAGCGAACCGGAATACCGGACCGCCTTTCAACGCGACCGCGACCGCATCATCCATACCACGGCATTTCGACGGCTCGAATACAAGACCCAGGTCTTCATCAACTTCGAGGGCGACTACTTTAGGACCCGCCTGACCCACACACTCGAAGTGGCACAGATCGGGCGGACGCTGGCGCGTGCCCTCGGTGCCAACGAGGATCTGGTCGAGGCCATCTGTCTCGCCCACGATCTGGGTCACTCTCCCTTCGGGCATTCCGGCGAGGTTGCCCTCGCCCGCCTGATGAAGGACCACGGCGGGTTCGACCACAACAGGCAGTCCCTGCGCATCGTCACGGAACTGGAACAGCGCTATCCCGAATTCCCCGGCTTGAACCTCACCTGGGAAGTGCGTGAGGGCATGGTCAAACACGAATCAGAATATGACATCTCGGATGCGCGCGATTTCAACGCCGACCTGCGCGGCAACCTCGAAACGCAGATCGCCAACGTAGCGGACGAACTGGCGTATACCACCCACGACCTGGACGATGGCTTACGTTCAGGCATGATCACGCCTCACATGCTGGACGGCATCGCGCTGTGGGAGATCCTGCGCGAGACCTACCAGTGGCGCGGACCCGTTCTCGATGATATCGAACGTCATCGCATGATCCGCCAGCTGGTTGGCATCATGGTCACAGATATGATCGAAGCCACCGATCGGCGCTTGCGGGACAGCAAGGTAAAGTCTGCCATCGATGTCCAAAAGCTCAAACACAATGTGATCGGCTACAGCGAAGAGATGCAGCGCCGCAACCGTGAACTCAAGGATTTTCTTTACAAAAACCTGTACCGCCACTACCGCGTCACACGCATGCAGGTCAAGGCGGAAAGATTGATCGCCGATATCTTTAATCTCTATTGCTCGGAACCGTTGATGTTGCCGACCACCACGCAAGTCAATATTGAAAAACGCGGCCTCGAGCGCACAATTTGTGACTACATTGCCGGTATGACCGACCGCTACGCGATTGAGGAACACCAGAGACTGTTTAACCCATTAGAGAAGCCCTAATGAGCGTTTCGCAGGCATCACTCACCACGGATAAACACGAATTTTGACAAACAATTTAAGAACATCCCTTTTATCTGTGTTTACACCGCCTGATTTGCTAAAGCAAATCATGGTTCGGTGCCGGGGTCTGTGGTTAGAAACGAATCCAAAACACTCTCTTAGAAGAAAGTGAGGCAAGGATGACCCAGCAAACCTATTTAACCCCGGAAGGTGCAGCCAAGCTCAAAGCAGAATTGGCAGAGCTGACAGGCCCCCGCCGCGAAGAGCTTGCACAGCGTCTGCGGGCTGCCATTCAAATGGGTGATCTTTCTGAAAACGCGGACTACCACAAAGCCAAGGAAGACCAGTCCTTTCTCGAAGGCCGCATTCAGGAAATCGAAGCCGTCCTGCGCACAGCAGTCATCGTTGAGAAAACAAACAGCGACATGGTCATGGTCGGTTCACGTGTCACCGTTCAGGAGGATAACTTCGACCCTGAAACCTACAATGTCGTCGGCGCAAAGGAAGCCGATTCGCGCAAAAATAAAATTTCAAACGAATCACCCATTGGAAAAGCCCTGATGGAACATAAGGCTGGAGATGTAGTGGAAGCTGAAACTCCCGATGGCAAGATCCGGTTCAAGATCCTGAAGGTTGAATAAACATCCATGGAACAAAAAAGAGACCGGAAGTGCCGGTCTCTTTTGATTCAGATCTGTTTCACTGTCCGCTGCGGGGCCAGACGGCAAGTTCAAGGGTAATGCGTTCAAAATAACTCTGCGGAGGCATCGCCCCTGTCCCATAATCCATGTCCACGACGGTTGCAAGCAGCTGCAGCGTG
>Ga0105092_10001272_pt1 | contig 13436 bp, 9 predicted proteins | sample PPLLak2March2015_FD_87021 | JGI IMG/M metagenome (GOLD analysis project Ga0105092, IMG submission 87021) | Freshwater sediment microbial communities from Prairie Pothole Lake near Jamestown, North Dakota, USA - PPLs Lake P7 Core (1) Depth... | ecosystem: Environmental > Aquatic > Freshwater >... | reverse complement strand
CCCGCGGGTGCACGCGCCCAAACGCGCGGTCAACCCGAACACACACGGGGTTTCGATACAGCGCAAAAAGCGCGCCACTCAACCGCCGCGGCTGGTTGCACCGACTTCGCAAAAAAGTAAATGAAATGGCATTGGGCGAGACGCCTGCGCTCCCAGCGGACAAGGACAAAAAAAGGCATTTGTCTTCGAGGTCCTTGAGGTCCCTGGGGTTTCCGAGGTCTCTTAAAGTCCCGCCAACAGAATCAAGCCAACGCAGTTTGTCCTTCGAGAAGCGGTCAACTATCCTTAAGAAACAGTGATTCTGTAATTCCGTCGGGGGTTTGCGCAACCAGGGTCCGGTTGGGGTAACCGCTCGCCCTTGCGCAGTAGTCGACTTCTCTAGAAATTTCAACAGCTTCGAATGCTTCAGGATCGTCTTTTCCGAGGTCATGATCCCGCGCTTCTGTCTTCATTCCCGAACATCGCCACCCGCCCCGCAGCGAGAGGAAAATTTCTTTTTGCCGGTGACGAGAAACTCTACCTTCGAGGAACAACCTACGGCCCTTTTCGCCCGAACAATGAAGGTTGCGAGTACCACGATCCGGATGTCGTGGAGCGCGACGTGGCGCTCATGCAGGCGAATGAGATCAATGCTATCCGACTTTACACCGTCCCTCCAGTCTGGCTGCTCGACCTGGCGCAGGCGTACGGCCTTCGAGTCTTGGTCGGCCTTCCCTGGGAACAGCACGTAACATTCCTGGACGAGAAAAAACGCGCTCGCGACATCGAGGAGCGAGTGAGGGCGGGCGTTCGATCCTGTTCGGGTCACCCCGCCATGCTGGGCTACGCGATCGGCAACGAGATTCCAGCTTCGATTGTCCGCTGGTTTGGTCATCGGCGGGTGGAGCGCTTTCTCGCCAGGCTTTATCGGGCGGCCAAAGACCAAGATCCGGGCGGCCTGGTTACTTACATGAACTATCCGACAACGGAGTACTTGCAGCCGGCCTGCCTCGACTTCGTCTGCTTTAACGTCTTCCTCGAGCAACCCGGTCCTCTGGCCGCCTACCTGGCCCGGCTTCAGAACCTGGCCGGCGACAAGCCTCTAGTGGTAACCGAAATCGGGCTGGACAGCCGCCGCAACGGCGAAAAGGTCCAGGCGGATACGCTTCGTTGGCAGATCCGCACCGTGTTCGAGGCCGGATGCTCGGGCGCGTTCGTTTTTTCCTGGACCGATGAGTGGCACCGGGGCGGTCAGGATATCACCGACTGGGATTTCGGCCTCACCGATCGGGCGCGACGGCCCAAGCGCGCTCTCGTGGCGGTCCGTGAAGCTTTTCAGGCTCCGATCGTTCGGCCGGAGGCCCCCTTGCCCCGAATATCGGTCGTCGTCTGTTCATACAACGGGAGTCGGACGCTCCACGAGTGCTGCCAAGGCTTGCGGAGTCTGGATTACCCAGACCTCGAAGTCATCGTGGTAAACGACGGCTCGACCGATCAGACGGCCGCAATTGCGGAGGAGCACTCGTTTCGCGTGATTCGGACCGAGAACGAGGGACTCAGCCGCGCCCGCAACACGGGACTGCGTGCGGCCACCGGTGAGATCATCGCTTATCTCGACGACGACACGGTTCCCGACCCGCAATGGCTTAACCACCTGGCCATCGCCTTTCGCAAATCTAACCACGCGGGGATTGGAGGACCGAATCTCACCCCGGCGGGCGACTCACGAATTGCAGAATGCATTTCGAATGCCCCGGGTAACCCGATCCATGTCCTCCTTTCCGATCATGAGGCCGAGCACATCCCCGGCTGCAACATGGCCTTCAGAAAGGCTGCCCTGGAGGCGATCGGCGGCTTTGACCCACAGTTCCGCATTGCGGGAGATGACGTCGATGTTTGCTGGCGATTGCTCCAAAATGGCCAGACACTTGGGTTCAGCGCGGGCGCCGTCGTCTGGCACCACCGGCGCAACTCGGTCAAGGCGTTCTGGCGGCAACAGGTCAACTACGGCAAGGCCGAAGCCATGCTCGAGATGAAGTGGCCCGAAAAATACAACTCCCTGGGGCATCTGACCTGGGGCAGCAGCATGTATGGAAGCAGGATTCCCGTCTTCTCGCCGTTGCGCCGGTGGCGAATCTACTACGGCGTTTGGGGAACCCGGTTATTCCAGTCTGTCTACGAAGCCGCTCCCGGCACGCTCTTTTCCCTGCCGCTGATGCCCGAGTGGTACCTCGTGATTGCCGGTTTGGCTCTGTTCACGAACATCGGGTTGGTCTGGCCGCCGCTGCTCTGGGCCTTCCCACTGCTCCTCCTGGCCGTCGGCGTTTCAGTCCTCCAGGCGGGGATGAGCGCCGCCAAGGCATCTTTTTCAGAGCCGAAGCCCTGCGGCTACGAGCGCTTGAAACTCTTCTTACTGACCGGGTTTCTACATCAGCTTCAGCCCCTGGCCCGGCTGGTAGGCCGGGCCAGCTACGGACTCACGCCGTGGAGGCGGCGAAAAGCCCCCTACCTGGCCTTTCCGTGGCCGCGCAGTTCCGCGGTTTGGAACGAACATTGGCAGTCGACCGAGCAGCGCCTGTCTGCTCTCGAAACCTTCCTGCGAGACCAGGGCGCAGTCATCCAGCGCGGAGGCGATTTCGACCGGTGGGACCTGGGAATTCGCGGCGGGCTATTCGGCTCCGTCAGGATTCGGATGGCGATTGAGGAACACGGCGGAGGAAGGCAGATGGTACGGTTTCGTTCCTGGCCCTTGTTTTCCCGCATGGCCACTGCTTCCATTCTCTTTTTGGCCTTTCTCGCTGTTCTGGCTGGGGCGGACTATTCCTGGGGAGCGGCGCTCTTTCTTGGTTTGATCGCAGTCTGTTTAACCGCCCGGGCCTTGGGTGATTGTGCAGCCGCGACGGCATCCCATCTTTTTGCACTCAAGAGACTGGAGGAACGACGCAGTCCTTTGGATGGACATGATCCGGCAGAGAGCGAGTTATGCACAAGTACGGATGGACAATCAGGTATCTTCGACGCCAGTGGCTCACACTTCTCCTGATCCTCGCGCTGACCGCGGGGGCGGTGGCGGCGACCGCTCTCCAACCCTGGCCGTTGAAGATACTAGTCGATTACGCGATCGGCGATTCCCGAACGCCAGGGTGGCTCTCTGCCTTGGCCGGCATCTCGCCTTTCGGTCTGAGTCCCTTCGTGCTGGTTGTCGCCGCAGGTTTGGCCAGTCTGGTCATCTTCGCGCTCAACAGCGCCCTTGAGGCGGGCCTGACTCTCGCCTGGAGTGTCGCCGGGCAGCGGATGGCTTATGACCTCTCCGCTGACCTGTTCAAAAAAATGGAGAGTCTTTCCCTTCTGTTTCACCACAAGCACCCGGTCGGGGACTCTCTGAGCCGGCTGACGGGCGACGCCTATGTCGTTTACACCCTGGCCGAAGGTGTTCTGATATCACCCGTACAGCACCTGCTCACGCTGGTTCTTCTGGGCGCGGTCGCGTGGCGTCTGGACTCACAACTCACTTTGCTATCGTTTGCGGTAGCGCCGTTGACGGCCGCTATTGCACTCTATTTGGGCAGGCATCTGAAGGCGCGATCACGCCAAAGCCGGGAAGCACACTCCCGTCTGCTGTCTTTCGTCCACCAGACGCTCGTCGCCCTTCCCGTCGTCCAGGTTTTCAACGCGCAGGCTCGCAACGGCAGTCGGTTCCACTCGCTCGCTGAAGACGCGATCACACTATCGCAACGCGGCGCCCTGCTCAGCGGCTCCTTGGGTTTGGCCGGCGGCTTGACCCGCTCCATAGGGATGGCCGCTGTTCTTTATTACGGAGGACTGCGCGTCCTGAATGGGAACCTGACTGTGGGGGCGCTCGTCGTCTTCGTGGCCTACATGCGTTCGTTGCAAGGTGCGGTCGTCGGCCTCCTGGCGGTTTACGCGAAAATGAAGTCGACCGAGGCGAGCCTGGACCGGGTGGCCGAGATCCTGAATGCGAACGAAACCATCCGGGAGGCTCCGAAGGCCAGGCGTTTGCCCCGGCCGGGAAAAGGGAAATCACGACGGTTAAGCTTCGTCCAGGTGAGCTTTGGCTACGAGCCGGATCGTCCCGTCATCATGGACATCACCCTGGAACTGCTGCCCGGCGAGGTCGTGGCCCTCGTGGGCCCGAGCGGCGCCGGCAAGAGCACCCTCGCCTGCCTGATCCCCCGTTTCTACGATCCCTGGCAAGGGCAAGTCTTGCTCGACGGTGTCGACGTGCGCGATCTTCAGCTCTCGAGTCTGCGCGCCGATGTCGCATGGGTGCCGCAGGAGCCGCTCCTGCTGCCGTTGAGCGTAACCGACAACATACGTTACGGGCGGCCCGAAGCAAGTTTGACGGAAGTAAAGGCAGCCGCGGCGGCAGCCCGGGCGCACCAATTCATCGAACGCCTTCCGCACGGGTATGAGACTGTGATCGGCCAACGGGGAACCACGCTCTCCGGAGGCGAAAAGCAGCGTCTGGCAATCGCCAGAGCACTCCTGAAGGACTCCCCCGTGCTTGTTTTGGATGAGCCTACCTCGTCACTTGATGCCGAAACCGAAGGCCTCTTGCTGGAGGCCCTGGAGGTTCTGATGACAGGGCGCACGACGCTCTTGATTGCGCACCGCATGTCGACCGCGCGGGCGGCCAGCCGCGTTGTCGTCCTCCGCGATGGCCGAATCCGGGAGACAGGGTCCGGAAAACAACTGCAGGAAGCCCCCGCCGGCCATACACTCGGCTGGCGGGTCGACAGCTTGACCGGGGAGGTGAAAGGGTGAGCGCCTGGTGGTTGCGCCTGGCAAGCTTTGCGCGTCCTCATTGGGCGAAACTGTCGCTGCTCGCATTTCTTATGTTGCTCAATGTCGGACTCGATCTGCTCAAACCCTGGCCCCTGAGCCTGATTGTCGATCATCTGCTTACCAATCGCCCGCTTCCGCCTGCGGCCGGGTGGATCGCGAGCCTGCCCGGTGGAGGGGCAACAGCCGGCCTGCTCACCTGGCTCGCCGCCGGCGTTCTTATCCTGTTCTTGCTCAGCCAAACGGTCCTTACCCTGCAGGGATACGTGCAAGCGGGTGTCGGCCAGCGAATGGCCTATGAATTAGGCGGATCGCTGTTTGGTTACCTGCAGCGCCTCTCGCTCAGCTTCCATGGCCGGCGGCCAGCCGGGGACCTCGTTCGTCGCGTGACGGTCGACAGCGGTTGTATCCGGGACCTGTTCACGGGAGTCGTTCTGCCGGTTTTGACCGCCGTCGTCACGCTGGCGACGATGTTCGTGATTATGTGGCGGTTGGACCGATCGCTGGCGCTTCTGGCCTTGTTCGTGGCCCCTGTGATGGCGGCGCTGATTCGGATCTTTAACGGTCCCATGACGGAACGGGCATATGGGCACCAGCAGCTCGAAGGCCAGATGATGTCTCATGCCGAGCAGGTGCTGACTGCCATACCGGTGGTTCAAGGTTTCAGCAGAGAGTCGTACGAGGAACAGCGGTTTCGAGATCTGGCTCGCCGCACGCTCCGCGCCTCCATTCGATCAACCGTCGCGCAGTCGCAATTCCGAGTCGGCGTGAATGCCGCAGCCGCGGTTGGCACGACAGCGGTCATGATCGTTGGAGGCCACCACGTGCTCCAGGGCCGGCTCTCTCTGGGGAGTCTCCTGGTTTGCCTGAACTACCTGGCCTCTCTCTACGCGCCCCTGTCCGCGCTCGCCTTTCTCTCCTCGGGATTCGCTGCCGCTACAGCAAGAGCGCGTCGGGTCATTGAGATTCTTGATGCGGACGAGGAAGTGCGAGATTTGCCGGGCGCGCGGTCGCTCGGAAGCCGCCAGGACGGTCTACGAGGCAGGGTGGAGTTTGATCAGGTAACGTTCGGATACGAGACTGGCCGCCCGGTTTTGCGCGAAATCTCCCTCCAAGCCTGTCCCGGCGAGCTGGTGGCCCTGGTGGGCAGAACCGGCGCCGGGAAGACCACGCTAGTCTCGTTGATCCCGCGCTTGTTCGATCCATGGGAAGGACGCGTGACGATTGATGGTGTCGATCTGCGCACAGTAAGCCTGGCCAGTCTGCGAGCCGAGGTTGCCCTGGTGCTGCAAGAGCCCTTTCTGCTGCCGCTGACGTTAGCCGAAAACATAGCGTACGGAAGACCGACCGCCAGCCGAAAGGAGATTATCGCCGCCGCTCGAGCGGCGAACGCCGACGAGTTCGTCGAACGGTTGCCGCAAGGATATGACACTCGGCTGCAGGAAGGCGGGGTAAATCTGTCAGGGGGACAAAGGCAAAGGATAGCAATTGCGCGAGCCCTCCTGCGGAACGCCGCAGTGCTGATTCTCGACGAGCCTACCTCGGCCCTCGATACCGAAAGCGAAGGGCATTTCGTTCAGACGCTGGAGCGGGCCAGGGCAGGACGCACCACCCTCGTCATCGCCCACCGGCTGTCCACCATTCAACGCGCTGATCAAGTGGTTGCGCTTGACGAGGGGAGGATAGTCGAAGCCGGTCCGCCCGAAGACTTGCTGTCGGCAGGCGGCCTTTATCAGCACCTCCACGCACTCCATTTCGGGAGGGCCGGCCGATGAAATATTGCGTGGTGAACGCTGACGACTTTGGCCTCAGCCCCGGCATAAACCGCGGCATTCTCGAAGCGCACCGGGCCGGGATCGTCACGAGTACCAGTTTGATGGTCAATACTCCGGGCAGTGCGGAAGCGGCGAGCGTCAGCCGTTCCTTTCCGAATCTGAGCCTTGGTCTGCATGTCAACCTGACAAATGAAAGCCCCGATCCCGCTGCCGCGCTCTCTGCCTGGAAGGACTTCAGCGCGGAATTGGAAAATCAATTCAGGCGTTTTTGCGAGCTCATCGGATGCCTCCCGACGCACCTCGACGCGCATCAGAATGTGCAGCGGGATCCGCGCGTGCTCCCGTTCCTTCTCGACCTGGCGCGCCGTCACCGGCTGCCGCTGCGAGAGCATTCTCGTGTTCGGTATTTCCCGAGCTTCTATGGCCAGTGGGACGACGGCGAGACGCATCTTGAGCAAATCAGTGTCGAGAGCCTGCTCCGCATGCTCGAGACCGAGTTTGGCGACGGCTTCACTGAGCTCAGTTGTCATCCGGGTTACGTCGACCCGAATTTTCAGTCCTTCTATCGGTGGGAAAGGGAGGCGGAGCTGAAAACACTCTGCGATCCCCGCGTGCGGGCGAGACTCCAGGGACTGGACATCCGGCTTGTCAGTTTCAGAGACCTGGCCAAGGCAGGAGAGGCCCTATGTTGAAGCGAGACGCGTTTGAGCGTTCAGCGTTCGGCGTTCAGCGTTCGCCGTTCAGCGTTCATCGCTCAGCGTTCGCCGTTCAGCGGTCACCGTTCAGCGTTCGACGTTCAGCGTTCACCGTTCAGCGGTCACCTTTCAGATTCGCGATTCCTCCAGGAACAGTATGGAGACCGACTTTGGGAGGAAAACGGTGAGGAATGCGGGTGAACCACCCAATACCCAGAACACTCCGCCGAAGGGACCACAAGAGAGCCCGAGGAGAACAAGTTAAATGGTTGTTGTCGTTTCGCCCTCCAACGTTGCCGGGTTTCCGGACGGTGGGGGGCACTTCTGGGTCTACATGCAATACATCGAAGGGCTGCGACAGCTGGGGTGTGAGGTGTATTGGCTCGAACGGTGTCCGGTTGGGGCCGGGGCGAACGGGCAGCAGGACACCCAGGCGCTAAGAACCTTCTACGCCCGGGCGGAACGGTTCGGCTTCCGGGGAAACGTCATCTTGTACAGCGAAGGCCAAAACGGGGTCGAGCTCACCGGTTCGGGCGTCGACCGTCACCACGCCGAGGCCGTCTTTCAGCGCGCCGATCTTTTGCTCAATTTCTACTACGCGATCCCGCCGGGCCTGCTCGCCTGCTTCCGACGCACGGCGCTGGTGGATATCGATCCCGGGCTTCTTCAATTCTGGATTTCCACGGGCCAGCTCCGGGTCCCTCCGCACGATTACTATTTCACTATTGGAGAGACGGTCGGCACTCCACAAGCCCTCTTCCCCGACTGCGGACTGCCCTGGGTACACATCCGGCCGCCGGTTTGCCTCGACCTCTGGCCGTACATCGCGGACCCGTCTACAAGAGCGTTCACGACGGTCTCGAGTTGGTGGGGCGACGAATGGATAACTGACGGCAAGACCGTTTACGAGAACAATAAGCGGGTAACCTTCCTCGAGTTTGCCCGGCTCCCCCGGCTGATCGATTGTCCGTTAGAGCTCGCCATTTACTACGGCGAGGGAGATGCGGACGACCTTCGAACCCTGAGGGAAAACGGGTGGGAAATCCGCCATTCCGCCGAAGTTGCCGACACGCCGGACAAATACCAGGCTTATGTCCAAACGTCCCGGGGAGAGTTCAGCTGCGCCAAGCCTTCCTGCATGAAATTCCAGAACGCCTGGATCAGCGATCGAACTCTGTGCTACCTGGCCAGCGGAAGGCCGGCGGTTGTTCAGGATACGGGGCGAAGCAGCTTTCTGCCCAGCGGAGAAGGTCTGTTTCGATTCTCCACACTGGACGAGGCGGCTGACGCGCTCTCTCGGGTCGACGCCGACTATGAAAAGCACCGCCGGGCGGCCCGCGAGATAGTCGAAGCCTGCTTTGACGCCCGGCCAACCCTGGAGCGCATTCTGAGGACGACTCTGAGATGAGAAATCAACTGAGCTTCCCGGTCCCGGCCACCAACTACCCTCCGGCGACGCGCGCCCGGGTGATTGTCTGGGGAATGCTCGCTGCCTTTCCGTTCGGCGGCATGACCTGGCAGGCGCTCCATTACGTGGCCGGATTGCGCCGCCTGGGTTTCGATGCCTGGTACGTCGAGGATTCGGATGGCGAGATGCTTGATCCCCTGACCTTGTGGAACACGTCGGACTACTCGGCCAATGTCCGCTATCTCTCCACTTGGATGGCCCTTATCGGTCTCGGGAACAGGTGGGTATTCAGGCCGCCGGGGCATCCCGAAATCTGCATGGGGGCGCGTGATTGCGCCGGCCTCGAGTTGCTGTATCGGGAAGCAGACCTCGTGATGAATCTGTGCGGCTACCACTCGGTTGGTCCGCGGCACCCGGATCTTCGCTGCCTGGCCTATGTGCAAACGGACCCGATGGCCGACCAGGTGAAAGTCGCGAAGGGCGAATCAAAAATTCTGTCCCAACTTGATACTTACGATCACCTCTTCACTTATGCCGAGAACATCGGGGCGGACGATTGTCTGGTTCCGATGGAGCGGTATCGCTGGCATCCCACGCGACCGCCCGTTTGCCTCGACTGGTGGGCTATGGACAGAGGCCCCTCGCCTGGCGCCGCTTTGACCAGTATTTCCAACTGGTCGCACTGGAACAATACGGTGGAATGGCAAGGCCAGCGGTATTACTGGCGAAAAGATCGGGAGTTCCGGCGCTTCATCCACCTTCCGGAGAAGTCCCCGGTCCCCTTGGAGTTGGCCCTGGACGGCATCGGCGATCTTGAAACGGAAGAGATGAGAAATCAGGGATGGCGGATCGTCCCAGCCCGCGATCTGAGCGACCCGCTTGCCTATCTCCGGTACATCTCGGCGTCACTGGGTGAATTCAGCGTCGCCAAAGATCAGTATGTGCGGCCGCGAACCGGCTGGTTCAGCGACCGGAGTGTCTGTTACCTGGCCGCCGGCCGCCCGGTGATCGCCCAAGAAACGTGTTTCAGCCGCTTCATCCCGACCGGCCGGGGACTCTTCGCATTCCAGACGCAGGAGGAAATTCTGGCCGCGATCGACGCGGTGCAGACCGATCCCGAGGCCAACTGCCGCGCGGCGCGGGAGATCGCCGCGGAGTATTTCGCGGCCGAGACGGTGATCGGCAGCTTCATGCAACGGATAGGGTTTTAGGCGATGATGCGAGGCGAAAACCAGACCGCTCTAAGAATTGCTCAGGCGGCCCCCTTGTGGGCTTCGGTCCCGCCTGCCGATTACGGCGGGACCGAACTGCGCGTCTCCTGGCTGACCGAGGAACTGATCCGGCGGGGACACCAGGTGACCCTTTTCGCGTCCGGAGATTCAAAAACACGAGCGCGGCTCAGCTCTGTCTATCCGCGGAACCTGTTGGAGGCCATGCAAGGCGGTTCGACGTTGAACTACACGCATTACGCCAGTGCTTCGCTTGCCGAGGCCCTCCGCGGAGGCGAAAACTTCGATCTCCTTCATTGTCACACCGATTTGGAGCACATCGCCTTCGCTATTCTCGCGTCGATTCCCGTAATTTACTCCCTGCGCACCGCCCTATCGATCGACGATCAGTGGCTCATCGAACGGTACCCCGAAATCGAGTTTGTGGCGATGAGCCGTTCGCAAATCAGCCAGGTGCCGCCAAGGCGGCGTCCGAGCATCCCGGTCATCCACAACGGATGCGACTTCGATCATTACGACCTCTCCACCGAGCCTGGCCGGTATTTGGCCTTCCTCGGCCGAATGGGTCCCCACAAGAACCCGTTGGGCGCCATTCAGATTGCCCGCTCGGTTGATATGCCGATTGTGCTCGCTGGGCAGCCGCAAGACCGGAGTGAGAGAGCCTATTTCGACGCCGAGATCCGGCCGCTGATTGACGGCGAGAGGGTCAGGTACATCGGGCCGGTTGACCAGGCGCGAAAGCGCACCTTTCTTAGGGAGGCGGCGGCCCTGCTCTTTCCGATCGAGTGGGAGGAGCCTTTCGGAATCGTCATGATCGAAGCCATGGCCAGCGGAACACCGGTAATCGCGTACAGGCGCGGATCGGTGCCTGAGGTCGTTGATCCGGGAATAACGGGATTCTACGGCGAATCGGTCGAAGAGTTGGCGGGAATGGTGCCTGCGGCTCTCGAACTGGACCGACGCCGGGTTCGCGAACACGCGCGCCGGCGTTTCAGCCACGGGCGGATGGTGGATGAATACGTAGAGCTGTATCGAAAAACCATACAGGGCGCAAGGGGTGGGCTGGACGTAGCGGCGGTTGAGTGACTCGCCGTTTTGTGGCGAGCTGTATCGAAACCCCGCTGACCACAAGGGATATCTCAAATGGCAATGAAAGCCAGCGTCATCATCAACAACCGCAACTACGGGCGGTTCTTGGGGGCAGCCATCGAAAGCGCTCTTAACCAGACCTATCCGCAAACCGAGGTGGTTGTTGTTGATGACGGCTCAATCGATGAATCGCGAGAGGTGATAGCGAGGTATGCAGACAGGTTGATCCCTGTGCTGAAGGAAAACGGCGGACAGGCGTCCGCCTTCAACGCGGGGTTGGCGGCAAGCAGCGGTGAAGCGATCCTCTTCCTGGATTCCGACGACGTGCTGTTGCCGACAGCAGTCGAAAAGGCGACCGCTTCGCTCGACGATCCCGAGCTGGCGAAGGTGCACTGGCGTTTGCGGGTTATCGATGAAGACGGCAAGGAAACCGGCCAGTTCCGACCGGGCGGCCGGCTGGCCGAAGGCGATCTACGCGAAACCGCACTCCGGCTTGGCCCCACCCAATACCTGAGCGCACCAACCAGCGGGAATGCGTGGTCGCGCGGGTTCCTGGAGCGGATCTTTCCGGTCCCCGAACTGTTTCGGCAAGGAGCCGACACCTATCTCTTCGAGCTTGCGCCTTTTCTTGGCACGGTCCGCCGGCTTCCGGAGGCGCAGAGCCTCTATCGAAAGCACGGCGGGAACTATCACGCCAAGATGACCCTCGAAGACAAGCTGAGACGCCAGCTGCTTTTTTACGACGCCTGTGTCGGGAGGCTGTGCCTGTACCTCCAGCAGATGGGGCCAGCCATCGACCCGGAAGTCTGGAAGCGGCATTCGTGGTGGCACCGGCAGGCGCTCGCAGTCGAGGAACTCGCGCAACTCCCGAGGTCCGGTCAGCCAATCATCATGGTGGACGAGGCCGCCTGGGAACCCGGGCCGATTGCCGGTCGACCTCGAATCCCCTTCCTGGAGAGGAACGGCGATTATTACGGATCACCGGCCGAAGGCCAAACCGCCATTTTGGAGCTGGAGCGTCTCAGGCAGTCAGGCGCCGGCTTTATCGCCTTTGCCTGGCCGGCCTTCTGGTGGTTCGACCGGTACCCGGAGCTCTTCCGTTACTTGCGCTCCAGGTACACCCGCGTTCTTCACAACGACCGCCTGGTCGTGTTCGAACTGTGAGAGGAGTTTAGATATGTCTCAACTATCCGTCGGATTTGTCCCCAGGGACCGTTTCTGCAAGGCTGCCGGGTCCCTCCAGGCTCTCTTTGACCGGACCCGCATCCCTTTCGAGCTAATCATCGTTGACTGCAATATTCCGGCTCGATTCCGAGAGGAGATCGACCGCGTGATCAAGGGAGCCAGGAACCTGCGGATCATCAAGACCAACGAGTACCTGCTCACAAACCAGGCCTACAACCTGATGATTCCGGAAATGAAAACGGAGTATGTCCTCTTGATGGAAAACGACATCCTGGTGGAGGAGGAGTCTCTGTCCCGGCTGATAGCCGCGTGCGAAGAGTACCCGGCAGACGTGGCGGTCCCCCTCATTTTCGAGCAACAGGAGGAATTCAGGAAGGTTCACTTCGACGATCGACTTGGCAGTATCGAGCGGATCGCCGGGCCCGACGGGATCAAGCGGCAGATCGCGCCGCGCCCAGTGTCCAAGGAACACGACGTCGGTACCGGGCGCCGCACCATCGGGATGATCGAGACCCATTGCGTGCTTTACCGGCGCCACGTGTTTGATCAGATTGGCCCATTTGACGAAACGATGAGCACACGGGCGGAGGTCGATGTGAGCCTTGCTCTCAATGAGGCCGGGGTGCGGGTCGTCTTTGAGCCAAACGCCCACGTTGTCTATGCCCCGCCACCGCCCATCTACCCGGAAGAAAGGGACTACTACCTGTTCAAGTGGGACATCGATCGCGCGGTTCGAAACCATGAGCACCTGGCCGAGAAATGGAACCTGGTGCACCTTCCCAACTCGGTGGACTTCGTCAAGATGCGCCGCACGCTGGCCAGGGATGTCGACCCCCGATTGCAGCAGCGACGGGAGGTGCAGTACCGCGCAATGCTTGAGAAGGCGGCCCGGGACATTGCGGCCGTGATCCCGCCTGGTGGCAAATTCATCCTCGTCGATGACGTCCAGTGGAAAGCCAACGAAGTAGCCAAGGACCGCCAGGCCTTCCCTTTTCTGGAACGGGACGGAGAGTACTGGGGAGCGCCGCCTGACGATGGCACGGCCATTCAAGAGCTGGAGCGGCTGCGCACCGCGGGTGCCAGCCACATTGTGTTTGCCGAACCTGCCTTTTGGTGGTTCGAACATTACCCCGACATGCTGGCCCACGTGCGCAGCCGGTACGGGCGTGTTCTGGAAAACGAACGGATGGTCATTTTCGCGCTGAAGTAAAGAGGCAAGGCAGCGAGGCGCGATGGATGCCGGACCAATATGGAGTGCGGCGGCAGAAGTCTG
>Ga0105092_10001271_pt1 | contig 13447 bp, 5 predicted proteins | sample PPLLak2March2015_FD_87021 | JGI IMG/M metagenome (GOLD analysis project Ga0105092, IMG submission 87021) | Freshwater sediment microbial communities from Prairie Pothole Lake near Jamestown, North Dakota, USA - PPLs Lake P7 Core (1) Depth... | ecosystem: Environmental > Aquatic > Freshwater >... | reverse complement strand
GTGGTCGACGCGGCGCTGTTGAGCGTGCCGACGACGCGTGTGCCGCTGCCCTGGGGGCCATCGGGCGCCGCTGACGTGATCAGCGGGAAGTTCTGGAGCCCGTTCGCCCCCGAATCGCCGTCGCCCGGATCGTTCGGCGTCACGCCGCCGAAGCTTCCGGGAGCCAGGTCGATCCCGAGGACGTCCGTTGGCGGCGGGTCGGCGAAGTTGATCGGAGTGCGAGTGGAATGGATGGAGTTGCCCCGGATCGTGGCTTTCCCCGCGAGGACGCCGACTCCGGCCGCCGGGCTGGCCGTCCGGCCGCTGTTCGCGATCAGGTTGCCCTCGCCCGCGCCGATCCCGCCGATGATCGCCCCGGAGGCGTTCTGCACGGAGACGCCCCCCAGTTGCGTGCTCAGGTCGATGGTTCCCGTCGGGTCGGTGCCGATGAAGTTGCCCTCGATGACCGGAGCTCCGGAGGAAACGCCGATCCCCACGCGGACGCCGCCGATCCGGTTGCCGCGGATCTGGACGTCGCCCTGCGAAAGCGTCTGGATTCCGTATGCGCCGTGGCTCACGAACACGCCCACGATGATCGCGCGCTCGCCGGTGACGTCGAGGCCGAAGAAGTTGCCTTCGATGGTCGCGTCGGCGGTTCCCTGGACGAGTACACCGGACAGGTTGCTGCCGAAGGCGTTCCTCGCGGCAGCGGCGGACCCGCCGACCACGGCGCTTCCGGCGGTGACGTGGACGCCGTTGGCCGCGTCCTGTCCGGCGAGCGTCTCGAGGCCGGAGGCCTTCAAGCCGATCAGGTTTCCCTGGACGAGGTGGCCCGTTCCTCCGGAAACGCTGACCTGGCCGAAGTTGAAACCGGCGATCAGGTTCCGGTCGGCGGGGAGCGTCCCGCCCACCCGCGCTCCGGTCTGCCCGGAGATCGAGACGCCGGCGGACACGTTGCCGTTCGCCGGGAGCGTTGCGCCGTCCGCCAGCGTCCCGAGGAAGTTGCCGGCGACGACGTTGTTCGTCCCGGCGCCAGTGAGCTGAATCGCGGCCGTGTTGCAGCGGTGCACGACGAGCCCGCGGATCGTGACGTTGCTCGCGGATGACGCGAAGCACGCGCCGCTCGCGTTCGCCGTGACGACCACCTGCAGCACCGTGTCGAGCCCTTCGCCGACCGGGCGGGTGTTGGGAGAGGCGCCGCCCTGGGTGTAGCCGTCGATCGTCACGGCGTCCGTGATGCCGGGCAGGTCGGAGGCGAGCGTGATCGTGTGCGGGCCCGTGCCGACGATCGCGAAGGCGATCGTGTCGGCGCCGGGATTGGTGTTGGCGTCCGTGATCGCCTGTCGGAGCGAGCCGGCGCCAGCGTCGGCGGTCGTCGTGACCGTGTACGTGTTGCCGAAAGCGAGAGCCGCGAGCAACGAGCCGGCGAGTCCGAGTGCCAACCGACGCATGTCTTTCTCCTTCTTTGAAGGCCCGCCCTCAGGGCAGGCTGAGCCGTCCACCGACCCGTCCACCGGACGCAGGCCCCCGTGTGTAGGGAACGCTGGCGAGAGCCAGCGGTAACGCAGAACCCCGGCAGTAGGCGTGCCGTCCACCGTGCTCGAGCCCTCGGCCGTAGGCAACGCCGGGCGTAGCCCGGCGGTAACCACGCTGGCCGCAGGCCAGCGGTAACTCAATAGTGCTCGACCGCGATTGTTCACGTATGGCCTCACGTTACGGAAGCGAGAAGCCTTTTACCAAGAACGCCGCCATCTGGCCGCGGTTGACGATGTTCAGAGGGCAGTAGTTGGTGCCGCCGCAGCCGCCCGTGATCTCGTCGGAGGCGAGCTTCTCGACCCAGTCGGCGTAGGTCGACGGGCAGGCGACGTCGTCGAAGACGCCCGTGCAGGGAGGAGGAGTGAAGCTGGAGCCGTACTTGCCCTTGAGCAGAAAGACCGCCATCTGATCGCGGCGGACGGGATTGAGCGGGCAGAAGTTGCCCCCGCCGCAGCCTCCGGTGATGCCTTCGGCCGCCATCTGTTCGATCCACGGAGCGAAATTCGAGGTGCACGGGACATCGGGGAAATCCCCCGAACAGGGCGGCGGTACGTAGCAGATGCCGTGCTTGGCCTTCAGGACGAAGACGGCCATCTGCTGGCGGGTGACGTTGGTGGACTGGCAGTAGTTTCCGCCCCCGCATCCGGCCGTGACGCCGGCCGCGACGAGCTTCGATATGGCGCTGTCGAAGAGGCTCAAGGGCACGATGTCCGAAAAGCGCGAGACGTAGCCGTTGCGGAGGGTGCCCGAAAGACCGCCGGGATTCGTCACGGCGATGTCGTAGACGCCCCCCGGGTTGAGCGCAGGGCCGACGAAGCGGAGCTCGCGCTCGTTCTGGAACGTGACCGCGACAGGATTGCCGCCGATCGTCATGGTCGCGCCCGGCTCGAAGAGGTGCCCGACGATCGACTGATCGAAGTCATCTCCGGGGCCGCCGACGCCCCGGGTCGTGCGAAAAATGATCTCCTGCCAGAGCTCGGAGGTGCTTCCCTCGGGGTTGGTCGCCGAAGCGGTCACGGGGGCGCCGGCCTGGATGGGGGTCGGGAGGAGCACGTTGAACGCCACGTTGCCCGTTCCGTCCGTCGTCACCTGGGTCGAGCCGATGTACGTCTCGGCCTGCAGCAGGGCCCTGGGCCGCGCCCGACAGGACGGGTTCGCGTAGAAGTCGAGATCGAAGGTCGTTGACGCGAGGCTGTTGAGCGTGCCGATGATTCGAGTGCCGCCGCCCTCCGGAACGGCCGACGTGATCAGCGGGTAGTTCTGGAAGTCGTTGCCGAAGGAGTTCCCGCCACCGTCAGCGTCGCCGAGGTCGTTCGGGTTCTGGCCGCCGGGATTGCTGTTGAGGTTGAGATCGATGGCCATTCCGACGCCGTTGCCTTCGACGCCGCCGAAGCCGTTGTTGAAGATCCGGTTGCCACGGATCGGGTTCCTCACCGCAAAATCGGTGACGAGGATGCCGACCCAACCGTTGTAGGCGATGACGTTGCCCTGGCCCGCGCCGATGCCGCCGACGACCTGGTCGTGGTTGCTGATCCACAGGCCCATGATCCGGTTGCCGAAATTCTTCGTGGCGGTGGTGTCCGTCCCGAAGAAGTTCCCGTAGAGGGGAGCCGCCTTGATGTCGAGGGACAGGCCGTAGTCGAAACCGCCGATCACGTTGCCTTCGCCCGGTCCGACGCCTCCGATCGTGGCGCCTCCAGGGCTCCCGACCTCGATGCCGACGAGGCCGCTCGAGATGACTCCCGCCTGGGCCGCGTCGACCCCGATGAAGTTGCCCCGGATGATTGCCTGGGAGCTGCTGACGAAGATGCCGGTATCCATCCCGGCGACGACGTTGGGAGCGTTCGGATCGGTCCCGCCGATCGTGACGGGATCGTTCTGCGTGATGGTGATCCCGTCGCCGGCGCCGGTCGTGCCGGGCATCTGCCGGATCCCGCTGATGTCCGTGCCGATGAGATTGCCCTGGACGACGCCTTCCTGAATCTTCACGCCCGAACCGTCTAACGAGATGAGATTGCGCTGCGCGGGCGTCAGGCCTCCGACGCGCGAGCCGGGATGCAGCACGGTGACGCCGGCGCCGCCCGCGTAGCCCTGGAGGCCGTCCGGGCTGGACCCGAGGAAGCAGCCTTCGACGACGAGGTTGGAGTGCAGCTCGGCGAAGCTCCCGGACACCTGGTCCAGGGAGAAGCGGTTGATCGCGAGCCCTCGAATGGTCACGTTGATCGCCTCGACGACGAGGCCGTTGCCGGTCGTCCCGGTGCCGGCGATTTCGATCCTGAGGACGGTGTTCAGCCCCAGGCCTACCGGGTTCGTGTTGGCTGAGGACCCCGACTGCGTGTAGCCGTCGATCGTCAAGGCGTCGGTGATCGCCGGAAGCGACGTCACCGGCACGATGGTCTGGACCCCCGAGCCGACGATGTTGAAGGCGATCGTGTCGGCGCCGAGGCTTGCGTTGGCGTCCGTGATCGCCTGGCGGAGAGACCCCGGTCCCGCGTCGGCGGTCGAGGTCACCGTGTAGGTAGTCGCGGAGACGAGCGCCGCGGCCGCGAACAAGGCGCCAGCCATTCCGAGTCGTTTGAGCATTGGGTCCTCCTGTCCCTAGACTCGACAAAAGCGGCGACCGGGGGCCAAAAAAGAAGGGCGGGCTGCGAGCCCGCCCCCGGAGACGGAGTGGTTTCTTAAGGAAGGTCGAACGCGTTGTACAGGAACGCCGCCATCTGGCCGCGCGTGACGTTGGTGAGCGGGCAGTAGTTGTTGCCGCCGCAGCCGCCCGTGACCCCTTCCGCCGCGAGCTGTTCGATCCAGGGACTGAAGGGCGACGCGCAGCTGACGTCGTCGAAGTCGCCGTCGCAGGGCGGCGGCAGGTACGACGCGCCGTGCAGGGCCTTGAGGATGAAGACCGCCATCTGATCGCGCCGAACGGGGTTGCCCGGGCAGTAGTTGTCGCCGCCGCAACCCCCCGTGATGCCCTCCTCGGCGAGCTGCTCGATCCACGGCGCAAAGCCGGAGCCGCAAGGAACGTCGTCGAAAACTCCCGTGCAGGGCGGCGGTGCGTAGCAAATCCCGTACTTGGTCTTCAGGAGGAAGACCGCCATCTGCTGGCGGAGCGTCGGCTGATTGATGCCGTAGTTGCCGCCGCCGACGCCGGCCGTGATGCCGTTGGCGACGAGGCTCGTGATCTGCGTGTAGAACTGACTGCCCGGGATGTCGTTGAAGTTCGCGATCCAGGCGTTCGGAAGCGTCCCGGAGGCGCCGCCGCCGGGATTGGCGACCGTGAGGGCGTTGATGCTCCCGGCCGGGAGCGCCGGGATGTTCGCCGTGATCGTCGTCGGATTGTCGACGGTCACGCCCGTCGCCGGGACTCCTCCGACCGTGACCGTCGCGCCCGCCTCGAACGCCAGGCCGCGGATCTGCGCGCCGATGACGCCGCTCGGAGGTCCGGACACCGGGTCGAGAGAGAGCACGAATCGCGGCGAAAGCTCGGACGTCGCTCCGGACGGGCTCGTGGCCGTGGCTGTGATCGGCGACCCGTTCGCAACGGCGACCGCGAGGATCTCGTTGAAGTCGGCGTTGCCGGACCCGTCAGTCGTGACTTCGATCGAGCCCAGGTACGCCTTCGCCTCGTCCTGCTCCTGAGGGCGGCCGTTGCACGCGGGGTTGGAGTAGAAGTCGACGTCGAAGGTGGTCGACGGTGTGCTCTGGAGCGTTCCGGCGATCGTCGTATTCGAGCCGCCGTAAGTCACCGAGGAGATCAGGGGATAGTTCTGGTAGCCGTTCGGGCCGCCATCCCCGTCTCCGGCATCATTGATGTTGACGCCTAGATCGAAGAGGTTGGCGCCGGTGAGGTCGATGGCGAGGCCGCTGTCGGCCTGGATTCCCGCGTTGTCGAAGATCGAGTTCCCGCGCACGGTGGCGTTGGTGCCGTGGACCGCGACACCTGAATAGCCCCGGTTGTACGCGACGATGTTGCCCTCGCCCGGGCCGACGCCGCCGACCGTCGTGTTCGAGGAGTTGACGTTTACTCGAATCCCAAAGTAGCCGTTGGCGAGGCGGACAGTGCCCGTCCCGTCGGTTCCGACCTGGTTGCCCTGGACGATGGTGTCGCTGCCTTCGATGTCGATCGCCGAGTCGATCGCTCCTCCGATCCGGTTGCCCGCGCCGGCGGCCGAACCGCCGATCGTGTTGTTGCTGGCGCTGGTGCCGACGGAGATGCCGCCGGAGTTGGTATTGATGACGATCGTGCCCGTGACGTCGAGCCCGACGAAGTTTCCTTCGATACGGTTGCCGGTGCCGTTCACGAAGACGGAGCTGACGAAGACGTTCCGGGCAGCCGCCGCAGTGCCCCCCACGACGTTGTTAGCGCCTCCGCCGGTATTCATCGAGGCCGGTCCCGCCGGGACGAGGAGATGAAGGCCGGTGATGTCCGTGCCGACCAGGTTGCCCGCGACGAGCGAATTCGAGACCGGCTGCGTGATCCCCAGTCCGAAGGCGATGTGATCGGCGAACAGGCTGTCGCCGGAGACCAGGTTCCGGGCGGCCGGCGTCGTGCCTCCGATCCGGGCGTTGGTCTGAGAGCGCGGATTGACGCCGCCGCCGTAGGGCGTGAGCGCCTGCGTGCCGGCTGCGTTTGTGCCGATGAAGCAGCCCTCGAGGACGAAATCCGTGTGCGCGCCCGTGGTCGCGACCGCCTGCTCGGTACACCGGTTGACGACGAGGCCGCGGATCGTGACGTCGTCGGCGGCGGCGAAGAGGCACGGTGCAGCGCCGGCGTTGGTCCCGTCGATCTCGATCTGGAGGACGGTGTTGAGTCCCTGGCTGGCCGGGTTCGTGTTGGCGGAGGAGCCGGACTGCATGTAGCCGTCGATCGTTACGGGCTCCGTGATCTGAGGCAGCGGGGAGGCCGGTGCGATCGTGTGGACGCCGGAGCCCACGATCGCGAAGGCGATCGTGTCGGCGCCCGGATTGGCGTTGGCGTCGAGGATGGCCTGGCGGAGGCTTCCCGCCCCGGAATCTGCCGTCGAAGTCACAGTGTAGGTCGTCGCGGATGCGGCTGCGGAAACGGCAAGAAACAGGGCCACCAGCGCGGGTTGGCGACGGGTCATGGTTCCTCCTGTGGGAGAACTCGTCATGTGTAAGAAAAAAGGGACAGGGCGGGAGCCCTGTCCCTTCGAGTGGCATGGCATCGGGATGGCTACGGAAGACTGAACGTGTTCACCAGGAAGGCCGCCATCTGCCCGCGGCTGGCGTTCGTGAGCGGGCAGTAATTCCCCCCGCCACAACCTCCCGTGATTCCCTCGGCAGCGAGCTGTTCGATCCAGTCGGCGAAAAGCGACGGGCACGTCACGTCACCGAAGTCCCCGCTGCAGGCCGGCGGCACGTAAGAGGAGCCGTGCTTGGCCTTGAGCAGGAAGGCCGCCATCTGGTCCCGACGCACGGGGTTGGTCGGGCAGAAGTTGTCCCCGCCGCAGCCGCCCGTGATCCCCTCGGCAGCGAGGGCCTCGATCCACGGCGCGAAGCCCGAAGAGCAGGGCACGTCGTCGAAGACGCCCGTACAGGCGGGCGGCGCGTAGCAGACGCCGTACTTCGACTTCATGAGGAACACGGCCATCTGCTGGCGCAAAGTGTTCTGCGCCACCCCGTAGTTGCCGCCGCCGACGCCCGCCGTGATCCCGTTGGCCACGAGCTTTGTGACCTGGTCGTAGAACTGCTGGCCCGGCGGAACGTCGTTGAAGGACGCGATCCACGCGTTGGGCAGGGTTCCCGAGAGCCCCCCGCCGGGGTTGGCGACGGTCAGGTCGTTGATCGAGCCCGCAGGCAGGGCCGGGATGTTGGCGAAGATCGTGTTGGCGTCGTTGACCACGACTCCGGTTGCGGGAACGCCACCGACCGTCACGGTCGCCCCGTCGACGAACGAGAGGCCTTTGATCTGGGCGCTCGAGTGGCCGCCGGGCGAGCCCGCCCGGGGCGTCAGCGAGAGGACGAATCGCGGCGTGAACTCGGAGGTGCTCCCGTCGGGAGCCGTCGCCGTGGCGGTGACGGGGGAGCCGTCGGGAACCGCCACGGGAAGCGCCTGGTTGAAAGCAACGTTGCCGGACCCGTCGGTCGTGACCTGCACGGACCCGAGAAACGTCTTCCCTTCGGGAAGATCCTGCGGTCTGCGCGAACAGGCGGGGTCGGCGTAGAAGTCGAGGTCGAAGATCGTCGCCGCGGTGCTGTTGAGCGTGCCGGCGACGGTCGTGCTCGCCCCGCCGTAGGTCACCGACGTGATCACCGGGAAGTTCTGCCCGTTGTTGGGGCCGGTGTCGGCGTCACCGGCGTCGTTCAGCGTCACGCCGAGCCCCGCGGTCAGAAGGTCGATGCCGAGCCCGTTGCTGGGGGCGTCGCCGGGTTTGTCGAAGATGGAGTTGCCCCGGATCGTGATGCCGGAGTGCACGACCGCGATCCCGGCCCAGCCGCCGTTGTAGGCGATGACGTTTCCCTCTCCGGCCGCGGTCCCCCCGATCGTCACGTTGCTGGCCTCTGCCATGACGCCGTAGTTGCCATTGGGAGTCCGGACCGTACCGGTCGGATCCGTTCCGATGAAGTTGCCCTGGACGACGGTGTTCTGGGCCAGAATTCGGATCGCCGCGTTGCCGGTCGAGCCTCCCATGCGGTTGCCGGCGCCGGCCGCCGATCCGCCGATCGTGTTGTTGCGGCTGTTGACGGCGATGCACTGCGCATAACAGCCGAGGACGACCTGACCGGTGACGTCGATGCCGAGGAAGTTGCCTTGAACGAGGTTGTTGCTGGCTTCGATCCCGTCGATCTGTCCGCCGAGGCTGATTTCGCCTCCCACCATGACGTTGCGCGCACCCGCGCTCGTGCCGCCGATCGTGTTGTTCGAGCCGCGGGTCAGGAAGACGGAGAACATTCCGTTTTGCGCGAAGCGGGAAAGCCCCGTGACGTCGGTGCCGACGAGGTTCCCGGCGACGACGGTTCCGGTGGCGTCCTGGGCGAAGTCGCCGAGGAGGATCTGATAACCACCGGCCGAACCCCCGGAGACGAGGTTGCGCGCGGCGGGCACCGCCCCGCCGATCCGGGCGTTGGTGTGGTTGCGGACGTGGAGGCCTCCGCCGTAGGGCTCAAGCGCCTGCGTGCCCGCGGCGTTCGTTCCGATGAAGCAGCCCTCGACGACGAAGTCCTGATGCGCTCCGGTCGTCAGGATCCCGATTCCAGGGCAGCGGTTGATCGCGAGGCCTTTGATGGCCACGTCGTCGGCCTGGACATCGAGGCACGCCGTGGCGCCCGTGTTCGTGCCGTCGATTTCGATCCGCAGCACCGTGTTCAGCCCCTGGCTGGTCGGGAGCGTGTTCGGCGAGGACCCCGATTGCGTGTAGCCGTCGATCGTGACCGCCCCCGTGATCGGCGGAAGCGGCGTGGCCGGGGTAATCGTGTGCACGCCCGAGCCCACGATGTTGAACTCGATCGTGTCGGCGCCGGGGTTCGTGTTGGCGTCGGTGATCGCCTGCCGCAGCGATCCCGCGCCGGAATCGGCGGTCGAAGTCACGGTGTAGGTGAGAGCGGAAGCGGCCGAGGCAACGCACAGCAGTCCCGCAGCAAGTCCGATCCGACGCATGGTTTGTCCTCCTGGTGGCGTCATCCTATTTCCGGCGGGCCCGGCATGGGAAGAGGTCTCCATCCTTCGGTACAATTACGGCGATCCATGGAAGAAAAGCCGGGGGCTCCGAGGCCCGAAGAGGTCACGGGACTTTTGCGCGCCGCCGAGGCGGGTGATCGGGACGCGCTGGACCGTGTGTTTGCCGTGCTGTACGGGGAGCTGCGGGCGATCGCCCACCGGCAGCTCCAGGGCGCGCCGGCGGAGCGGACGCTCTCGACGACGGCCCTCGTCCATGAGGCCTACCTGAAGCTCTCGCGCGGGGCCGGCTGGACCGCGAAGGACCGCTCGCACTTCTTTTCGATCGCCGGGCGGGCGATGCGGATGATCCTCGTCGACCAGGCGCGCTCGCGGACGCGTCAGCGGCGCGGCTCGGGCCGGCGGCCCCTGGATCTCGAGAACGTCGAGATACCTGTCGAGGAGCGCGCCGCCGAGATCGTCGCGCTCGACGAAGCGCTCGGGAAGCTCGGAGAGGTCGACGGCGAGCTCGCCCAGCTCGTGGAGTGGCGGTTTTTCGCCGGCCTCTCGGTGGAGGAGATCGCGGAGATGTCGGGACGGTCGGAACGCACGGTCAAGCGCCACTGGCAGGCGGCCCGGGCATTTCTTTACCAGGAGCTCGCGACGGATTCGGGCTCGTGAGCGGCGGAGGGCGCTGGACAGAGGTCCGGTCGCTCTTCGAGGAGCTCGTCGGGCTCACGCCCGCCGAGCGGCAGACGCGCCTCGCGGCGCTCGCCGATCGCGATCTCTCCGAGCGCGTCCGCAAGCTCCTCGCCGCCGACTCCGAAGCCGGCCGCTTCCTCGAGACGCCCGCCGTCGCCATCGCAGGCGGCCTCTTCGACGGTCTCCCGGGGGTCCCGGACGAATCTCCGCCGCCGGAGCGCATTGGTCCTTACCGCGTCCTCGGCCGGCTGGGACGGGGCGGTATGGGAGAGGTCCTCCTCGCCGAGCGGGCGGACGGCCTCTTCGACCAGCGAGTCGCGATCAAGTTGCTGCGGCGAGGAATGGCGTCCGACGAAGTCCTCGCCCGCTTCTCGCGCGAGCGGCGGATCCTGGCCCGGCTCGAGCATCCGCACATCGCGCGGCTGCTCGACGGCGGAGCGACCGGGGACGGACGGCCGTACTTCGTCATGGAGCTCGTCGAGGGCGAGCCGATTACGGACTACAGCCGTTCCCGGAGCCTGCCCGTCGATGAACGCCTCCGGCTCTTGCAGGACTGCTGCGACGCCGTCGCGGCGGCGCACCGCAACCTCGTCGTCCACCGGGACCTGAAGCCCTCCAACGTCCTGGTCACGAAGGACGGCGAGGTCAAGCTGCTGGACTTCGGCATCGCGAAGATCCTCGGGCCCGACGACACCGGCGAGGCGGCGGCCGAAACGCGTACGGAGTTCCGCCTCCTGACGCCCGCGTACGCCGCGCCCGAGCAGATCCTCGGTGAGCCGGTCACGACCGCGACCGATGTCTGGGCCCTGGGCGCGCTGGGGTACGAGCTGCTGACGGGAACGCTGCCCCAGAAGCGCGAGGGGCGGTCGGCAGCGGGTCTCGCGACCGTGGCTTCCGAGGACGTGAAGGAGCGTCCGAGCCAGCGCGTCGCGCGAGAGGACCTCGTCGCGTTGCCATTCGCCAGTCCGACCGAAGGCGACCGGCGCCGTCTGGAGCGCCGGCTCCGTGGCGATCTCGACAACATCCTCCTTGCCGCGCTCCGGCGCGAACCCGAGCGGCGGTATACCTCGGTCACGGCCTTCGCCGGGGACCTGCTCCGGCATCGGGACGGCCAGCCGATCAAGGCGCGGCAGGACACGTTCGGCTACAGGCTCGGGAAGTTCGTCCGGCGCAACCGGGTCGGCGTCGCGGCCGCGGTCCTGGTGCTCGCGTCGCTCGTGACCGGGCTCGCCGTCGCGGCGTGGCAGGCGAAGCGCGCCGAGACCAACGCGAAGACGGCGGCGGCCGCCGCGCGCCGTGCGGAAGCCGTCAAGGAGTTCCTGATCGGCCTCTTCGAGGTCGCGGATCCCGAGCAGGCCTCGGGGGGCTCGGTGACCGCGAGCGAGCTGCTGGATCAGGCGGGAACGCGTCTGAAGACGGAGCTCGCCTCCGAGCCTGACGTGCAGGCGGATCTCCTCGAGGCCGTAGCCCGCATCGACAAGGGGCTCGGCCGACTCAACACGGCCGAGGATCTCGCGAAGCGATCGCTCGCGATCCGGGAGCGCATCCTGCCCTCCGGCGACGCGGCGATCGGCCGCAGCCTCGCCACGCTCGGCGCCGTGAAGATGTCGAAGGGCCAGCTCGACGAGGCGGAAAAGGAGCTCACCGCCGCACTGAAGGTGCTGGAATCCGCGGAGGCTCCCGACAGTCTCGCCACGGCGCGCGCGCAGAGCGACTTCGGGCAGGTCCTCTTCTGGAAGGGCGAGGCGAAACGCGCGGAGATCAGCGAACGCGGCGTCTACGAGACCTACCGGCGAGTGCTGGGTGACGACAGCGCGCAGACCGCCATGCACCTGCGCAATCTCGCCGTGCTCCTGGACGAGCTCGATCGGGTGGACGAGGCCGAGAAGGCCTATCGGGATTCGCAGGCGACTCTCGTCAAGCAGCTCGGGCCCGACCACGTGAACCTCGGCTACAGCTACATCAACCTCGCCGTTCTGCTGGCCGGGCGGCGCGGGCAGGCGGCGGAGGCGGAGGCCTTGTACAAGCGCGGCCTCGAGATCCGCCGGACGGCGCTCGGGAACAAGCACCCGACGGTCGGTCAGGGACTGCAGCTGACCGGGCTCTTCTATTTGAATCAGGGGAGGCTCGAGGAGTCGGAGGCCGCATACCGGGAGGCGCTCGCTCTCTTCCGAGCGATCGATCCGAAGCACTTTGAGGTGGGCAAGTGTCTGAACGGTCTGGCCCTCATCGCCTCGCGCCGCGGCAAGTTCGCGGAGGCGGAGAAGACCATGGAGGAGGTGGAGGCGCTCTTCCGGGAAGTTCTCGGCGAGAAGCACTCCTTCACGTGGCAGATCCGGGGCAATCGCGCGTCGCAGATCCGGTTTCAGGGGAGGCTCGAGGAGGCCGAGAAGCTCGAGCGCGAGGTCGCGGCGAAGATCGAGGAATTGAACGGCAAAGACAGCTCGGAAGCCGTCGACGCGCGCTCGCGTCTGGGCGAGACGCTGCGGCGCCGCGGCCGCGTCGACGAGGCACTGCCTCTCCATCGGCAATCCGTCGAGGTCGTGCTTCGTCTCGAAGGCGAGAGGAGCCCGTGGCTCGCCGTGGAGCGCTACCAGCTCGCGGCGGATCTGCTCGCCGGCGGCCGCCCCGAGGACCGCGACGAGGCGCGCCGCCTGCTCGACCAGTCGCTGGCGACGCTCGAGAAGCAGTCGCCGCCACACCAGCGGTTGGCCGAAGTCCAGGCTCTGAGAAGGACGCTGACTTCCTAGGGCAGCTCGAACGTGTTCGTGAGGAGCCGACCACCGGAGGCACACCCCCGGCAGTAGGCGAGCCGTCCACCGAAGGCGAGCCCGGACCGTAGGCAAGGCTGGCCGCAGGCCAGCGGTAACCCACGCCGATCCGAACGCAGGCCCGCGGCCTTGAGTGGCGAGGGAATCCTGAGCTTTTGCTGCGACTACTGGAGCGAAAAGGTCTTGGTAATGAAGACGGCCATCTGTCCGCGCGTGGCGTTCGTCGTCGGACAGTAGTTGCCGCCGCCGCAGCCCGCGGTAATGGTGCGGGCGACGAGCTCGTAGATCCACGGCGCGAACTGCGAGGAGCACGGCACGTCGCCGAACGTCGCCACCGAGCAGGCCGGGGGTGTGTACGAAGAGCCCTCGAGAGTCTTCAGCAGGAACACCGCCATCTGCTGGCGATTCACGGGATTGACGGGGCAGAAGTTGCCGCTTCCGCAGCCGCTCGTGATGCCCTGGGCCACGAGCTCGTTGATCCACGGGGCGAAGCCCGAGGTACAAGGCACGTCGGGGAAGGCCGGAACGGTGCAGGGCGGAGGCACGTAGCAGACGCCGTACTTCGACTTCAGCAGGAAAACCGCCATCTGCTGGCGCAGCGTGTCCTGGCCGACGCCGTAGTTGCCTCCGCCGACGCCCGCCGTAATCGCGTTGCGCACGAGGGTCGTCACATAGAAGTAGAACTGTCCGCCGGGCACGTCGAGGAAGTTGGCGATCCAGCCGTTCGGCAGGGTTCCCGCCGAGCCGTCGGTGTTGGTGACGGTGATGTCATTGAGAGTGCCCGCACCCAGGGCCGGCGTCGTGACGCTGATCTGGTTGTAATCGGAGACCACGACGCCTGTGCCCG
>Ga0105092_10001269_pt1 | contig 13468 bp, 11 predicted proteins | sample PPLLak2March2015_FD_87021 | JGI IMG/M metagenome (GOLD analysis project Ga0105092, IMG submission 87021) | Freshwater sediment microbial communities from Prairie Pothole Lake near Jamestown, North Dakota, USA - PPLs Lake P7 Core (1) Depth... | ecosystem: Environmental > Aquatic > Freshwater >... | reverse complement strand
TTTTCTTCCCAAATTCTCTTAAGTTTCAAAAACTCAGGAAAAGGTATGGACACCGAGGGAATTTTATCTAGCTCCCGATGCAAGCCCCAGGTCTGGATAAAATTATCCTGGCGTTTGGTGCTAAAAATTAATCCAACAGCACCCGCCTTGAATGCGTTTTCAGTTTTTGTTCCAGGAAAATTACATTCTTCTGATGTTGGTCCTTCAAACGGTAAATCTTCGTAACAAAAGACAATCTTATTTTTTACATCGGTGTTTTTAAAGTCCTGCTCAAACGCCTTCCCAACAAATGACAGAGGTGCTTTCAAGCCTTCTTTTAGGGTAAGACCCGGACGAAGCAGCTGTCTACATGGAATTTCATACCTTTTTTCTCCAAGGATTTCCAATTTAACATTAATATTTTCAATCACAGGCACATCTAACGGTAGTGAACCGATCTTTATACCTAATTTACTCAGTTCCTTTTTAATATATTCAATGGCGCGATGGTCCGCTTCCGTTCCATCGGGACGTGGGCCGATCTCGGCCAGAGACTTGACGTGCTGCATCATATTTTTGACTTTTACTTCGTTGACTGTATCCATTATTCTTTCTCCTCTACATAATAGCCTTTGAGTTCATTGATTCAAAACCGGTTTCCTAATTATCCATTACGGGTAGATTATGCAAATATCTGGATACCATTTGCTCGTATTTCCATTTGAAGGTTATTCTCACCTCCCCTGCTGTTCTAATCTCCCTTAGAAAGAAGGTGGTGTAATTGCAGAAATTAGCACGACCTTTTCAGTGCCAAGATTGGCAATACTATGCGGAATACTGCTATCAAAAGATATGGAATCCCCTTCTTCGAGGATATACTGCTCGTCATTCAACCAGATATGCAATTGTCCTTGAAGCACAATCGCGTTTTCTTCACCATGGTGTGCAAAGATAGGACTGGGTACGTCCTGTTGTCCTGGCTCAATCTCAATCCAGATAAACTCAACCTGCCGGTTCAAATCTGGAGTAAGAAGCTCATAAGTTAGATTAGACTCCGGTACTTTAAGCATTTTCCTTTGATGGCGCTTGATAACGATGCCTGTGGGAATATCTGCCTCCTCAAAGAGTGATGCAATAGGAATATCCAGAGCATACGCGATTCGACGAAGAGTATCAATTGATGGATTGGCAATATCCTTCTCCACTTGAGATATCAGGCTTCTGGAGACACCCGCCATGCGAGCTAATTCCAGACCTGATATGTTCTTCAGAGTCCTAAAGTGTTGTATTCTTTTTCCGAGTGTCAATTTTTCCTCTATTTATTCCCTGATATTTTGATAAGGAACACAAAAAGCATAACTAATATTCTTAATTTAAACTACCTTTTACTAACTCTGGTAACCCACCCGGATTTACTCTTACTTCATTTGCCAGATAGACCTCTTCATCAACTTTCAATTCATCATAGCTTTTTATTCCCGCATTACCTAAGACAGTATTTAGATAACGCATCTTTAAAGATTTCATCTCTAAATCTTTTATACCTATTTGAGAAGGATGTTGAGGGATAATAATGGATTTTCCAGGTATAGACTCCAAGGGATTTCCACGACTGACTTCAATTCCCATCTGCTTTGCAAAGGTTAATTGTGCTGTTGGGTGTTTCCCGGCACCCGTATACTCTGTTTCCTGAACCACAATAATTGCATCCTCAGGATATTCTTTTGCAATCGCTACAGCAGCAGCCAGCGAAGTGTTTCCAGCAGGCCCACGCTCCAAGCCTTCCAGTTGGACCAGCGCCTCTGTAACATAAAACACCTCACCTTGAGTTACGGACACAAATCGATCCATATATCTTAATGGCCTGGCCGCATTTCTCGAAACATCCACACGGTCAGGGTTTACCGTAAATGGGACGGAAAAACCAGTATGTCCGGTCGTAAAGGATTTACGGTTGAAATCATGGTCACTTGCCATATGTAAACCAGAAAGATCAACACTTACACCAATTATTTGGGTTTCTGAGCAACCAGCTTTTATTAATCCCCGCGCGGTTCCGGTTATATTACCTCCACCCGCATGGGTAACGAGCACAGCAGCTGGCGGCTTGCCATATTTTTTTATTACCTCCTCCCCTATCTCAAACCCCAAAGTCTCGATGCCTGATACAGAGAAGGGAGTATATAAAGATGCATTAAAATAACGGCTTTCCTCCAATAGGACAAGGGAAACATAAAATAACTCGGGACCTACCGATAACTGCCACACTTCTGCACCGTAGGCTTCACACTTTCGGCCTTTCTCGAGAATTTCCGGTTGCCCAATTCCCATGGAATCAAAAACTTCTTGAACGACAATACAACCTAAACCAGCCATCCGTGCTTGAGCTGCAACAGCAGCCCCATAATTACCGGAAGTCATTGCTACCATCCCCTTGTACCCCCTCTTTTTTGCTTCATGAGCAGTGACTGAAGCACGCCTATCCTTGAAACTTCCGGATGCATTACAAGCTTCGTCTTTGATAAAAATTCTTGCTCCTTTTCCTGGCTCTGATATACGCCGGACCAGGCGGGTAAGGTTAGGAAGCTCATAAAGTGGAGTATTGCTGACCTTAAAGGACCTTTGAATCTCCATAATCTCATGAATGTCGTATTTACATATTGACATTAATTTCTCATAATCAAAAACAATTCGTCCGAGTTCGAGATCAGGATAGTTTATATCCAACGCCCTTCTCATGACTTCGTCACGACGGGACATGACTTCTGTGAATGATGGCCAGTTCATGGTTGTTTATCCCCTGCATCCTCAAGGAATTCCCGCAGTTCACGTCCTATCATAATCAACTCCGGTACTGGAGAGCCGAAAGTGGCCTTATATGCCGGATTAATTGCCAATAACTTTCCCTCTAATTCCCTTCCCGATATTGTTTTAATTTTGACCAGATCCCCCACATTTGCTTCTCCTAAGAGGAATCCTTTTATTCTGGCAATTAAATCCACCTGGCTAGTATCTAGCGGCAACTTTGCAGTACGTGATTCACAAGGGAGTACCATGATCTCTATTTCTACCCATTTATCATTTTGATCCATGTCACCTCCTGTATTTAATAGGGCAAGTTCATTTAGTTAACAGCTGCATTTCGATTTCGTATTTTTCTGAACAACTTTTTTGTATCCCGCAATGAAAATTCTCGGTATCCCATAAGACCTAAAGGTCGCTTAATTAAAAGGATGATCAGAAAAACAGCCATAATGATTTGTGTCAAACCGTATAGCTGTGGAAAATCGATACCTGCAATAGTGCCACCCTCCTCAAGCGGTCGGAGAACTTGAGGCAGCAGTGTTATTATTGTAGCCCCAATAATAGCTCCGGATATACTCCCCTGTCCACCGATCGTAAACATGATAAACAATGTAAAGATGACAGCCAAACGAAACGAACCGGGGCTCACAATATTTGTATAGTGAACCCAAAGTGCTCCGCCGGCACCTGCAAAAAAAGCACTCACCATAAAAGAGTATATTTTGTATTTTGTTAAATTTATACCTGATAATTGGGCTAACGTGTCATCTTCTCGGATTGCAATCATTGCCGCGCCATGCCGAATTTTAAAGAGTTGTTGCGTCAGCAGGACTTCCACAACCAGAAAACCGAAAATCCACCATAAATTGGATAATGAGGCTATACCTGTCAGGCTTTTTGCTCCGCGGGTTACATTTTGCATGTTGGACGCCAGCAACCGAATGATCTCAGAAAAGGCAAGTGATGCTAATGCCAAGTAATGTCCCTTCAGACGTAAGGACGGCCAGGTAAACAATGTTCCGATAATTACTGCCAGCATTGCACCTACTAACAGTGCAGGCAAAAGCGGCCATTGTGTGTTGATTAACCAATCCGGCAATTTAGGAAGATTGACACTTTTATACTCAGGACTTAATGTTAAAAGTCCCGATGCATATGCTCCGATTCCAATTAGGCCACCTAGCGCCAAAGAAAATAAGCCTGTGTATCCATTAGTAATATTTAAGCTTATTACCAGGATTGAGTTGATTCCTACCAATGAAAGCAAACCAATATAATAAATGCCCAGAGTTTTGCTGGCGACAAAGATTAAGAGCGCCAGAACGCCGATTATTAGGAAGGTATAAAATGTTTGCTTCTTAATAAATGGTTTCATTTGACTGACTTCCCCATGATTCCCTGTGGACGAATAAGTAGTGTCACGATGAGCAGCATAAATACAAAAACATCACGATAAGCAGATAGTTCTGGAGGTAGAAGCACAACCACCAAAACTTCCAATATACCTAATAAAAATCCTCCAATTACAGCCCCCTCTAAACTACCGATCCCACCTATCAATGCACCAATAAAGGCTTTGATACCAGGCACCACACCTGTTAGTGGATTAAATATAGAATATTTGGTGGCCCAAAGAATTCCACCGACACCTGCCATAAAAGAGCCAACAAAAAAGGCTACAGCAATGATTAAATTTACATTTATTCCCATCAAGCGGCAGGCATTGAGATTGTTTGCAGTTGCCCGCATAGCAATCCCCATCTTTGTCCGAGTGGTGAAAAATAAAAGGACTGCCAATAGAATAATCGTGACCAATACGGTTGTGACGGCGACATTGCTGATGACAACATTTCCCAATTTAAATGTTTCCCCTAAAAAGCCGGGAACCTTGAAAGATTGCGGTTGTGGGCCTAAAAACATGATGACCCCGTTTTGAATAATCATGGATACAGCAAGCGAGGAGATAAATAAATTCCCTTCCGGAGCACCACGAAGGGGTCTAAAAGCTCCACGCTCGATGATTAAACCGACAATTCCAGCCAACACCGCTCCAGCGAATGCTCCAGCCAGTAAGTTTATTCCTGTATACCTCAATAGTAGAAAGACAAAATACGCTCCTACCATAAACACATCACCATGTGCAAAGTTAATCAATCGAAGAATGCTATATACAATGGAAAACCCAATCGCTAATAGAGCATAAATACTACCAATCGTCAAAGCGTTTACCAGTTGTTGCAAAGCATTAGATAGAATCGGGTTCATAATAATTCCTTAGGTCATCAGGCGATGGTGAGCGAAACGTTCTTAGGAGAATTGATTAACCCCCTAAATAAGCCTTTCGAACCTCTGGATTCTCCTTTAGCTCTGGAGTAGGACCTTCAAGAGTTATTCTTCCAAGCCCCATAACATAACCTCGTTTTGAAACGGAAAAAGCCATATTAGCATTTTGTTCTACCAGCATGATGGTTAACCCTGCTTTATTCAATTGCTCTATTGCCTCATAAATATCGGAGACTAAACGTGGAGCAATCCCTAGAGAGGGCTCATCAAGGATCAACAACTTGGGTGCTCCCATTAATGCCCGGCCAATAGCAAGCATCTGTTGTTCACCGCCACTTAATGTGCCCGCCCTTTGATTTAATCGCTCAGCCAACCTTGGGAACAATTCAAAGATAGTATTAAATTCATGGTGCATATCTTCTTGATTTCGCATATAGGCTCCCATGACTAAATTCTCTCGTACTGTTAAATCATTAAAAAGTAGCCGACCTTCAGGAACGAGAGAAATACCTAAACGAGCGATTTTATGGGTCGGCAAGCGTGTTATATCTGTATTATCAAAATAGACTTTTCCCTCCCGCAGACTTATCAAGCCAACTATGGCTTTTAATAACGTACTTTTACCAGCCCCATTTGCACCGATAACGCATACAAGTTCGCCATTCTCGATGACTAAGGAAACGCCTTTTATGGCTTTAATTGCCCCATATGATGAATGGACATTTTGGATATTAAGCATGTTACTTACTACCTAGATAAGCTTCGATGACTTTTGGATTATTCTGGATTTCCAAGGCGACGCCTTCTGCAATTACAGACCCATAATCCATAACAATTATTCTTTCACAAATATCCATAACAAGCTGGATAGCATGTTCGATTAACAGGACAGCAACATTTTGGGTTTTCCTCAAGTCTTGAACAATTTGGATATATTCCTGTGTCTCTTCCATATTCATCCCGGCTGTTGGTTCGTCGAGTAACAATATTTTGGGCTTGGTAGCCATCGCCCGGGCTAATTCCAGTCGACGTTGAATGATGTAAGGCAATTCACCTGAAGTTTCACTGGCATAGTCATTGAGATGAAACCTCATCATCAGTTCATCCATATACTCATGACATTGTTTCTCCTGACGACGGTAGGGAGAGAGAGCGAATAAACCATGGAATATGTTGTAGGAAAGAAGGGAAAAACAAGCTATTTTTAAATTTTCTTCTACGGTTAATTTGGGAAAAATCCGAACACTCTGGAAGGTCCGGGTTATACCATGTAAAACGATGCGTTCCGGCTGTTGTTTAGATATGTCTTTTCCCAAAATTAATACATTACCAGAATCGGGTCGATATATTCCAGTGAGTAAATTAAACACCGTTGTTTTGCCGGCCCCATTGGGTCCAATAAGGCCTACCAGTTGTCCTTCTTCCAAGTTAAGTGATAAATCTTTAACAGCCCACAGGCCTCCAAAACGTTTGCTAAGGTTATTTAATACAAGTAATGACATTCGTTTTTATGCTCGATTATCGTTCTGGTAATTTTATTATTGTTATAAGAAGAGAAGAGTGTATGGGCTTGAAGAATATTTCAAGCCCATACCATTGAAAGGCAACAATTAAGGAGCGTATTCTTCCAAGAACACGCGTTCGCCGTCCTTGACCTCAACAAATACTACGGGTTTTGAAGGAATACGGCTCGTAACGTATGTATAGGTACCTGTCACACCCTGAAAACCATCGATGCTTAATAGTGCATCGCGAATGGCATCTGGTTCTAATTTGCCAGCTATTTTTATGGCTTCCGCAACCAATAATCCGGTGTCATACCCTAATGCTTCCCATCCGCTTGGCATCGTGGAATATTCGTCTTGCCAGAGCTTAACAAATTCCTCAGCTACTGGATTTGTAATATGTGATGAGAAGAAATGGGAGGAGTAGATCATTCCCTCCACCGCGCTTCCACCCAAATTAATCAAGTCCAAGCTATCGACCCCATCACCTCCAACAAATTGGCTTTCAATCCCTAATTCCCGCGCCTGTTTTGCAATTAAAGGTGCTTCAACTGGGTTTGATAGGATCATCAGAACATCCGGTTGTGGATCCAACCCATTGACTCTGGTTAGCTGTGCAGAAAAATCAACGTCTCCCGAGTTGAACATTTCTTGTGAAGTAACTTGACCACCCAACTCTTTGAAGGCGTTGATGAAGTGTGTCGAAAGCCCACTACTATATGGGTCTGCTTGGTCGGTGAATACGACAGCAGTCTTTGCGCTTAACTTATTGTACACATAAGCGGCTAATGCCTTCGCTTGATAATCATCTCCAAAGGCAGTCATAAAAATGTATTCGCCAGGCTCAACCAGTTCCGGAGAAGTTCCAATCGAGATTAAGTACGGAACTTTTGCCTCTTGGGCAACGGGAGCTGAGGCAGTTACGTATACTCCGCCCTCCAATCCAACCACAACCGGAACATTTTCTTCATGAAGCAAGCGTTTCATTGCGTTTATGGTTTCGTTTTGATCGCCTTTGGCATCGACCGTTACGAATTGAATTTCCCGCCCCAGAACTCCCCCCTCCGAATTGATTTTCTTTATAGCAAGCTCAGCTGCCTGGGATCCGGGAACACCAGCAATTGAGAATTCCCCTGTCAAGCTCCAGATTGCACCCACACGAATTGGTTCTGTTGAACTTTGTTCTACAGCTTCGGTAGCCTCCGGAACAGTTGTTGTTTGCGCTGGTGTATTGGGTGTACAACCCAAAACAAACGCAGCGATTAGAATACAGGTCAATATTGACATTCTTTTTGAAATTGAGCGATTCATTTCGGGCTCCTTTTATTCTCAAACGAAACAGCAAAACAACAATTGGTTGAAAATCAAGATGTATTTTCCTCTTCACCTCCTAAAATAAATCACCAGGCCGCAAAAGCCCGGATATCTTCATCGCTTATTTTCCCTTGTTCAACTAGACCAAGCGCCTCGTCCAATATTTCAAGCCCCTTCTCCATTTGGTGATTATCTATGACCAATGGTGGAACAATAATCAGCACGTTTCCAAACAATCCAAGGTAGTAGAGGAGCAATCCCCTCTGCCAGCAGGCATATACAATTTTGTGGGCCATCTTGTTTGAAGGATCGTCTCCTTCTTGGATTTCAATACCAATAAGTAGACCTATCCCTCGTACTTCACCAACGATTTGGTGATTTATACGAATCTTGTCCATCCTCTTGAGGATCAGCTTGCCCATCTCTTTTGCGTTGGCCAACAAGTTTTCTTCTTCAATAATAGCCAGCGTTTCTAATCCTGCAGCGCTTGCCAATACATTACCACCACAGGTAACGTGATGGGATGCTGTCATTGCATCAAGCAAATCTTTTCTCCCTCCAATAGCGCTAATAGGGACGCCTGATGCCAATGCCTTTCCGATTACCACAAGATCCGGTTCAATGCCCAATTGTTGGCAGCTCCACCAGGTGCCGGTTCGGCCAATTCCGCTTAAGACTTCGTCTACGACCATTAAGATACTGTTCTGCCGACAAAATTCAAGCAATTTTTGAATGTATTGAGGAGGTGGTACGACAATTCCGCTATCTCCCTGAATAGGCTCGAATACAAAAGCAGCGATTTCGTCCGGAGCACAAATGGAACCAGACAAGTAATTGGAAAAAAATGTAAAACATTCTTGGCTACAGTCTTTCTGATTATGCCCTAAAGGGCACCGGTAACAATATGGGTAGGGAATATGAACCACATTAGATACGGAGAGAAAGCGCTTCTGTGGCAATAGCCCAGAGAGGGCTGCTGCACCCATAGTCTGACCCTGATAATTACCAATGAATGAAACTAGTTTTTGCCTACCAGTGGCTTTTGGGAGAATTTTATAAATCCAATCATTTGCATCAGATCCAGATAAACCAAACCATATTTTCTTCTCATAATTGCCGGGGAGTAATCCGATCAGCTTCTCAGCCAATATTGGTGTGCGGTCGTTACTGCAGACTGTAAAACAACTGTGTGTCAGCCGTGCTGCCTGTTCGGATATTGCACGAACTATCCTAGGATGGCAGTACCCAACATTGGCTACACAACCCCCTGAAGAAAAATCGATATATTCACGCCCATCTACGTCCCATAAGCGGGCACCCTGACCTTTCGATACAACCATTGGATAGTAACGAATGATGCCAGTTCTTGCTATCGTTTCAGCCTCAATAGAGAGAACCTCGGTAGATTGTTTCATGAGACTTTCCTAGAGTTTTATTGAAGCGGGTATAAAGATTTTTGAGGAGATGGTACAACCAGATTGTACAGATGTTCAATGTGGTTGTCAATAGCAAAAAGAAAATGTTTGACAATTTCTATGTCTACTTGCTAAGGTAATCTAACAAAGATTATTCAAATACAAGCGCGACGCCTTTGATGCCTACGAACGCCTGTGGTATCACTGGGGTGTGTATGAAGTCTCCCAGGGCAAGACCGACACTTACTCGGTCGAAGGCGACAACGCAGAGCTGCGCCATTACTTGGCCCGTTTGGCGCGCCGCCCGCGTTGCTTTTCGCGCTGTCCAGAAGCGTTGAAGGCGGCCTTGAAGCTCTTTATGTATTGTTTCAACCGAGGACAGTTGCATAAGCAGCGCTTTCCCAACTACTCGGCCCATGTCTTTCAGTTTATCTAGCCCATGGTTTATCCACTCCCCCAGTCAAAGGCTCCTTGATAGTTTAAAGAACGATGGTAATGAAACTTAGTGATATTGGTCTTCCAGCCGGTTGCAGCTGGGGATACGCTGGCTTCGATTGCTTCGCGGTTTGGGAGCACGATCGAGACTATCGTTCGGGAAAACAACCTGGAAAGTCCTGACCAGATCTAGGAAGGGCAGACGTTAAAAATCCCGGTCGAATGATATCCAACCACTTTTGTTGAGGGGATGCATGAGCAAACAAGAACAAGGTGAAAGGATGACGATTGTTCCTGGCTCAACATTTTTGGATTCCTTCCCTTTTAATTACAAATATCCGTATCCAGTAACATGACCACGATAGCGTGCGTAACCCTTTAGTCCTGACGATCCATTCGCTATGAACAGTGATACAACCCTAAATAACAACAACAGGGTAGTCATAGACGCTTTTCGAGCGAAGAGTATGGGGGCTTATGTGCTATCCACCCAACTGGTGATCCCACCCGTCACTGAATCTCCCGGCAAAAACCACTCAAATAAATCCCCAGAGGCTGGTATGCAAATCTCCCTCGCCGGGCATCCCCGGCAACGCGTTATATCCCCGGACAGGAACTGCGGGGTGTAAATCCCCGCCTCGATTCCCCTCACCGCAGCCTCCAGTGCAAACACCAGCCGAGCCTCTCGCACGCTCCTGCGCTCCAGCGTCTTCCCACTCATGAAATGCCGGTAGATGACCCGCTCTACTTTCGGAAACGACTTCTCCGATTCAACCGCCTGCATCTCCATAGCGGCGATCACCTCCAGCCGTCGCCCGATCCAGGTCGACTGCACCGTAAAGACCGGATCAAAATCATGAAATTCAATCGTTGCCGAATCCGCCCCAAGGATAACCAGATCAGCTGTGGCAGAAATAACCTCTTTATTCGGTAATCGAACGACTGTCTTTACCTGGACTCCATATATCGCCTCCGGTAAAGGCGGCGAGTACTGTCTGGTCATGTGGAGCGAATCAGCGTAAGCAGACGCCAGGGAGTAACCTCCGATCCCCGAAAACTCCCCAGCAACTGCCCCAATCTTCTCCAAAGCGGCTTCATCGATTGCCTGGCTCAAGGGCTCCAACCCAGCTCTATCCATCATTTCTTTATACCGGTTCGTCATCCTCGGTTCGGTATAGGGCTGATGGGCTTTGTTCGTGATAGCGCCGCTCAAAAACTGGTTGAGGATCTTGTTGCGGACACCTGCATAAGATCGCAGGGATTGATAGACGTCATCGCCGATCCCTTTCTGGGCAAACCAGGCTTTCCATACCAGGTCCACCAACACCGGAAACGAATAGGAAGTTTGCCCGGTTGCATGCACTTTCAACGCCTGCTCAATCGCTAGACCGGGCAGATCCAGGGTCGTATAGGAAGGGAGCTGCCACTGCATCCCGGCCTCCTTCACCACCAGCGGGCGGCGGTATTTTAAGTAGTACAGCAGCGAGCAAAACAAATAATCCTTGACTTCCTGCAAATCGATCATCGTATCATCCCTTTTCCAATCCATCCCGAAGAGAGAACCTTTCAGGAGAAGCATGACCTTCCGTAAAACAGAACCAGGCAGAGGTATCCAGGACGGATACCGGGATCTGCTCAAGGCGAGACCAGGTGGTCAGCAGGACCCTGACCGCAGCGCTTGGGTGCTTATGGCTCAGGAAAACCAATTTCTCAAGGATCCCCTGCAAGCGTTTTCCACCCGCTTTCGCAGGCGTATCGATCACCATCAGGATCGACGGAACCTTTCCTTGACCGGCGATGGCAAAATGAGCAAGAAAATACTTTTCGAGCTTCGCTTCAAGCCGTTTGCCGCGGCGAGTACCCCTATCCACCTCCAGCCAGAACAGCCGATACCCGCTCTGCCCCATGGAGAGAATTCCAGCAGAATCGGGTGCGATCTCCAACCGGCGTATTCCAGTCCCCAAAGAGGGTCGCACGATCCAGAACTCATACCGGGCGTTGTTATGATCCCAGGCTATCAGCGCTCGCTCTTGCTTGAGTTTCAACATAAACTTGACCACCAGTTCCTGGTGCGGGCGAATCCGTTGAAACCGGTCTTTGCGCACCGGCCATCCCAAATAATGGTTCGCCTGCTTCTGTCCAACCCCCATCATCCGGGCGAGCATACCCAGTCCCCGCTCCGTGAGTTGGTAGCTTCCACCATCCAGCTCGTCAGCAATTACGAAACCGCATTGAATTAATCGATCTACAGAGGGTTTCCATTCAGATACCCTTCTCATTTTTCCATAGAGCGCATGCCAGGTGTCTACCGATAAACCTGGAAATCGTGCAATCGCCTCGAGTATATCGATCCCCTCCATCTGGGCCTTCAGGAAGAAAGCTGCCATCCCTCCAGGTTCAGTTTTTCCGTGCTCAGCCCAATAACGAAGGGTATAACACTTTTTGAAGGGGGTGCTCCGGGCATCCATGAGGTAGTAATCAGGGTTGAGGAGCACGGAAGCAGCGGGAGCGGTCATACCAGGCGGCGTTTCCTTCCCCTTATCCCCTAACCTACTCCAGTGCGCGAGTTTGCTGACGTCTTCTCCATCGAAAATAAGCACTGGATTTTTTGATTCTTTCCCCCAGCGGGAGCTGAGGAAGGTGCGTGCACTAGTATCAAGCGCAGGGTTCAGGAAGATCAGGACCCCTGGAAGATATAAGTTAGCGTTGAGCCATTTTTTCCACGAAACCAACATATCCAGGTACCAGGCAAAATGGTTGGGGTGGGGAGGTCCAAGCAAAGCCACAAGCAAGATGCTTCTCCCGTTCGCATTTACGGCTGCCAGCGCGTCGAAATAGGGACCTCGCTTTGAAGGCCTCCAGGGAGAGATTGACCAGGCGAGAAGTCCGGAAAGGGCCAACTGCGCGACCGCCCTGCGGGCCTTTTCGAGCCGGCTGCAGATCATCAGGAGGGCATCGGAGAGGCTCGTTGGCGACCGGTAGCGGCCGATCAGCTCTCTCTGCCCTTCGAGAGTCAATGCATAGGCATCCTGGCCCTGAGGACAATGCCTGGCTACTACCCGCAGCTTTTCAAAGCGGGAGGCATCCGATAATCGCTCCAACACATCCTCATTTCTCCCAAGAACCTGCTGCACGATCTCAAGCGTGCACCACGGGTTGTAGAACAAGAAGCGGCCTATTCTGCCGGACAGCTCATCCATCCTTCTCTCCTGCCTCTCCTTCCCCGGCCTCCATGTCCTTCAAGATATCGATAAAGGTTTCCAACGGACCGCCCTCGCCCAGGCCGACAATGCCCTGGGAAAGGAAGGTTTGCACATCGGGGATATCATCAGACGGGCTCCCTTCCTGCGCCGGCAAACGCAGCTCTCCGTCTTCCGGAGCGGTTGCAGCCGACACTCGGCTTCCGTAGTATCTGGAAACATGCACGATTGCCCGCCGCGCTTCCTCCAGGGCTTGCTGAAATGGATTTGAATAGCGACCACGCCCTGCAAGAATCAAGGCTGCCACTGCTTCATCCCTGAGCGGCGGCGGGTCCATTGCCACCCGAAAGGGAGCAACAACCTGCCCATCCTTCTTGAAACGCACGAATGCCTGATAGTCCGGAAGATAGACCAAATCCTGAGCCTGCCGGTCGCCTACGAACTCAGTTTCCGCAAGAGATACCGCATCTTCCCCGGAAACCCGGTACACGACCAACGTATCCACGTTGGACAGAATTTTCATAAAGGCATA
>Ga0105092_10001267_pt1 | contig 13468 bp, 14 predicted proteins | sample PPLLak2March2015_FD_87021 | JGI IMG/M metagenome (GOLD analysis project Ga0105092, IMG submission 87021) | Freshwater sediment microbial communities from Prairie Pothole Lake near Jamestown, North Dakota, USA - PPLs Lake P7 Core (1) Depth... | ecosystem: Environmental > Aquatic > Freshwater >... | reverse complement strand
TTTTACTTACTTTGAACTTACTCTGTAAACAACGGCAGATGTCCCAGTGAAATAATATGCATCCACTGGGCGCGGTCGCCTTCGGTAAAAATCGCTGCCTCCGCCGCCACGGAAGCACCTGCTTTGTCAAGGACCATGCGCATCCCCTGTAATGTTGAACCTGTACTGATGACGTCATCCACGATGACAACCTTTTTGCCCTTCATCAGCTCGACATCCTTCTCGTCCAGGACCAAGACCTGAGGCTGGCCTGTCGTGATGGACAACGTCTCGGCTCTCAAGGCGGCACCCATGTAGGGTTTGTATGTCTTGCGTAATACTACGTAAGGTTTTTTGGATTCCACAGAGAGTGCATATGCCAGGGGAATGGACTTGGCTTCCGCAGTAACCAGCAGATCATATTGAGTGTCTTTGAGCTTTTTTGCCAGTTCCGTGGCGCATACCTGGACAAACTCCGTATCCCCCAGGATATTGAGAATGGCGATCTTCAAGCCGGGTTTGATCTCGAACAAACGCAGGTTGCGTCTCAAACCAGCGACTTCAACAGCATAGGTTTCGTGTGGAGACATGATGTTCATTCCTCGCTCACGTAGGGGCATAATAGCTTGTGCCCTACTGATAATTTGGCAGGAAAATTTCCCGGGCGTAGTTTATCACAATTCAATTTATAATGTTTACGCTACCTCACTGACTACAAATGTTACCCGACCTGCGTCTCAACGACCATCTCCGCCTGCGAAAGCAACATCCGTGCGGCTCCTACGAGTGGAGCGTCACGCGTCTTGGTGCAGACATCGGCCTCGAGTGCAAAGGCTGCGGACGGCGAATCATGCTCACGCGGCGTGAACTTGCCAAAAGACTCAAAGCCAACCTGACGGAGCACAAAGACGAACCGCCAGGGTCTTGAAACCGTATATCAACGTTAATTTCAAAGGGGAACGGAAACTCCACTCGTCTCTTTCTTATTTATAAGTTGGTCGATCAACATCGGAATGGTTTCTGTCGCCTGCATATTCTGGTTCCGATACTTTTCCACACTGACCAGTTTTTCCTTCATTTTATCCGGCGAACTGACCAATGCCTTAATCAACTGGTGTTGTTCATCTTTGTGCAATGCTATCCATCCCAACCCGTGTCGTTCAATAAATTCGAGGTTCACTTCCTCTTGTCCGGGGATATAGGAGGTGGCAATAAACGGTTTGCCTAATGTGAGCGCCTCGAACATCATGTTGGGTCCCGCCTTGCCCATCACGACATCCGCGGCTGCCATATACCTGGCAATCCCGCGTGTGAAAGGCAGGGGATGGACGTTGTCGTACTTTTCGAAGTAGCGCTGGAGGTGGCGGTTTGTTCCTGTGGCAAGAATGATCTGGACACCTTCGATCCCAAGCAGGTTCTCCACCGTCCGCGCGAAACGGGCTGCGCCTTCTGCGCCGCCCTGCAGGAAAATGGTGAAGCGATTTTTATCCAGACCCAGGCGGGTCAACACCTCGGTCCGCGTGTCGGAATCGGTATGATAGAATTGCCTCCGCACGGGCCAGCCGGTGTAGTGAACCCGTTTTGGATCAAACCCGGACCGCAGAGCCTGGTCGTAGGTCTCCCGGGTTGGTGCGAATACGGCGTGTGTATGTTTTTCGGTCAGCCAGAGATGATGCACAGCCTCCGGATCGGAAAAAAGCATCGCAAATGGCCGCTGCATTTGCGATATCCGCATCGCATATCTCACTTCACTTGTCAGGATTGCATACGTGGAAAGGATCAGATCCGGTTTCACACGCTGGATGATGCGCCAGATTGGAATTGCAAAGGTTGGTTTAATTAACCCATGCACAACCTTCGCCCGTCGGTCGCCGTCAGACAATTTGTATTCCGTGTTCCACAACCATGGGGCGTAACGGCTCACCATGCGGTAGTGAAAATGAAGGACGCGCGGCTGAGGATCAATGATCACTACTTCATACTTATCCCGGATAAGGTCGTGAACAGACTCAGCCAGACTCATATGACCTCCACCCGTGTAGGAAGAAAAGATAAGGATTTTTTTCATGGTTAATCTTTCTTTGAATTATCGTGTGGATGGTCAGGGCTCGCCACTTCTGATGGTGCATGGCTTTGGGATCTCGTTCAACATCTGGAGTTCCCTACTTTCATCCCTGCGTTCACATTTTACCGTAATCATGGTGGAATTGCCCGGTATTGGCAGTTCGCCGATCACCGGACAGGCATACCTCGAGGAAGCTGTTTGCGGATTGGAAAGAGTCCGGGAACAGCTGGGGATCGAGAAGTGGAATGTTTTTAGTTATTCATCCGGGACCCGTGTGGCGGAAAAGTATATTCAAATGCATCCCGCCCAGGTGGAACGGGCTGTTTTTCTGTGTCCTGTGCAAATTTCCGCCTCGAGAGCCTTTGCCTTGAATGTTGTCATCCGGTTGGACCGATACATTCCCCAATTTGGGAATTGGATCCTTTCCGGCTCCCGCCTGCGGTTCCTGATCGATCTGCTCGGCTTCAATTTGAAACGGAATCAGCTCTCCCCCAACTGGTTTGCAGAGATCAGTTCCCAGCCGCGCGGGGTCCTGAAAGAGACATTGCGGAGCCTGCCGAATGGAGGCAGACGACCTTTTGATATTCCGGATGAAGTCCCTGCTCTTTTCGTGTGGGGGCACAAGGACCTGATCACCAATGCGCCGCGCAGGAAAACGGAGCGCGATCGTATGATCCCGGCTGACCATAGCGCGCCCCAAACCGCGGCACAAAATGTATCCGAGGTTATACTTCCCTTTTTGCTCCCCGCTGGCAGGAACCTGTAATTTACTGAATATCTTCATGCCAGGGCTTCGAGTCAACGGCCTGCATAAGGTGAGGTTTCAATCCCTTATGACGACAGAACATACAGATGAACCATCAGATTCCTGGAAAACCCCACATTGTCTTTTACTTTTCCGATACAGGCGGCGGACATCGCTCTGCGGCGGAAGCCATCATTGAAGCGATCCATATCGGATACAAAGATCAAGTGACAACGGAAATGGTGGATTTCTTCAAGGATTATGCTCCGCGCCCGTTCAACCGTGCCGGCGAAATGTATCCGTACATGGTCAAAGCTCCGCATTTGTGGAGCGCCAGCTTTCATGCCAGCGATGGACGCGCCCGCGCCCGTTTTATCACGACTACCCTGTGGCCCATTGCGCGTCAAGCCGCGCGTTCCCTCGTCAAGAGTCACCCTGCGGACCTGATCGTGACGGTCCATCCGTTTGCAAATTCATTTGCACTGCGCGCGCTGGGCAAGAATCGGCCCCCCTTCATCAACGTTGTCACAGACATGGTGACAACCCATGCTCTCTGGTACGACAACCGCGCTGACCTTATTCTCGTTCCTACCGAAAATGCTCGGAGGCGCGCCCTCAAGTACAACATGCCTCCCGAAAAAGTCCGTGTCGTTGGACTTCCTGTCGCAGATAAGTATTGCCAGCCCCTGGGAAGAAAAAGTACATTGCGGAAAAAGCTTGGATGGCCGCCGGGCAAGCCGATCGTCTTGATGGTTGGAGGCGGAGAGGGGATGGGTCCGCTGGCGAAGACTGCCCAAGCGATAGACGCTTCAGGCCTGGACCTTGGCCTGGTCATCGTTTGTGGGCGGAATCAGCGTTTGAAAGCGACTCTCGAAGCGTACAAGTGGGAGAACCCGACCGTGATCTGCGGCTTCACGCACGATATGCCGGATTTCATGCGCGCTTCTGACTTCATTGTCACCAAAGCAGGCCCTGGCACCATTGCGGAAGCCCTCAATGCCCAGCTGCCGATCATTCTTTGCGCAAAACTGCCGGGACAGGAAGATGGCAATGTCACTTTCGTGGAGGAGGAAGGTGCAGGCGTCTGGGCTCCAAAGCCACAGGATGTGGTTCGCGCCCTCACCCGCTGGATCTCACGTCCTGTCGAGCGCCAAAAGATCGTCGAAAATTGCCGCCGGGCGGGCAAGCCCGAAGCCGCCCGCACGATCGCTGACATCATCGGAGAGAAACTGGGACTATCCGTGTAAATAGATAGGGATCTGGCTACTTCTGTGTCTGTGCATTGAACACAGCCTGCACCGGATGGGGGATCTCGATCCCCTGCTCGCTGAACACAGATTTCACCTTGATCAGAACAGCATCCTTGGCATGCAGCGGGTCGTTTTTCGTCACATCAATCCAGAAACTGCCATTTAATTCCAGTGCCGAGTCTGTCAGGCTGTTGAACACGATCACCGGTCCTGGTTCTTTGACAAAACCTTTCACCTCCTCGATCGTTTCCAGGATGATCTTTCGGACGGTGTCCGGCTCACAGGTGTGAGACAGGTTGAGGCTGAAGTCGACGCGCCGCTCATTGGCGCGGGAGTGGTTGACAATGGGATTCGACAGCACCTCCGCATTCGGCAGGATGACCACGCGCCCATCGGCGGCACGCATTTCGGTGGCGCGCAGGTCGATTGCCAGTACCGTTCCGTCGAAACCCTTTACGCCGATGGTGTCACCCACATGGAAGGGCTGCTGGAGCAGAAGGATCACGCCGGAGGCGAAATTCTTCATGATATCCTGGAGCGCAAACCCGACCGTGAAGCCCAGAATGCCGAGCCCCGTCAGGAAGGCAGTTACCGCGAAAAACTGCTGCAGGGCGGTGATCGTGCCGGCAACGATAATTGCCCAGAGAGTCAATTGCCCCAGAAGCTGGATAACGCCAGCAGGTGCTCTCCTTTTTTGAAGCACACGCCGAAGAAGGTTGCTGATCATCCGGGCCAGATACAGGCTGAGAACAAAAATAACAAGCGCGGAAAGCAGCTTGGGGGTCCCCGCCAGAAACCAGGCAACAACTTGGTCAAGATAAGGTTGCATCTTCCATCTCCTTCATGAGCTTTTGTGTATCTTAACCGAAAGCTAAGCCGGAGTCCATCGTATACAGGTAACAAGTACACAGGTGTCACTTGTTTACCTGTATACCTGTTAGAATCCATCCGCTGATATAATCCCTGCGATGTCAATCCTGGATGTGCATGCAATGGATTTTTTCAGCCGCAGCCCCGAACAAACGCGCCGGATCGGCATGCGTTTGGGCGGCTCGCTGCAAGCAGGTGATGTGATCTGCCTGCAGGGTGACCTCGGTGCGGGCAAAACGACGTTTGTGCAGGGCGTGGCGCACGGTTGGGGCTCGCTGGATTCCGTTTCCAGCCCAACGTTTATCCTCGTGAATGTGTACCGCCGCAGCGATGGAGCGCATTTATTTCATATGGATGCCTACCGGCTCGACTCCACGCCCGAAGCGGAAGAGCTGGACCTCGAGGCGATGCTGGCTCAGGGACCTCTGCTTATCGAATGGCCCGAACGCATCGACGGGCTTGTCCCGGACGAACGTTTGTGGATCAAGTTTGGGCATGTCGATGAGGAAGAACGCGAAATGAACTTCAAGGCAACCGGCAAACGCTACGATGATTTGCTGGAAATGATCCGTCACGCCGCCTATGGAGGCGACTGATGCTGCTGGCTGTGGATACTTCGACTGCCCAGGTTGGGCTTGCGCTTTACGATGGCTCCCAGGTTATTGGCGAGTATGCATGGCGCAGCAGTCAGCGTCATACCGTGGAACTGGCGCCCGCAATTTTCGAGTTATTGACCCGCTGCGGCTTGACGATCGATGCGGTGCAGGCATTGGGTGTGGCTCTCGGCCCCGGTTCGTTTACAAGTTTGCGCGTGGGTCTGTCCCTGGTAAAAGGATTGGTGCTCTCGCGTCACCTGCCTCTGATCGGTGTTCCGACCCTGGATGTCTTTGCCGCGGCACAGCCTCTGTCCAGGTTTCCGTTGGCGGTTGCCATCCAGGCGGGGCGGGGCCGGCTCGCCGTCGGCTGGTATAGACGTTCGAAAAACGGCTGGCAGGCAAAGAGGCCCGCGCGCGTCGCAACGCTCGAAGTGTTGATGGATGAGGTGAAGCGCCCGGTGATCGTGTGCGGTGAGTTCACGTCCGCAGAGCGTCAGAAGTTGTCTGAGAGACCTGAGATCCATCTGCTTTCTCCTGCCCAATCTGTGCGGCGTCCCGCCGTGCTGGCAGAACTGGCATGGGCTCGCTGGCAGGCAGGCAGCGTGGATGACGAAGCCACACTCGCGCCGATCTATTTACATGTTGCTGGGTCGATACCTGCATGAAATTGACCATTCGCAAAATGACACTGGACGACATCCCCGCTGTTATCGACCTGGACCAGAAATCGTTCAGCCTGCCGTGGCCGGAAAGATCATTTCGATTCGAGATGACAGACAACCCGGCTTCACGCTGTTGGGTGGCTGAACTGGATGACAAAGTGGTTGGGATGATCGTGGTCTGGCTGCTGGTGGACGAAGCGCATGTCGCCACGCTGGCGACGCATCCCGATTTTCGCAGGCAGGGTGTGGCGAAAAGCCTGTTAGCGCATGCATTGCTCCATCTGATCGAGGAAGGTGCCCAAAGCTCCTTTTTGGAAGTGCGTGAGAGTAACCTCGCTGCCCAGGAGATGTATCGCAAATTTGGATATGAGGAAGCCGGGCGCAGGCGGCGTTACTATCGCGATAACGATGAGGATGCGATCCTGATGAACTTGAATTCGTTGAAAGCTGAACGGCTCATCTTTGGCGATGAGCGTTCCCCGTCGAACCAGGAGGAACAAAATGAGCGATGACCAGGAACTGGAGACACTTGCGAAGCAGATCGTGGTTTGCACGAAGTGTGAGCTTCAGCATTCGCGCAAGAAGGCGGTCCCCGGGGAAGGACCCGCGCATGCCGAGATCATGTTCATTGGGGAGGGACCCGGCTTCCATGAAAACGAGCAGGGGCGGCCGTTTGTCGGCGCGTCGGGAAAGTTCCTCGATCAATTGCTCGAACAGGCCGGGGTGACGCGCGCCGATGTCTGGATCACCAATGTGGTCAAGTGCCGCCCACCCGGGAACCGTGACCCGCTGCCCGATGAAATCGAGATCTGCACCAGCAATTATCTCCGGCACCAGATCAGGCTTGTCAACCCCAGCATCATCGTCACGCTTGGACGTTTCTCGATGGGCTTGTTCTTCAAGGGCGCAAAGATCACGCAGATCCATGGGCAGATGCGGAAAGTGGACGAACACTTTGTGATCGCCATGTACCACCCGGCTGCGGCGCTGCATCAAATGGCGCTCAAGCCTACGATCATGGCTGATTTCGCCAGGCTCCCCGAACTGCTCAGTGAGGCGCGTGCCGCGCTGGGCAAGTCCCAGGGGAAAGAGCAGAAAAAAGAAGAAGATAAACCAAAACAAATGAATCTGTTTTAAAAGCTTCACTGTCTGAATAGAGCGGTGATCGAAAGGAAAAGAATGTCCATCAAAGAAACACTCATCGAAGATCTTCGAACAAAGAAAGCCCGGATTGGAATTCTGGGACTCGGCTATGTGGGCCTGCCACTGGCGGTTGTGTTCGCGGAAGCAGGCTTCCATGTGACCGGCATCGATCCCGACGCACGAAAAGCTGCTTCCATTCAAAAGGGCGTTTCCTACATCCCCGACGTTAAAACCGCAACCGTTGAAAAACTGGTCAAATCTGGCTATCTGACGGCGACCACCGATTTTTCCGTTTTAAAGGAAATGGATGCGGTCAGCATTTGTGTGCCCACGCCTCTGCGCCAGACGGGCGACCCGGATATGTCGTTCATTCTCTCCGCGACGGAGGAACTGGCAAAGTATATGCACAAGGGGATGGTGGTGGTGCTCGAGTCAACCACGTATCCGGGCACGACGCGCGAGGTCCTTCTGCCAAAGCTCGGCGTCGAATGCGGGCTCACGGTGGGCGAGGACTGGTTCCTGGCGTTTTCGCCGGAGCGTGTGGACCCGGGCCGCGAAGATTTTACGACCATCAATACGCCCAAGGTGATGGGCGGTGTGACCGAGGCTTGCGGCGAGGTGGCGACAGCCTGGTATGAAGGCGCCATCCAAACGATCCATCGTGTCAGTTCGGCGGAGGCGGCCGAGATGGCGAAACTGCTCGAGAACACCTTCCGCATGATCAACATTGGTCTGGTCAATGAACTGGCAATCATGTGCGAGCGTCTGGGCGTGGATGTCTGGGAGGTGATCGATGCCGCGGCGTCGAAGCCCTTCGGGTTTATGAAATTCACGCCGGGCCCCGGGCTGGGCGGGCACTGTATCCCGATCGATCCGCTATACCTTTCCTGGAAGATGAAGTCCTTTCACTATAATGCGCGCTTTATCGAGCTTGCCTCCGAGATCAACACGAACATGCCCCGTTACGTAGTGAGCCGAATCATGGAAGCTTTAAATGACCGCAGCCGGTCGCTCAAAGGTTCGAAGGTCCTGGTGCTCGGCGTGGCCTACAAACCGGATATTGACGATGTCCGCGAATCCCCTGCGCTGGACGTGATCGGTCTCCTGAGAAAGAAGGGCGCAACCATCGAATATCATGATCCATACATTCCCCACATCCATCATGAAACAGACGGCTGGCAGATGGATAGTGTGAAGGACGTCATGAAAGCCGTCAAAGAGGCGGATGCGGTAGTAGTCATCACGAACCATAAAGTCTATGATTACAAAGCGATCGTCGAATCGGCGGCGTTTGTCTTCGACAGTCGCAACGCAACTCGTGCGGTTGCAAAAGACAGCGACAAAGTCGTGAGATTATAGATCTCACGAAAAGGAATAGCGATGGCAAATTATCTGGTCACCGGTGCAGCGGGTTTCATTGGGGCGCGCACCTCCGAGTTGCTTATCAGGGATGGACACAGCGTGGTGGGGGTCGATAACATGAACGACGCCTATGATCCACGCATGAAGGAGTATCGCCTGCGCAAATTACAGGCGCTGCCCGGATTCACGTTTCATAGGCTGGATATCGCGGATAAGGAAAGTGTTTTCTCCAAACTCGGTGGACACTATGACGGTCTGATCAACCTGGCTGCCTGGGCGGGCGTACGCGCCAGCGTACATAATCCGTGGATCTTTGTCGAATCGACGATCCTGGGTACAGTCAATATGCTCGAGCTTTGTCGTCAGCATAACATCCCCAAATTCATTTTAGCTTCTACCTCGAGCATCTATGGAGAAAACCCGCCTTACCCAACACCTGAAACCGCCTCGAGCAGTGAACCGCTTCAGCCTTATGCAGCCAGCAAAAAAGGTGCAGAAGCCATGGCTCATGCCTATCATCATCTCCACGGCATCGATGTGACGATCGTGCGCTTCTTTACCGTCTATGGGCCTGCCGGACGACCGGATCTAGCCCTTTTCCGCTTTGTACAATGGATCAGTGAAGGACTTCCTGTGCGGGTAAATGGAGATGGCGAACAATCGCGCGGCTTCACATACGTAGACGACATTGCGCGCGGGATCATCAGTGCGTTAAAACCGCTTGGTTTCGAGATCATCAATCTTGGCGGGCATGAAGTCATCACGATTAACAATTTGATCAAACTGATCGAAGATGTGGTCGGTAAGAAAGCCATCCTCGAGTATGGACCGGCCGACCCGGCCGATATGCGTTCCAATTGGGCTGACGTTACGAAGGCGGGTGAGCTACTTGGCTGGGAGCCGCAGTTCAACATGCGGGCGGGCGTCGAGAAACTGGTCGAATGGTATAACGCTGAACGCGAGTGGGCAAGTCAGATTCTTACGCAGTAGCCAAGGATTGGAGCAATGCAGAGAATCTCCGATGTCGTACGAAGACTGGGTTCCATCCCCTGGCTCCCCGCTTTTCTTACCCTGGCTGGTTTTGCCGTCTATATCCTTCAAGCTATCGATATTGCGCGCACAAAAACATCCTTTCTGGATGAAGGCTTATATGTTTATAAGGGCTGGCTGTTCGCAACAGGTCAGTATGCACCATTTCAGGATTATGGCTTGTGGACAAATCACGCTGTTTTATCGTTTTTGATCCCCGGTTATATCCAAAAATGGTTTGGTCCGAGCCTGGATGTCGCCCGGTATTTCATGATCCTTTTAGGTGTTTTGACCCTGCTTGGCTTATGGGTCTTTGCCAGACGCTGGGGCGGAAAATGGTGGGCGGTCGCCGCGATTTGGGTGATGGCACTCAACCCGGCGGAGATCAAAATCTACACACTGGCGCTTTCCGAAGGTCTGATCGCGGTCATGCTAGTATGGATGCTGGTCCTGACGGTTGGTGTGAAACGCCCATTATGGCAGATCTTGCTCGGCTCGGCGCTGGCAGGCCTCATATTCCTAACCAGAGAGAATATGGTGTTTGTCCTGCCGTTGCTCTTTCTCTACCTTTTGTGGCAATATGGCTGGAAGATCGGGTTTCTGGCGCTTGCCAGCGCTTCGATCGTGGTGGCAGTGGGTACGTTCTGGTATTGGCCTAATGTCTTAAAATTTTGGGCAATAAGATTGCCGTCCCCGGCAGCACCGCTTTTGAGTGAGTGGAGCCCGCCCGCTGCGGCGGTTCCCGTTCCTGCTGAAGGCATTGAAACATACGAAGTTCGCAACTCCTATCGGGTATTCCTTTATTTCTGGCTGACCTTTCGTTTGCATTTTTTGACCCTGGTCAGTGCTGCCACGACCTGGCTGCTATGGCCCTTACAGAAACGGCATCGTCTGTCCGAGCGGATGCGGGCGGCAATTTTTCTATCCGTATTACTCGTAGTACTGCTGGCTGCCCACATGCAAGCATCGATCGGGGGAGAATTCTGTGTATCGTGTATTCTTCTTTACGTGGGTTATTTTGATTTTATTGGTTTCCTTCTCCTGGTTGTTGCTCATCGTTTTCTGCTCAGGAATCTTTCCCCGTTAAGAAGAGTAGTAGTGCTTGTCATTGGCGCAATCGCGATCGTCTCCATTGGTTTTACCACTCATGAAGATTTGAGTTCAGCCTTTGCAAGATCAATGATCGAGCGACTGGATCGAGTCTACCTTTGGAATGCTTTCCTGAACGTAACGGGTCTTCCGCACCTGTTGCTGTTCCGGGTCGCATTTGTGTTGCTGATCAGCGTTCTGGTGGTGATATTGTTCGCGCTTGGATTGCTGTGGACGCGGCGTTTGTACGCAGACCGCCGGATTTGGTTGAACAAGGTGGGGATTATCGGACTGAATGCGCTGCTCATTCTCGGACTGATCTTGTCCCCCACCAAGGCATTAGGCAAGGGCAACGACTTTTTCGATTGCGGCGGTACCAATGTACTAGCCTCCTATGAGCGGGCCGGGGAATATTTGCGCAGTGTCATCCCACCCGGGTCTCAGGTATATTGGGATGGACGGATCAATTCCATATTTCTGTATTTGCCTGAGGTGAAAGTGTATCCTCCTCAATTGAACCACCTGCATTCGTTCTTTGAAGGCGGGGATGCGGATGCCCTGCTGCGGGCCGGTCTCTGGAATGATGTCCTGGCAAAACAATGGCTGGCGGAAGCGGACTACATCCTGATCGAAGCAGGCCTAAAACAGGATTGGGTGATGGAAATTCTGGAGAGTGACAACTATATTCAGTTGAAGTCTGCTCCCCGAACGGAAAAGTGCCGCTGGCAGTCGGTGATCCTTGTCTACAAGCGGGTGGACGCTCCAGAGTGACGAATTGTCCAAAATAATGGCGACTATTGAATGATCTCTTTTTTTCAAAAAATATATTCCGGTTTGCGTGAAGACATTTTGTTCAAACGTGTCATTCGGAATAGCAGTTATCTCTTTAGCACCAATACCATCTCGGCTGTACTCGGTCTTGTGCAAGGCATCTTTGTCATACGCTTGCTTGGGGATGCTGGATATGCTTTGCTGACTGTTGTCATGGATTTTGCATCCAACACAAACCGCCTGCTTTCCTTTCGCATGAGTGAAGTGGTGGTCAAATATGTGGGGGAGGCACTGGCACACGAGAACAAGGAACGCGCCGCGGCCCTCGTCAAAGGCATTGGACTGACAGAGGCGCTGACATCCGTAATGGCGTATCTTGTTTTGCTGATACTTTCCATGTGGGGGGCACAGACGTTCGCCCATGATGCATCTGTTGTGGATCTCTTCCGGTTTTATGGTTTGTTCCTGTTGGCAAATCTTGTTTATGAAACCGCTGTAGGTGTGCTGCAAACCATCGATAAATTCAAATTGGTCGCACACGCAAATTTTTATCAGAGTATTGCAACGACCCTTTTGATCGTTTCCGCTTTTATCTTGCACCTGGGACTTGCAGGAATTCTCATTGCCTATCTTTTTGGCAAGACAATTGCTGCGATTATGATTGCGATTTCTGCGTTTCGTGAATTGAACAGCAAATTAGGATCTACCTGGACACGCGCGCCGCTCAGTCTGCTCACCGATTGGAGATCCATTTTACGCTTTGCATTTAGTACGAATCTGAATGGGACTATTAACCTGTTCGCGCGCGATAACATTCGCCTTTACCTTGCCATGTTTCTCCCCAAAGCTCTAATCGGTCAAGTAGCATATTTCAAACTTGCCGCGAGTCTGGTCAATCTGGTAATGCTACCTATTGAGCCATTCACCTGGCCAACGTATGCCGAGATCACTCGTACGGTCGCCCAGAAGCGATGGCAAGCAACACGTACGTTGTTGAAGCAGGTAAGCACTCTGGGAGGAGTTTGGACACTTCTCGCAGGCGGTGGGTTGGTTGCATTTGGTTGGTGGCTCATCCCGTTTTTGTATGGCATTGAAATGGCGCCTGCCTATGCAGGTCTTGTCATTCTGCTGGCTGGCTATGCCGTTGCGAATGTGTTCAACTGGAATCGCCCGTTGTTGCTTGCGCTCGGGCATCCTACTTATCCGCTCATGGTTGCGGCGATTACGGGTGCAATCGAGATCATTTTCATTTTTGTGTTTTTGCCGGGCAGTAATTATCTAGTGGGCACTGCCATCTTTTCCGCTTATCTGGCTGTTTCCGTAGGCTGGAACGTTTTGCGCGGTCTGACCCTCATCAAACGTGAAGAAGCCCGATCATGAAGATCGTTGCCGTCGCCGGTGCGACCATCCCCTCCGATACAGCCAATAGTTTGCAGGTGATGAAAGCCTGCCAGGCACTTGCCCAACTTGGGCATGACGTGACTTTGTTCGTTCCAGGGCACAAAAGTACATCTGTTGATCTTCAAGCCCATTATGGGCTGCAGACTGAATTTCCCGTGAAGTGGCTCTCCTCTTCCAGCCGTCGCGCATTTACGTGGGAAGCCGTCCGCCAGGCGCGGAAAGCGGATCTGCTTTACTCCTGGTTCCCTCAATCGGCTGTCTTTGGTCTATGGAGCCGGCTGCCTGTCATCTTCGAGATCCACATTCAACCAACCGGGCTTTTTGGTCCGATGTGGCACCGCCTCTTTGCCAGCCTGCGCGGGCGCAAGCGACTCGTTTCCATCACACGTGCCCTCGTGGGGATCCTGGAACGTGATTTTCACATGCGTTTCCCTGCGCAGGAGGTGGTCATCGCGCCGAATGGCGTGGACCTGGAGCGCTTCGCTTCGCTGCCAGACCCGGTGGCG
>Ga0105092_10001264_pt1 | contig 13489 bp, 12 predicted proteins | sample PPLLak2March2015_FD_87021 | JGI IMG/M metagenome (GOLD analysis project Ga0105092, IMG submission 87021) | Freshwater sediment microbial communities from Prairie Pothole Lake near Jamestown, North Dakota, USA - PPLs Lake P7 Core (1) Depth... | ecosystem: Environmental > Aquatic > Freshwater >... | reverse complement strand
TTGGGAGCAGCCCAGAGAGCGAGCAAACTTCAACCTGGATCAGTCCCTCTGGGCGTTTGAATGCCTGCTCCTGGGTACCAGCCAGCACCGTACGCATAAATTGGTGCCAGATGGGACCTGCGCCTGTGATCCCACTCACATCCCGCATCGGCTCGTGGCTTGCATTCCCCACCCAGACACCGACAACCAGGTCTGGCGTATAGCCAATCGTCCAGTTATCGTGGAAATCGGTGGTCGTGCCTGTCTTGGCAGCGGCAGGACGGTCGAGTTTCAAAGCGCTGTTCAATCCGAACCCGGTTGCACGAGCCCGGTCGTCGCTCAGAATATCTGTAATCAACCAGGCGACCCGCTCATCCAGGACTTTTGGCCTGGGATGATGCTGCGGAATGTAAAGGGTATCACCATTCGCGTCACGGACATCAAGGATGATGGTGGGAGTCACCTGGTATCCGCCGTTGGCAAAAGCCCCATAAGCAGCCGTTAACTCGATCAGCTCTACTGCACCCCCTCCAAGCGCCAGGGAAAGGTCATATTCTCGGGGATTTTTCAGCGTTGTTATCCCCAACTCCTTAGAAAGCGCGATCATCTCTTCGAGCCCGACGTGGTTCAACGCTGTGACTGCCGGGATGTTGAGTGAAGAACCCAGTGCATCCCGTGCCAGAACCGGTCCGTGATGGCGGGTATCGTAATTTACAGGAACATATGGCACGCCGGAGTGTGTGCTGAAGGCGGTGCGCACATCGAGGATCATTGTCGCCGGATCCCAGGGTTCCTCACGGTCAGGATCAAATGCTGCAGCGTAGATCAAGGGCTTAAGCGCTGAACCTGGTTGTACCGGTGAGGTGGCCATGTTGACTGCTCCGCTTATTGCGGCATTAAAGTAATCAGGTGAACCCAGCATGGCAAAAACCTCTCCGCTAACCGGGTCCAATGCTACCAGAGCCGCGTTATGAACGTTATGGCTGACTTCACCGGCGGGCGGGTTGTTAAGTGCTTCGAGCTGACGCCTGGCGATGGTTTCTGCATGCCGCTGCCAGTCCAGGTCGAGCGTCGTGCGGACGGTAATTCCTTGCGTCGAACGGAGTACATCTTCCGGGATGGCTGCGTCTAGCTGTGATTGGACCATCATCACAAAATGGGGAGATTCGATTGGATAAGGAGTGGAGGTATAGATTAATTTTTCGGCAGCAGCAAGCACACGCTGTTCAGCGTCGATCATGCCGTGCTTTTCCATGAGCTCAAGGACTACTTCCTGGCGTTTTTTGGCTGCTTCCGGGTCGGTGTATGGATTGTAGAGACCGGGCGCCTGGGTGAGGCCAGCAATTAGAGCTGACTCTGCCAGGTCGAGATCCGAGACAGATTTGGCGAAGTAAGTCTGCGAAGCCGCCTCAACCCCGTATGCCATTGCACCATAATTCATCTGGTTCAGGTACAGCTCCAGGATTTTGTCCTTACTGTATTCCTGCGTAATTTTCCAGGCCAGGATGGTCTCCCGCAGTTTGCGCCTGATGGACCGCTCAAAACGTTCTTCAGGTGAGAGCAGCAAATTGCGAGCTACCTGCTGGGTGATCGTGCTGCCCCCAGACACAGTTTCTCCACCTTGAAGGTTGATCCAGACAGCCCGGATGATACCTTTTAGATCCAGCCCGGGGTTCGTATAAAAGCTGGCATCTTCTGTACTGACGGTTGCTAATTGAAGCTCCATCGGGATGGATTCGATACCCACGTACCGGTGTCTTCCGCTGCCATCCGGCAGGATTTCATAAAGCGGCCTGTCGTTGCGGTCTGTAATCCGGATACTTGGCTCGACCTTATACTGGCTGAAGTTCTGGATAACGGGGAGATCTTTGAAAAGCCAGAGATAAACACCTGCACCGGCAGAAAAGGTGATGAGGAAAAGGAGGAGGATGAAGATAAACTTGCGCATAGCCAATATGCTGTTCAACAAATTATGTTTACGAGGGTATTCGGAAACTCGGACGGATGCTGACAATTGGCACTACTTCAGCCGTCCTCGGATTTTTGAACGCGGATACACGGATGACGTCTTCCCAGCGGACATGTACATCCATCCTTAGCTGCAAATCGAAGTTTCCGAACATTCTCGTTGACCATATTATTATTTTAACGAATATGTCCCCAAAAATTCCTCATCCATTTTTCAACTGGTTCATCACCAGGCTTCCAGCACCAGGCTTTGTTCCACCTTCGCGTGGGGAGCGAACAAGCGTACATTCTGCTCGATCTGGCGCAGCTGAGCCTCGACTGATTCAGCCGGTACTCCCACTGGGGCATAGGCCACATACAAAACATGCCTGGTTTCGGTGGTAATCGGAGAGCGGTTATCCTGTCCGTAAAGGATCGTGCAGCATATGCCACTGCTGTCGCGCATCACCATATCGCCTGCCCGGATGGGTTTGGTAGCGCCGTTCATGGCTGTCAGCTCATCGCCCTCGCGTGACACATCGATGCAGACAGGCTCCTCCAACTTTGAAACGTCATGTCCGGCAGTCAGCACGAATGTACCCACTTCAGCGGTGAAATTGGCATCGACCAGGGGGGAGACATCTGGCAGGTTCTTATTCTTCAAGACGATCGACTCGACCTGGAGCTGGACATGGTACGTCTTGTTGAAGCGCTTGTAATACCGATCGTATGCCGCCATCACAGGAAGAGCCAGAAAATCCAAGCGGCTAAACCCTGCATACTCGCTTCTTAAGCGCGCTTCTGTTTCGCGTTTGCGTTGATTGAGGGCTGGACTGGAGGTGGTATTCTCTACACCCGAAATTTCGAGCAGCCCGATCACCGCTCCCGGGTGGGAATTTTTCCATTCGTTGGTACCTGAAATTGCGAGCATCTTGAGACATATCCTTGAACATGTACTGTTATGAGACCGCCACGGAGCTAGTGGTCCTTCGCTTCGCTCGGGACAGGCTCCGGGCTAGTTTGCCAAGCCCTTCGGGCTGAAACCTATCTTCTGACATCAGACCCCCTGGCTTCTGGCTCCTTTTACCGGTCACTGGCAGGACCGCCACAAGCCTTTTTGATGGAAGCATGCCAGTCTCGATGTATAATATTTATTAAGCCTCTATAATAGCTAAATATACCTCAAAGTTGCGTTATATGCTCTAGGTGGGCGGCAGACATTGATACGTTGACAACAAGTTGTTCGTAAGGACACTAAATGAAAAAGTTGCCCGTTAGCTTTCTTTTTGAAGGTCAGTTACAGCACCTGATCCTATTAGCGGGACTCCTTCCAGGGGCGATCTATTTAGCATCTCCAGCCCTTGATGGCTCAACGTGGCTGGGAATCCCCGACACCACTTGGTTTTATTCGGTAATCCTTATTGTAGTTATTCACCAGTTTCTTGGCTGGTTTGTGTTCCGGACCCAGCTAGTCTTTTCCTTATTATCGAGACTCTTCGGAAAGTATGATATGGCGGTATGGGGCAGTCTGTTCTTCCCGTTCCTACTATCGCGACCTCTTTTGACCCTGGCACTCGGTCTCGCTGACTATGGTTCTCTGGAATCTCTGCGTAGTATTCAGATCGTTTTAGGTGCATGCCTTCTGATTCCAGCGCTCTATACAGGCTGGTCGGTTGAAAGATACTTTGGCATTCCACGTGCCCTGGGCGGAGATCATTTTCGACAGAAATATCGCGAGATGCCTCTGGTTAGAAAGGGTGCTTTCAAGTACAGTTCTAATGCGATGTATGCGTTTGCCTTTTTACTCTTCTGGGCAATCGCATTATTGACAGGTTCACGAGCTGCGCTGGCTGTCGCTTTATTTCAACATGCTTATATTTGGGTACATATGTATTGCACGGAAGATCCAGATATGCAAATCATTTATCAAGGTATCAAAGAGCCGATTACAAATTGAGCTGCCCAACACAGCATGCACCCGACTGGTGGGACTCACCGCGGTTTCAAGCATTTTTCGTAGCTTCAAGCCGGTTCCAGCAAAGCAGCGCGATCTCGTCCCACCCCAATTGGCCAACGCCAGCCGTTAGCCTGCTCCTTCAATAACTATGAATGGTGAACTTGCTCAAATCATTGCATTGATACTATACGGGAATGAGTACCTTTCTTCACACGAGAAAAGTGTTCCTGAGTTACTCACTTCGCATTCTACTTTTCAATTCGTTTCTGATCTTACATTTGAAAAAGAAAAATCTTTATTAGACAATTTTAGGAAATCCTCGACTCCAGTAAAAGACACTCACACATGGTTTTCTTATCTCAGAAAACAAGGTGTTCAGGTTCTAAAACTTGGTGTTCTCAATTTGTCAGGTGATCTTCCACAACATATAGCTAGTGCCTTTGCAGGCGGTAGCTCATGGGTTTTGGAAACCGACAAAAGAAAATGTTGGCGTGCTAAGTGGCGAGCCAAGGATCAGCAACATCCTCAAAGAAAATTTTGGGCAGTTGAATACTGGGAGCAAAGCAAAATGCCTGTAATGACCGATTTCCCAGATATTGAAACTGCCTATCAGGATTTGGAGATCTCTATAACGGAAGCGAAAATATTCTCTGAGAAAAACAAACTTGGCTGGGAAAATTGGTTTGCAGAAGCTATTGAATTACTTCACAATCTAGCACCTGTTTTACCGTATCATAATGATTTACTTCCACCTTCCAATAACAACATCAGATATCGACAATTACTTGCAGGAGCAACCAAGGCATGGGTGTTTGGTGGAATGGGTTCTTGGAATGATATATATTTTGCTGACGCCGCACAACAAAAGGTGTATGAACGAATTTCCAAAAGTTTGTACCAGGCTGTTTGCCAATCGATAGGAGCCGTTACCAATACAAAAACAGGCTAACACAGCTTGCATTCGATAGCGGGGATTCTGCGCCGTTTTCGAATATTTTTCCGGCTTCGAGGTTCTCTACTCCCGAACATTGTCCACGCCCTGCAGCCTGTAACGCAAACCGTTGGCGACCAGCTTAACCAGGGTCAGTGGTTTTCCTGCGAAAAACCACGTTATTTTCGAAGAATTTGAAGAGTGAGTAACCACATGTATACAACCGAACCATTTTCTTTTTCACGGCAAGTTGCCGCAGATGGGCTGGCAGAGTCGATCAAGAAGCATTGGATACATGCCTTAATCGAGGTCGACGTTTCAAAACCGCGTAATCGCCTCCGGGAAATCAAACAAGAAATAGGCCAGTCTCTTTCTTTTACGGGCTTCCTTATTTACTGCTGTGCTAAAGCAGTAGATGAGGATAAACACTTGCATGCGTATCGAGACTGGCATAATCGGCTTATCCTTTACGATGAAGTGGATGTTTTCACGCCTGTCGAGCGTTTCGTTCAAGGGCGGAATGAGGTTCATCGCACAATTATCCGCGCAGCTAATCGGAAATCTGTTCGCCAGATTCACGATGAAATCAGACAGGCTCAGTCGGAAGAGAGGGAAGAAACTGTAGTCGTCCGAAGCAGCAAATTATATGGGGCTATGCCGGCTTTTGTCCGCCGCGTGTTATATCGAGCCATCACCAGCTCGCCCCATCTGTTGAAGAAGAATGCTGGCACAATCCTGGTCACCTCTCTTGGAATGTTCGGTCACGGAGTCGCCTGGGGCATTCCAATTCCAGCTCATACCCTAACGCTAACAGTAGGTGGAATTGCTTCCAGGCCATTAGCAAACGATGGCCAAATCGAGAACAGGGAGCATCTTTGCCTGACGTTCAGCTTCAACCATGACATCATCGATGGTGCACCTGCCGCAAGGTTCGTTCAGGGTTTTAAGGAGTTCGTGGAATGTGGTAATGGTTTATATGATGAATTGGCGGTTTGTCCATGATGGAAGAATTGGTATACAGAATCGAACAGACAGCATTAGCGACAGAGTTCTCGGGGGTCATCTCGATATTCACCGATACGGCAACTGTGTTCAACAAGGCATATGGATACCGGGATCGAAAGAACCATCTGCCGAACACGACCCATACAATCTTTGGAATTGCCTCGGGGACCAAGTTCTTTACCGCTCTAGGGATTGGTGTGCTTATTAACCGGGGTTTGATATCTCTGGATACGGCGATTGGAGAAATCGCTCAGGAATATACGGGCTTCGTCGATGAGCGCGCAACGATCCAGCATTTATTGACCCATACCTCCGGCATTTATGACTACTACGATGAGGAAATAGAGCAAGACTTTGAGCACTTCTCGGTTGAGATCCCCTGGTACCGGCTGGAAACGCCCTTAGATTATTATCCACTCTTCCAGGGCCAGGTAATGAAATTTCGTCCAGGAGAGAGATTCTCCTACTCGAACGGCGGGTATGTGTTTTTGGGGATGTTGATCGAGAAGCTCACAGGCAGCCTCTATCGAGATTTCATACGCGAGCACGTGCTGCAAGCAGCGAACATGCCCATCTCTGGTTTCTATGCCTTCAATGATTTGCCGGAAAACACGGCAAACGGCTATCTAGAAGACCGAAAAACAACCAATATCTACCAGCTGCCGCTGAGAGGCGGCGGAGATGGGGGAATGTATACGACGACTGATGACCTGCGCTCATTCTGGAACAGCTTGTTTTCTCATAGGATCCTTTCCGCTGGACTCACGGCAACCTACTTGAAGACCCATTGTAAGCTCAACGATACAACCGGATACGGCTGCGGAATCTATAAGCATCTCGACGATAGCCTGTTTGAGATTGCGGGCAGCGATGCTGGCGTTGGTTTTGAGTCCTGGCATGTCGTTCCAGAGAAATTGACGATTAACATCCTCTCCAATATAACGAATGGAGAAGAAGCTGTGAGAAAGGCTGTCTTAAGTCATTTCTAGATGCTCGTTCCGGCTAGGGGCTGAGCTGTTAATGGTACGCTCCCCCGGCGGCGTCTCGTACAAATGGGTGGGGGTTTGGGTGTAGCGGCTCCTGAAAATGAGCGCGAGGATGCTGGCCGTCTGGAGTGCCAGTGGCAGCGTGCACAGCTTCCCATCGAGATCCGAGACCTCGTGCTTGACGACCAGAGGTTGCGCAATGATAAGTGCTGGTCCTTGTTCAATTACTAGCAGGTAACGCAATCCGTTATGTAACCCTTTTCATTCATAAGGAAAATTTTGGCGCATTATGAAACCAGAGAGATTATCAAGAATCACCGTTTATGAAAGTCCCTGGGTGAACCTGTATCTCGATAAAGTTCGATTTCCAAATGGTTATGTCATTGAGAAGTATCATCTATTAGATTTTCCCCTTTGCTTACCAGGATTTCTTCTCGGATCAGGAATATGGAACAGTCGAGCATATTGTCAACCTCTACGGGTTTATTTTTGGGAAGAAGGCGATTGAGTTTTTGAAGAGAGAAAAGAAAACAGCCATTCGGTGGAAGTTTCGGGTATATTGGCGAGAGTAGTGAGAAATGCAGAGTGAATGAAGATGCACAAGATCGAAGCTGTAACAGTAAATCATAACACCTCCCCATACATGGAGCTAATGTTACGTTCTCTGTTTGCGCATCATCCCGACCATCTGAACTTGTTATTAACTGTCCTGGATAATGCATCTACCGACGATATGTCAGGATTGAAAACTTATCTGAGAAGCAAGGGACTTTCCAATGCGCAAACCGGATTTTCCACGTCTACCAGGAATAACTCACATGGTGAAATCCTGAGCAGATTTGTATTCGATCATCCGCATTGCACCCATTATCTTTTCATGGATGCAGATGTTTGTTTTCTCGAAGATCATACAATTAGCACATTGTTGGAGGAATTAGAACAGCAGGATGACGCCTTCGGAATTGGCCCAAGAATGTCGTGGGATGGAGTAGAAGAAATCCCGGAGGATGTACGGAAAGACAATCCCGACAAATGCGATGCCAGACTTCATCCCTGTTGTGCATTGGTCAAAAACACGCCTTTGTTCCGACTCATCGTAAAAGAAATCGGTCTATCGAGCGCAAAATATCTCTGGGCAGAAAGGGATGAGATTGCTGACACATTCAAGATGATGACGAAGGTAATGAAAACTCACGGTTTGCAGCATATTATCTCATCTCGGATGGTGTTACACTTCTTCTGCGTTTCGTATATATGTGAATCCACAAAGCATTGGAATGAAGCCAAAGCCAGGAGAAGAGATGGGTTGTTGTCAAAATACCGATTAGGCGGCGACATGACATCATCAGACAGTGGGGAGAATGAAAGATGACAGTTCGACAAGATCCTGAGAACAATGAAATTCATGCCCTTCGTAATATGGTGGACTTCACGGACTCATATGTATTGGAAATTGGATGCGGTGATGGTCGCTTGACCTGGCGCTATGCCGAAGAGGCCACGAGGGTCACGGCCATTGACGCGTTCGAGCCTGGCATCCGGCGAGCGAAGGAAAACACGCCCGCCCAACTCCGAAATCATGTCCGGTTTGAAGCAGTAGGATTTGAAGATTTCGCCTCCCGGACTGAGCCGGATGTATTCGACGTAATCATTCTGTCGTGGGCACTTTGATGAATGGAACATCAGGGCATGGTCCATGCCCTTGAGGAAATCCATCGATTGCTCACCCCTGGCGGACTGTTCGTCGATATTCATCCAGTTCCAGAACTGCCGTTGATCAGAGTTTACGATCACGGAGAGGTGCTGCTTGAGGAACCGCTGGTGGACACCGTCGACGAGGGAATCATCAGAGCGGAACGCGCACTTGCCGAAGTCGTTGATCGCGGTCTCTTTATAGTGGGCATGTCGCACGAGTTTGATTTTCAGGCGTATGCCTCTTCGGTAGGTGAACTTTGGGATTATCTGGAGTTGATGAACGCGTTCGACAACAGTCCAAAGGATGAGGCAGCGGCATTGCGCGAACAAGAACTGGCTGTTAGAGTTGAAAATATCTTGCGAAAATCCGGAGAGGGAGCTGAAGTTGCCTATTATGAGAAGGGGAAGATCACGCGAATGAGGCCGGTCAAATGAAGGCCAGGGTTCCTTTCACGCTGCCTTATAATCTCGTTGTGCGGCGAGTGATGAAATTCGTCAATTGCAAAGGAAAAAACCATTGCATCATGAGAAAGACGATTTAGCGAACCGCCGCCCAACATAGGTTTGGCCGCCGTCTTTGACACCCCTTGTTTCTGGCAGGCTATGGAGGTGTTATATGCTTTTCGATCTTCATGCAGATACGAAGCGCCTGGCTGTATTAAGAAGTGACCCGGATGGCGGGCACAAGATTGAGCTTCGCACCCTGCAAGGACAAATGCTTGGTGAAATAACGGCTGAATTTCTACCATTAGGCCCTCAGTGGTCGCCGAATGGCTCAATCGTTGCCTTTGGCAGTAATGATGGCTTGCTTTACCTTCACCGTCTTGGAGATGCCAGCCCGACCGTTGTTTTTGCTCACCCCTCCCTCCAGGCCGGATTTTGCGAATGGGCAGCGGATGGAAACCGGTTGGTCTTTTCTGCCTACAACAAGGTGCTGCAGACTCCGCCAGGCATCTACTGCCTGGAGCTGGATACAGGGCACACACTTCAATTGACAAATGACGCCAAAACAGTTGATCGTTTTCCGCATCCGTCGCCTTCCGGGCAATGGGTGGCGTTTCAACGACAGTTTTTGGATGAACCCGAACTGCCGAGGCGGGTTTATGTGATCGAAGTGCAATCGGGCCAATGCTTTCCCGTATTGAACGCATTCGAGGGCGATGTGGATACTGGTCGTTTCAGTTGGAGTCCCGATTCTTCATCGCTGCTGGTCAAACAGGCTCATCAGGGTCGGATTCGGTTGTCGGTTATTCGGCTTGAGGATAAGTCCATCACCTGGAGTTACGAATCTGAGACCGTTCAAGGCGGGGTTTTTTCGCCTCAGGGGGACCGGATCCTTTGCATTTGCAGCGACGAATTGCTGTGGTTCGCCTACCCGGAAGGCACGCTCCTCCACCGTCTTTCACTCGCCTCTGCTGCACCGGTGTGGAACTACTTCACCGGCCCACAAATCGGTTTTGACCTGCGTGCGACGATCGTCTATTTTGTCGGTGCGAACAATTGCCTGTATCGTTGGCGTATCGGCGGAAATTGCGACTGTATTCTCGAGGACAGCCCGCCAGTCAGGCCAGCTTTTACCCACGAAGAGTACCGTGTGCCCTCGCGCGACGGGAGACCTATCCCAGTACAACGCTTCATCCCTCCCCAGCCCCGGTCAGCGGCAATCCTGTACGTTCACGGTGGGCCGGGAGGATCCATTGACCCCGATGACCCGTTTATGCTGCGCCTGCTGTCCGAAGGCGTTGAGTTTGTGTGCGCGGCCTATCGCGGAAGCAGTGGATATGGCCCAAAACACGAGGATGCAAACCGGGGAGAATATGGACGAGCTGACGTGTGGGATATCCTCGCCGCGGGCTACGACTGGAAAAAACGGGCTGGCGAAGACCGGCCGCTCATCCTTGCCGGCTATAGCTATGGCGGCTTTCTGACGTTCCTGGCATTGGCGCAAGAAGATATTCCCTGGGTTAGTGGCATTGCGATGTGGACGCTGAGCGGTATGCATCGCCAACCCCTACACCGGCATCGCGCGTTTCCAGTCGATGCAGACCAGCAAGCCGCGGCTTGGGTTGAACGGTCGCCTTTGGAACAAGCCGGGCGTATTCGCGTCCCCCTGCTCATTTTTCATGGCGCTCTGGACACTACCGCAACAACAGAAGAATTGAAATCCATTCAGGCCAGCATCTTGACCCGAGGCGGGGAATGTGAGCTAATCGTCTTCGACGATGATACACATGGCTTGATGCGTCACCGGGATGAAATTCATGCTCGCGTGCTGAGATTCCTAAGACAGTTTGAATAATCGAGATTGTGAATGAAAGTTTTGAGCTGGATCATCGCGATAGTAGGACTTTGGGAGTTTGGCGACATCACTGCTCTGTTCGTTCCTGATTTTGGCAAGATACCGGACGTTCTCTGGAATCACATCATCGTCGGACTTATCCTCATGATTGCCGGTATCTGGGCGGCACGGACAAGCAATGTTGGTACCGCCAAAACCATGAATTGGATTGCTGCTGGTGCTGGCTTATGGCTGATGATTAGTTCCTTTATTTTGCGTTATCCCATCATCAACGCAGGGCTATGGAATGATCTCATCGTTGGCGTAATTGCTTTCGTCCTCGGTGTCTGGGCTGCTCTTACATCTCCACGGGTAACTGGCTAGGCAGGGTATGCACCTGGCTGGGTAGAAGTGCGCGATAATATAAAAAGATGCCTGCTCGTCCCGCTGCTGCCGTTGAGCCATTCCGTTGGGCGGTTTGATCAATTATTTCACCTTGAAAAGAGTAACAACCTATGTCGATAACGCAACGTTCCTTCTCAAATGAACAAGACAAACACCTTATGTCTGCTCTGGCTCGTCAATGTCCAGAAGACAATCTCCATGTTGTAGATTTACCTTATCGGTTTAGTTCATGGGCTTTTGACAATCCTGAAAACATTAATTTATGGTTTGATGAAAACCAACAACTTATTGCCTGGGCAGCACTTCAAACACCGTTCTGGACAATTGATTATGTATGCCATCCTGAACAAGGTTCGTATCTACATCAAGAGTTTCTTTCATGGGCAAACCAACGCGCTCAAGCCATCAAAAATACACCTTATGCACGTCCTGCATGGTTTGTCATGGTTTTCTCTGGGCAAAATAACCGAATTCGCGATTTAGAAAATGCAGGTTTCAAATGTCAGGCGGACATAGGCGAAGATTCTTGGTCAAAAGTACTTATGCGCCGTTCATCTCAGACCCCTGTTAAAATATATGAACCTCGTTCAGGTTTTATGGTTCGCTCACTAGCAGGAGAAAAAGAAGCAGCTAATTACGTTGAACTTCACCAATCGGTTTTTGAAAGTAAAAACATGACTGTGGACTGGCGCAAACGAACACTTAAGCACCCTGATTACATACCTGAGTTGGATATTGTCCTTGAGTCGTCTGATGGGCGTTTGGTAGCATTTTGTATATGTTGGTTTGATAAAAATTCAATGGCTGGTCATGTTGAGCCATTAGGTAGCCACAAAGATTTTCGCCAATATGGTTTGGGGCGAGTTGCCCTTTCAGAAGGATTGAGCCGTCTCCAGTCTCTTGGCGCACAAAATATTTTTGTTGAAACAGATAATTATCGAAATACCGCTTTTGGGCTTTATCAGTCTTTTGACTTTGAAGTAATCCAAGATGTTCTTGTTTATCGAAAGGATTACGAAACTGTATAGTACAGAGCATCTTCCAAAAGCCAACGCAAAACACAGCGTGCACTGGATGACTGGGATTCGTCGCGTTTTTTGAGCGTTATTCTGAACAATGACAGTTCCCGTTTTCAAGCCTTTTTCTACACAGCCGCCGGTAACGCAAACCGTTAGCTGCCTTTGAATGTTCACACAGGAAGGACAGGCCATGATTGACACAGGACTGAATGGCAAGGTTGTACTCGTGACGGGTGGTAACAATCCCTATGGCATTGGTGCGGCTACTGCTAAAGCTTTTGCATCACAAGGAGCGAAAGTTTTCATCCAATATCTTCGGACGCCCGGTCAGATGATTGAGGCAAACAAGACGAGTGTTCCTGGTGAAGCGTTTTATCTTGCTCAACAAGCTAAGTCCACTGATGATATTGTATACGCAATCCGTGAGGGTAGTGGTCAGGCTGAAGCGTGGGAAGCCGATCTGTCCGATATTGCGGTAATTCCTGAATTGTTTGACCGAGCGGAAAAGGCTTTTGGCCCTGTAGAAGTACTCATAAACAATGCAGCACACTGCAATCCAGACACCTTCATACCCCAGAGTCAACTTGACTTCGACAGCCGCGCTGTTGATGGTTTTCCATTGCGCAGCATCACGTCAGAAAGCCATGATCGCCATTTTGCCGTGAACAGCCGTGCTGTTGCGCTGATGATGGCGGAATTTGCGCGCCGTCATATCGAACGCAGTGCACGTTGGGGACGGATTATCAACGTGAGTACGGATAGTGCGTCAGGTTTTCGCAGCGAAGTGTCTTATGGTGCCAGCAAGTATGCGCTTGAGTCCTACAGCCGCGCCGCAGCGATTGAGTTAGGGCAATACGGCATCACGGTGAATATTGCCTCATTAGGTCCGATTCAGACGGGTTGGATTACACCAGAAATGGAACAACGAATTGCCGGTGATATTCCACTCGGGCGAGTAGGACAACCCGAAGATGTGGCAGATGTGATTGTTTTCCTGGCATCAGAACAGGCACGATGGTTGACTGGACAACTCCTCTACATTGGCGGTGGAGCACAGATGTCGCTGTAATCAACGGGAGAAATACATGGCATGATCGATAAAATGACCGTAATTGAGAAAATATCTGCTGCTTTTCTTGCAAATGAATATCCGGGCGACCATTATCTCCAAGGCAGTTGGGATGGTTGCGAACCATTCGAAGAGATCGAACCGTTCAAAGGTAAACAGAAGTGGGAAGAAATCGAGCCGAGTTTTTTGGATAGCCATGCCTCTGCTCTCAGCTTCTT
>Ga0105092_10001262_pt1 | contig 13499 bp, 13 predicted proteins | sample PPLLak2March2015_FD_87021 | JGI IMG/M metagenome (GOLD analysis project Ga0105092, IMG submission 87021) | Freshwater sediment microbial communities from Prairie Pothole Lake near Jamestown, North Dakota, USA - PPLs Lake P7 Core (1) Depth... | ecosystem: Environmental > Aquatic > Freshwater >... | reverse complement strand
TGTTTCGTCGAGTGCGATATTGATTGTTTCTCTATTTTTTACTTCTTTATTTGATGCCATGTTATTATATAGGACACAAGCGCATATATATGTTGGTATTAATTGGTATTTATTACCATTATATTCCCTCATGCTTTAAATTATTCTCTAAATCCGCGGCAGTCACACTCATTACAGTACTTATCACCATCCTTGTCAGGAAAGTGGTGCGCCTTAAGATGATGACATAGAAGACATATGTCGGATTTACTACTCAATAATAAATTAATTTTATTCTACGTTATAACCTTTTTAGGAGTGACTGCAGAAGTACTAGAAGAAACAGTTAAGACTTATCTCAATGCCAAAATAAAAGCAATTGACAACAAGATACCATTAGCCCCAACAGAGAATAAATAATTTCAATCCGAGGTTTTATTCTTATCAATAACATATAGTGCCTGAGGACTTAGAACAACCTTATTGCCACCTATTTTTTTTATCATACCGGAATCACATAATTGACCGACTATTTCATCCGTTTGTTTACTGCTTAACGCAAGTACTTCACCGACCTCATATTGATTAATAATACGTAATTCACCGCCGGTCAAATCATATATTTTTCTTAAGTACTCTGCAAAATTCGGCCTCAACGTATATTATCATAGGTTATCGAATTTAAGTTTTGGTAGAATGTGTTGGATAAGATTTCTTTAGCAGTAGACACCAAATAATTTTTTTATTTTATTTTAATGTTTTTGGATTTAATTCTTTGGGTATTTGTTGTGGAAACAATCTTCACAGAATAACTGTTCATTAAATGACGCTACTATCCATTTCTTCTTCTGACATATGCTACATATGTCTTCTTTGCCTACTTCTCCAATTCTATCCATACTCTTTCAAAAAGAAGCCGATATTAAAACAAATTCTGATAACCATATTTTCCGGTCTAGCCCTTTAATTTATTATATATCCTTTTCAAGAATGCAACATCTTTGGCTATTGCTTCAAGTTGGGATTTTTCTATCTGTAGTTTCTCTTCAAATTCTAACTTTAATTTATTGATTTCATTAATGGTTAACAGGTCAACTACTTTCAAATAATCCTCCAATAGTTCTTGTTCTGTTGGCTTGTAATATGATTTTTCAAGTCCCGTATCATGTCCCATCAAAATTTTAACATTTAACAGTTTCATTGACTTCATTGCACGGGTTTCAAAAAACTTTCGAAAACAGTGAGTAGATTTGAACTCATGTCTTGTTATATTGCTGTCAGGTGGACGAATATTTTGAATCTTCCAGGCCCTTGTAAATATTTGCCTTATGACGTTTGCACCGGCTTTTTTTGGTATTGATACAATACCAGTTGTTCCTTTAGTAAGATTTGATTCCCTTGAATTTACAAATATTTTTCCAGTGTTCCAGATATCACGCATAAGGTATGACTCTTTTGTTATTTTCTCACCCTGTTTTTCACGGAATTCCATCCATTCTTTTAGAGACCAATAGGCTTCGGGTGTTATGAATGAAAAGTACTGTTCTGGTTCACCATCATAAACAATTATTTTAGCAGCAATAACGGCCTTTTTATCGTCATCGATAGGAATAATGTTTTTCCATTTCAACCATTCCCATGCACCTATCCTTATTCCAGAACTTATCATCGTGTATAAAACAGGTTTTATTCTTCTGTCTGGATATTTTAGAACCTCCAAAATTTCATTTTCATCTGGAATTCTATCATTAGCATTCTGAGGACCGACAGGAAGTCCTTTTGAAATTATTTTCCAGTTCAAAATAATATTATTCATTTCACAGAATAACTTTATTGGTTTGTAGAAATTACGTATGGTTCCCCTGGATATCTCACTTTTCTGCGCTCTTTGTATATGAAAGGACATGTAATTTAAAATTAAATCCGTTAGTTCTTGTGAGATATCCTTCCTACCTTTTCTTTTTCTAGTAAACTGTAAAAAATTCTCTGATTTTTCTTTAATGTCCTGGCCTTGTATCTTGTAGAAATCAAAGAAGAATTCTAGTTTACTTAGATACGATCTTCTTGTTTCATCCGACTTGATACCGTACATAAATCGAGTATATGCATCCTGTTAATGGTTGTGCTAACTTTGGATCTGCAACGGCATATTATGAGGGCAGGGTCCTAATAAACACACGTTATCGTTCGGGCCCAGAGGGATTTGAACCCTCGACCAACTGCTCCGCAGGCAGCCATTCTATCCAAACTGAACTATGGGCCCCTTAATGTGTAATTTATAATTCCTTATATGAACTAGTTGTGTATTTCATGCCCATTTTTCTCAACATTCATGCCTACATTGAATATAAGATAAATAATTTCAATTACATTTTCTCAAACAATATATGTAGATAAATTTGATTAACTTATGTAATTCGATCTAATATGACCAAGTCCTTCCTCGATGAAATCCAGGATCACATACTCCTATTTGATGGGGCAATGGGAACTGAAATACAGAAACTAAAACCAAAACCAGAGGACTTTCCAGATAACAAAGATGGATTCAATGATGGACTTGTATTATCTAGACCAGAATGGATTGAAAACATACATAGAAGTTATTTGAAAGCTGGTTCAGACTGCATTGAAACAAATACCTTTGGAAGTAACCAAATAAAACTTCAAGAATATGGATTTGGCGAACAAACAGTATCAATAAACAAGTCAGCAGCAGAGCTTGCAAATAGGGTAGTCAAGGAATTTGCAAACGGAAAAAAATTCGTAGTTGGTTCAATGGGCCCAACAGGATATCTACCGAGTTCCAACGATCCTGATTTAGGTAATGTTCCTCTGAATATAATCATAGACGCATTTGATATGCAGGCGCAAGGACTAATACTAGGAGGTGTTGATGTTCTACTTATAGAAACAAGTCAGGACATATTAGAAGTTAAACTGGCCATAATCGGATCGTTTAATGCGATGGTGAAAACTGGAAAAAAGGTACCAATAATATCTAATGTAACCTTGGACAAATATGGCAAGATGTTACTTGGCACAGACGTCCAATCAGCATATACGACCGTCAGCGACATGGGAATTTCTGTTTTTGGATTGAATTGTTCAACTGGACCAGTTGAAATGGAATCAAGTATAAGGTGGTTAGATGAACAAAACGAATTGCCCATCCTTGTCATGCCAAATGCGGGAATGCCAATTAATGAAGGCGGCAACGCAGTTTACAAAATGACTTCAAAAGACATGTCTCATCATCTTGGAGACTTCTTACACAAATACAAGAGGGTGAGAATGATAGGAGGTTGTTGTGGAACAACCCCGGAACATATTAGAGAACTCAGAAATGCATTAGAATCGTATAACTTATAATTCACAGACTATCAATTGACAATATAACCATTAAATGGACTTAAAACATGTACCCCGCGTAAGCTCAGCGTTAAAGGCTGTAGATTTAGTTCAGATTCCTGCGCCACTTATAATAGGCGAGCGCCTAAACACGCAGGGTTCGAAAAAAGCGAAGAAATTAGTACTGTCAGATGATTTTGATGGCCTCATAGATCTCGGTAGAGAACAGGTAAATGATGGAGCACATTGCATTGATGTCTGTGTAGCAACAACCGAAAGATCCGATGAACTCGAATTTATGAAAAAGTTGGTAAAAAGGTTAAGCCTTGAAATTGATGCTCCTATCGTAATCGATTCAACAGATCCTAAAGTGATAACCGAAGCAATTAATCAAATTCCTGGAAGGCCTATCATTAATTCTATTAACCTTGAAGGAGATGGTTCCCGTTTCCATTCTCTTGCACCAATAATGGCAAAATTTGGAATTCCTTCTATTTCCATGTGTATAGGTCCAAATGGAATGGCCAAAACATCCGAAGACAAAATCAAGATAGCAAAGCTACTCTTCGATACTGGAAAAAAATACGGGCTAAAGCCATGGCAGTACATATTTGATGTACTTACCTTCACATTAGCAACCGGAGAGCAAGAATATGCAAATTCTGCAGTTGAAACTCTTAGGGGAATTTCTTTAGTCAAAAAGGAAATTCCAGGTTGTTTTACCACTCTTGGATTAAGCAACATTAGTTTTGGTCTTCCTTCGAATGCTAGAAAAATCATAAATTCGGTATTTTTGCATCATGCACTAAAAGCAGGACTGGATACTGTTATCATTAATGCAAAAGACATAATCCCAATAGGAGAAATAAAAGAGGAACAAATCAAGCTTGCAGAGGATCTCGTATTTAATAGACACGCTAGTGCTCTTTCTGACCTAATTTATTATTTTGAGAATAAGAATGTTATAGTAACTAAGAATGAACAAAGGCTGGAAGAAATAAATAAAGATTGGAGTTTTGACAAGCGTTGTTACTATCGTATAATAAATCGTATCAAGGATGGAATTGAAGACGAGGTGGTAGGATCAATTTCTGATAAACTTGGAAAAAAATTGAAGGCAAAGACTGAAAATATTCATAAAGAGGAAATGTTAAGGAAACATCCAGAACTGGCCCATGACGCAGCAGTTGAAACCCTTAATGAAGTGTTACTTCCGGCAATGAAGGAAGTTGGTGATAAGTTTGGAGCTGGGGAATTAATTTTGCCTTTTGTGTTAAAATCAGCAGAATGTATGAAATCTGCAGTATCAGAACTCGAGAAATACCTAATTAAGAAACAGGGAGTAAGCAAAGGTAAACTAGTTCTATGCACAGTATACGGTGACGTACATGACATAGGTAAAAATCTTGTAAAAACAATTTTTTCAAACAATGGATATACGGTTTATGATCTTGGTAAACAGGTTCCAATCCAAGAAATTATAGATAAAATTAAGGAAGTGCAGGCAGATGCCGTAGGATTGTCTGCATTATTGGTTTCTACCTCAAAACAAATGCAGTTTTTTATAGAAAAGGCAAAGGAACTAGATCTGAAAATTCCAGCACTGTGTGGTGGGGCGGCCATAAATAGTGATTACATAAATCGAATTGCAAAGGTAGATGAGGTGTATAGGGCAGGAGTTTTTTACTGTAAAACTGCCTTTGATGGACTAAATGTTATGAACAAATTGAGATCTCCAGAGAGGGATAAATTCATTCAGGAATGGAATACCAAAATTAGTAAATATGATGAAAAGAAGACAACAGGAGTAAAAACTGATATAGATTCATTAGTTAGTAAAATAAAACCCGCATCTCCACCAATTGCACCCCATCTAGATATACCAATAATACTAACACCTTCAGAAATTGATCTTGAGGAAGTTTGGCGGTATCTAAATAAAAAATCTCTTTTTGTTCTGTCGTGGGGTATAAGAGGAAAATCTGCATCCAAGATGATTGGTGATCCAGAAGCATTACTTCTAGAGTGGAAAAGGAAAGTTATTGATGAAGCGCTTTTCTCACCAAGTGTTGTCTATTCTTACTTTAGGTGTAACAATCAGGGTAACAGGCTTGTAGTTGAATCAAAGAAACAAGGTGAAGTGGCTTTTGAATTTCCAAGATCCTCAAAACCAAAACACTTGTGTATTACGGACTACTTTGGGAAGCAGGACATTGTAGCCTTCCAAGTAGTTACTGTCGGTCAAAAAACGGTTTCGAAAATTGAAGAACTAAATTCAAACAATAATTATACGGACGCGTATTATCTTCATGGTTTGGCGGTAGAGACAGCGGAAGCTCTTGCAGAATGGGTCCACCATAGAATAAGAAGTGAATTAAATATTGACAAGAATAGAGGATTAAGATATAGTTGGGGATATCCAAGTTGTCCTGACACCATGCAGCATTATTTGGTATGGAAACTGATTGATCCCACTAGTTGCGGCATAGGTCTTACTTCTGCAGGTCAGATAACTCCTGAATACTCCACTGCTGCCGTAGTAGTTCACCATCCTGATGCAGAATATTTTATACTATAGATAAAGTAAGATTTCAGAGATAAATGACAATCAACGATTTTGTCTTCTCATGTGCAACCGATGATGTACCGGCGTACTTTACTTATGAGGCCGAAAGCATGCTCATTGTCCAATCAAAGGATGGAGCAAAAAATAAGAAAATGGATTTTGAAAAGATTGAGGGATTTATGAGTGCCTTGATTTCACATGAATCCGTACATGTGGTTATAGCAAAATTGATTAATAGTCAGATTTCCGATTCCTTAGATGACCTTGAAATTATTGTAGAAAGATTTGGTAAGAAATTCCAAGTCAGTCTAAACAATATGTTCTTTTCTACAGATTTTAGTGGGATTATTACCAGCTAATACATCTACTTTTGTTACTATCTATTGGTGCATGCAGTCTTCAGTGATTTAACATAATTTTTTAATTTTTTCTGTAAATGAATAATATTACTAACTTTGTTGCTATTTATCATCTTAATTATAGCGCTCCCAACTATGACAGCATCCGCTCCATAATTTGACATAAGTTTTATGTGATGTGGAGTGCTTATTCCAAACCCTACAGAAATGTTTTTTTTGTTTGAACTTAATTTTTTGATGTTCTTAATCGCAGTAAGTGTATATTCATTAAAAGAATTTCTCATTCCAGTGGTACCGTATACGGAAACTACGTAGACAAAACCTGTTGAAACATCTAGTGTTTTTCTTATTCTTAAATTTGATGTATTTGGTGCAACAAGAAAAATAGACGCCAGTTCAAGCTTTTTTGAATACTCTAAATATTCTTTTGATTCTTCAATAGTCATATCAGGTAAGACAAAACCGTCTGTTCCTGCATCCTTTGCCATCTCCATGAATTTCCTGAATCCTTTTTTTTGTAAAATATTGGAATATGTCATGATTACTATTGGAAGCTCGGGATATTTCTCCCTCGTCCTTTTTATCAGATTCAAACATTTGTCTGGAGTGATTCCATTCTGTAACGCTCTAAATGACGCTTCCTGAATTACTGGTCCGTCCGCTATAGGGTCTGAAAAAGGAATGCCTATTTCAATAATGTCAGCACCGCCATCAACAATTGAGGAAATTATTTTCTCACAAGCTGCTGAATTCGGATAGCCTCCCATTATATAGCATATGAGACCCTTTTGTTTCATTGATTTTAATTGAGAGAATTTTTTTTCAATTCTATTGTTCCGTAAATAAGACACTTACTGTGACCTGCCAATGTATTTTTTTCTAAACTTTATCACTTCATCTATATCCTTATCACCTCTACCGGATAACGTAACAATGATGTTTTCGTCTCTTCGCATTTTTTTTGCCAGCTTCATTGCATAGGAAACTGCGTGGCATGATTCTAAAGCAGGTATTATTCCTTCCAACCTTGAAAGCTTAAAGAAGGTATCCAGAGCCTCATTATCGTTACAGGTAACATACTCTGCACGTTCAATATCTTTCAACTGGACATGTTGAGGGCCCACACCTGGATAGTCCAACCCAGCTGAGATACTATGTGTGTCATTTATCTGTCCAAACTCATCTTGTAATAGATATGTTCTCATTCCGTGTAGAATACCTTCGGATCCTTCATTCAGTGTGGCGGAATGTTTTCCTGTTCTGATACCCAGACCCCCAGCTTCAACCCCGTACAGAGATACATCTTTATCATCTAGAAACGGGAAAAAAGTACCCATCGCATTACTACCACCTCCTACGCAACAGATAAGAGCGTGAGGAGATCTTTTAGTAAAGTTTCTCAACTGTGATTTGATTTCCTCACCAATTACACTTTGAAAATCCCTTACCATCATAGGATATGGATGTGGACCTACTACTGAACCTATCAAGTAGTAAGTATCCTTTACGTTTGTTATCCAATCGCGTAACGCTTCATTTATGGCATCTTTCAAGGTTTTTGTTCCCGAGTTCACAGAGTGTACTTTTGCGCCTAATAATTCCATTCTAAATAAATTTAATTTTTGTCGTTCGATATCTATGGATCCCATGTAGATTTCTGCCTTCAATCCAAGAACAGCTGCCGCCATAGCGGTCCCCACTCCATGTTGGCCCGCACCTGTTTCAGCAATAATTCTTTTTTTACCCATTTTCTTGGCTAAGAGACATTGCCCCAAACAGTTATTGATTTTATGTGCTCCACCATGCAAAAGATCTTCTCTCTTTAGAAAAATCCTTGCACCATCTACGTAGTCAGTCAGATTTTTTGCAAAAAACAGTGGTGTGGGTCTTCCAGCATAATTTTGAAGATAATAATCGAGTTCCTTTTTAAAATTTGAATCATTTCTTATTTTTTCGTATGCATCTTCAAGTTCATTAATTGCTGGAACCAAAGTTTCTGGAATATACTTTCCGCCGTATTTTCCATATTTACCTGCTATTGGAAACTCTCGTAACTTGGTCATAATAGTACACTCACAAAAAATACAAAGTGCAAAATTCTAAGCATGACATAACTCCTTTATCTTTTCAAAAACATTTCCCGATTCCATGATGCTTGTACCAACAAGAAATGCATCAACTCCAATTGACCTTAATTTCTTTATATCATCTGAATTAGATATTCCACTTTCACTAATTATAATGTTATTTTGTTTATCAAATTTTTGTAGCAGTTCAATAGTAACGCTAATGTCCACTTCAAGGGTATTCAAATTCCTATTATTAATGCCAATAAGCTGATTTTTATTTTTCAGGATCTCTTTAAATTCGTCCTCTGAATGAACTTCAGTAATGACTTCTAGTCCCTTTTTCGTGGCGTAATCAGAAAATTTTTCAAAGCTTGCCTCGGCAAATCCTTTATCGAAAACGGCTTTAATCAATAAGATGCAGTCTGCGCCTATTTTTCTTGCTGCATCTATTTGAACCTCACTAACTATGATATCTTTCATCAATAATGGTACGTTGACACTCTTTCTAATAGATGCAAGATTATGAATAGAACCATCAAACAAGTAGGGCTGAGTCAGTACAGAAATTCCGACTGAACCAGAATTGGTCATTAGTATTGCCAAATCCTTGGGATTTATCTTGGATTGGTCAAGAATTTTACCCTTTGACGGCGAGGAAAATTTTATTTCTGAAATTATGGGAACGTGATTACATGTTAGGATTACTTTTTTAAGAGAAATTACAGTATGGCTGGCATAGTCATATTTGTCTGCATCATAAAAACCCTCATCGACTGCTTTGTAAGAATTATCGGCCAATGCTTTAAGCCCAGTTTCTCTTGAGAAAAATTTACTCAAAGTCACATCAGAAAGTAAACTTACTCTTAATCATATATCTGTATTTGGCTGTATAAGCCATATAAGTGAGGCTAATTTTCGAGAATGTGTGTTTGTAAGTACCACAATACATTTTGTCTCTTCGCAACGCCAAATATGACCTCAACGCCTCTACCTCCGAGTAATCATAAGTGAAGCAGTCGTTAAGCATGAGAGGTAGTTTGATACTTAACTAGTATACGCCTAGAATCCTTAAATAAAAAACGAGCATGTTAAACTTATGAATAAGGCATTCGTCATAAATGCAGCTACAATATTGATGATGACTTTCACTACATCACCAAACATCTTGAGTGCTCAAAATGTGACAAATAATGACTCATATGCTACTGGCAGTCTAATGGCCTCGGCTAACCAAACCACTTCCGAACTTGGGCAAAACGCTTCATTGGTATTGAATAAGGCTGGCGAAGAAGTAGGTTCTACACTTAATCAGCTTGGGCAAAATTTGAGCGATGTCGGCTCGGAAATCGGTTCGGAAATACTGAACGAGACAGAAGAGACCGCTAAGAAGGTAGGCATAGGAGCAGCGGATGTGCTAAGCAACATAAGCGGTGAAATAAAAGAAGGAATAAGCGGTAAGTAGGATCATTGGATTTATTTCTTGCACTTTTTGCTACCGTTTTCTGTATTCTGGGCAGACACATCTCTTACAAGAATGTGCAGTTTCTCCTCCCGTTAAATAATACTGGTGATGATTTCTAGTATGGCCACAAATGCACAAATCGGATTTAGCCTCCGTCATGTTAATCTAGTTAAATAAAATGAAAAACTAACCCTTTAATTTATCGTAATTAAAAATTGTTTTTCATTCTATTTAGGAAAGGTTACATTATTAGAACTAGAAATACAGATGTTTATTTCGACAATATGTTAACTTAGAAGCGTGTCTCTGTCTCCCTTTAGTTTTATTTTCATTTTCTTCAACAATATAATCGCTACTATATTAAAGACTACTATATAAATTAAGTATCATGCGTTGATTATTATTAATATTCAATGCATAGGTAATATTTTATAGCATATTTAACTATAAATAATCATAGTAAATTGAAACTTCTAACTATGGCGACGTGGAATATGGAAAACTTGGACGATACTGATACTGCTTTATGGACTGTTAGAAAGCCTATCATGAAGAGGATTATGCAAAGAAGTTGCTGCAAAAGCTCAAGCTCCTCTAAAAGAAGACGAAGAACAGTTTAGACGCTTTAAGACTGTCACTTAATGGTTATAACATTAAATGAAAAGAGCAAGAAACTAAACAAATGTTGGACTAGAGGATAAGTATATTCGTCACAGCCCATATTGCAATAGCCAATAGAGCCCCATAGACAATCCATTTGGACATTTTTCCTTTATTCAATTATTATTGACAGTTACTAGAGAGTGTATTAATTTTGCATATGACTGGATCACTTATCACCTGATAAGTAATACTTAATTAAAGCAACGACAAATGTGTTCGGTATGATGCTGTTTCTAACATGTCTTTCCTTATCGCTCCTGCTGATCGTATCCACTATTGGTTCTGCCTGGTCAGGTAGTGCTAATAACACTGCTGTAAATAACACTGCTGTAAATAACACTGCTGTAAATAACACTGCTGTAAATGGTGATGACACAAGTCTGCAAAAACTACTTGCTGAATTTTATAATTGGAACGTTAATGTTCCAACAGAACAATTACCCGAGGAAGGAAATCAATGTCTTATTAAGGCAGGCCCCGTAAACTTCCTTCTTGATCCATTCAGTAAAGGAACTGTCCGTCAAACATGTGATATAAAGTCGGGGACCCCCTTATTCTTTCCATTTTACGGGGGTTGGTGTGATAACGGTAGTGAAGGTCTCTATGGTGTTCAAGATTATAAAAGACTCTCAGATTGCGCATTGGATGCAGATAGAGGTATTGTAACAATGCAAGCATGGCTTGACGGTAAAGAGATTGTTAATACTAAAGTAAACAATAAAGATGTATTCAATCCGAAACTTGTGTATGATAAATATCCTGGTAACAAGTATTACAAACTAATAAAGACTCCTAGTCTTGTTGATTTTACGATAACTAATAACTCACGATTTGCATCTGAGGGCTATGAAAAGCCAGAGGATTTTCAGTCTTCGCCATATACATATAAAGCAGTAGTTCATTGCTTCTGTGGGGTTGTTACTAGTCTTACACCTGGAAATCATGAACTTAGATACAAAACCGTCATTGAGGGAAGTGCAGGCTTAGCCGGAGACAAAGGATGGGATCAAGAGACAGATGTTACATACAAATTAAATGCACGATGACTTCCGACGATAGATTTTATTCGCAAGTTTCCACATTGCGAATACAAGAAAAAGTTTCCCTAAATAGACCATGAGTTTCGGTTATGGGCACTAGCAATAAACAATACGGCAATCTTCGATCATTTAGGTTTGATGTGTTACTGTTCCTAGCCTGCTTTTCAGGCATCTTAGTAATTATACTTGCTTCCAACCTAGACTTGTTTTGCATTCCAAAACAAAGCAGGGTATTTAGCATTTCAAACGTAGAATTATTTCTAATCTACTCTGTAATATTTACTATAATTAACATTTTCTTGTTAAAACTTTCATCAAGTCTTAAATACCCAAGATCTAGGTTGAGAAAAATTACACTTGTCACAATACTGATGATCCAACTTGTTCTAATGTCGATGTTGTTCATCATATATGGGCAAATAAAAATCTCATCTCTTTACTATAGTGCAGTATTCTATACGATAATATATTTATCTCTCGCTTCATCGGCTGCTTTTTTGGCAATTTCCGCAATACAGTTTTTGCGATGGTTTAGCAAAGGTAGAAACTATCTAGTCATTACATATGGTCTTGTGATGTTAGTTCTCTGCACTAATTCAGTGATAGGCGTTGTTTACATCTCAGTAAATTCATTGTCTCATTCCGAGACCATAAAATACAAGTCATGCAGTGTTATGATGGGTATGCTCGGTAATCCAAATCCTGAAGTTACCAACATTCTAGTCAACTTATACGATATCACATCTTTTTTTTCCTTCGTCATGGCATGGCTAGTGACGGTTTTGATGTTAAAGGAATATACTAAACACAGGAACAAACTAGTATATTGGATCATTTTTGCTTTGCCATTAATTTTCTTTCTACCTAGATATGAAATTGCGTTATATTATTTTTCAAATCATCAAGTAGATAATATTCTAACTTCGATTAGTTTAAGTCGCGATATATATGGATACCAGACTCTGAATACTTTATTGAACTCAAATCTTCAAGTTGGAGGCGCATTTTTTGGGATGGCCTTTCTAGTGATTGCAGCAAAACTTACCAGTGAAAGGGAACAAAGAAAATCATTGATAGTAACTGGCATTGGTATCATGTTTCTTTTTGCATCAAAAGATATCAGTAGCCTAATTATTTCTTCATATCCACCATTAGGAGCAGTTTCAATAGCATTCATGGGTATTGCTTCTTACATGGTCTACGCAGGAATATATAACACTGCAGCGCACGCGGCTCGAGACAAGAAACTTCGCAGAGACCTGCGTGTAAATATAGAAAATAATATTAAACTACTGAGGAGCATCGCATCGTCTCAAGACCAATTAGAGATGGAGAAGAACGTGAAAGAAATAATGACTCTCTCAACACATTTGCAAAAAGAAGATGAACAACCTGATTTGACACAGAACGAGATCCGTGATATAGTCAACAATGTAATTTTAGAACTAAAGAAGAAACAAAAGAAATCCTAAATGGTTAATGAAAGGAATTATAATTCTGTATACGATAATAGTATTGTTTGACCGCTTGCTAATTCCCTTTTTAAATCCGGATCATTTACTACATCTAACTCTCTTTGTCTTTCTCTTTGCCTTCTTTTCTTCTTGCTCATTGCTCTAGTATCTATTCCCAAAAGGGATACACGATTATCAAATGGGTTATCAATAGTTTCAAGGACATCTTCTATTGTTGCTTCCTTTTCAATCTCATAGATAGGAACTATCAAACCACATTCATGACACTGTAACCAGTTTTCATGATCCACTGTCAAGTTGGATAAAAGAATTGACAGATGTTGGGAGACTACACTAGGGACACTCATCCCTATATTTACACCGGGTCACTAAAAGACAAGGAAGATGCTGGCAAATACGGTATGCTTATGGCGATTATACAAATTCTATGCATCCGTGCGGTTACTGTGGAATCTGGTTTGCCAAAAGTTTCCAGCACGGAATTTTAGTCACAAGAAATGGTAAGAAGCCCGAGCGGTGGCGCTGTGATAAGTGT
>Ga0105092_10001261_pt1 | contig 13502 bp, 10 predicted proteins | sample PPLLak2March2015_FD_87021 | JGI IMG/M metagenome (GOLD analysis project Ga0105092, IMG submission 87021) | Freshwater sediment microbial communities from Prairie Pothole Lake near Jamestown, North Dakota, USA - PPLs Lake P7 Core (1) Depth... | ecosystem: Environmental > Aquatic > Freshwater >... | reverse complement strand
TGGTAAGTTGGTCAGTGGTCAGTTGGTCAGTTGGTCAGTCGGTCAGTTGGTCAGTCGGTCAGTGGTCAGTTGGTCAGTGGTCAGTTGGTCAGTTGGTCAGTCGGTCAGTCGGTCAGTTGGTCAGTTGGTCAGTTGGTCAGTTGGTCAATTGCCGCTATTCGGCTCATCGAAATAATTCGTCGCGACGAGCACTTCCCGCGCTTTGCTACCGTCAGGGGGACCGACCACGCCTTCGTGTTGCATGATGTCAAGCAGGCGGGCGGCCCGGCCGTATCCAATGCGAAACCGGCGTTGCAGTAGAGAAGTCGACGCCTTCCCGGTCTCAACGACAAATCGTGCCGCCTCCTCGTAAAGATTATCTTCGAGGTCTCCGATGTCGGCCAGCGCCGTCTCCTCTTCTTCATCGCCTTCGAGGATTTCTTCCTGGTAGTCAGGTGTTCCCTGCTTTTTCAGGTAGGACGTGACCTGGGCAATTTCCTTCTCGCTGATGTAGGCGCCGTGCACGCGGATCAGACGGCTGGTTCGCGGGGACAGGAAGAGCATGTCGCCTTGTCCCAGCAACTGCTCGGCCCCGTTGCAGTCGAGGATCGTTCGAGAGTCGACCTTCGAGGAGACACGGAACGAGATTCGGCAGGGAAAATTTGCTTTGATGAGACCGGTCAAAACATCCACCGAAGGACGCTGCGTCGCCAGGATCAGGTGGATGCCTATGGCTCGCGCCATCTGCGCCAGGCGTGTGAGGGAGCCTTCGACCTCTTTGCCGGCGGTCATCATCAGGTCGGCGAGCTCGTCGACGATGATAACGATATAGGGCAAGTGCTCATTCTCCTGCGCGATGCCGTTCCTGGCATCCCGGATTTCTTCGTTGTACTGTTCGATGTTCCGGACGCCGAGCTGCGCCAGCGACTTGTAGCGCGCTTCCATCTCTCCGACCGCCCACTCCAGGGCATTCGCAGCCTGCCGCGGATCGGTCACGATCGGGGTTAAAAGATGAGGGATGCCGTCGTACAAACCGAGCTCCAGCCGCTTGGGATCAATCATGATGAACCGGACGTCGGCGGGGCTCGCCTTGTAAAGGATCGAGCAGACCATGCAGTTCAGGCCCACACTCTTGCCTGACCCGGTAGCGCCGGCCAGCAGGAGGTGAGGCATTCCGGTGAGATCGGCCGCGTAGGTATCGCCGTTGATCAGTTTTCCGAGGCCAAGTGTCAGGAAGGAGCCGGACCGATTGAAGGCCGGGCCCTCAAGGATGTCGCGCAGGAGGATCTTCTGGCGAGTGAGGTTGGGGACCTCGATCCCTACGGTGTTCTTGCCCGCCAGCCGGTCTATCCGGATGGATTCCGCCTTCAGCGCCAGGCAGAGATCGTCGGCCATGCTCGTAATCCGGCTGTACCGAACCCCCGCCTCCGGTTTGAACTCAAACGTTGTGACAACAGGGCCGGGGTGGATCTGGAGCACGCTGCCGGTGACGCCGAACTCGGCGTATTTGGCCACCAGCCTCTCGGAACGGTCCAATAGCTCCTTTTCGTTAACGGCAGGCCCGGATTCCGGCACCTGCAGGAAATCCTTCGGAGGAAGACGGTAGGCCGTTGACTTCGATTTCAAAGCAGCCGGCCTGCGGACTGGCAGCGGTTCCGGAAGCTCCTCCTCTCTCTCCTCCTTCTCCACGACAATTTCCTTGTGGCTGCGGCCGGCTTGGACGGTAACCTCCGGTTTGCTTTTGGGTGCGCCCCCAAACGGGGGGTCGGCCAGCTCTACCTCGGCCAGTGAGGGAGTAGGCCGGGGAACCGGTTTGAGCACGACCGGCTCTTTCTCGACCCGTTCGAGCTCACGATGCCCGGCGCGCCGTTTTTTCCATTCACGGTACTTGAATGCCCAACTCGCGAGTACGTTCCAGTCCCTGGCGCCTACCCAGGAGAGAGTCGTGTTGAGCGAGAACCGCGTGATCAGGAGGAGTGACAGGACGATGACGGTAGCAGTCAGGATGATCGAGCCGACTCGGTTCAGGAGCAGAATCAGCTGATCAGCGATGACTGTTCCGAAAACGCCGCCGGGCAGAAACTCAAAGCGCGGAAGCCGGGGCAACGAGACCAGGCTGAGGAGCGTGCTGAATCCGGCAACCAGCATGAAAAAGCCGAAGAGCTTTACAAACGGAAACAGGATCGACCGGTTGCGAATCTTTTTATAGCCGATGAGCAACAGCGGCAACGGAAGTAGGAACGCGGAGAAGCCTAAGTACTGGAACAGGAGATCCGCCGTCAGGGACCCGATTTTGCCGATCCGATTCAGGTATCTTTCCGGAGACGTAGAGACGCTGAATGACGAGTCGAGCGAGTTGTAGGTCACTAAGGCGAGAGTGAGGAGTGCCGACAGCGCCAGCGACAGCAGCCCGATCACCTCTGAAGTCTTGTCTTTCGGGTGTACCGACATCCCTCCCCCTTTTGTGACAAGGTGACAAGGTGACAAGGTGGCAAGGTGACAAGGTGAATCGAAGCCCGAGCGAGGGGGCACCCGGCTCAGCGGCGGTTGAGTGACTCGCCGTTTTCTGGCGAGTTGTATCGAAACCCCGAGCCTCTGGAGGGCAGTAGTTGCGACCAGTCTGAGTAGGACGCAAAAGCCGTGCTCCAGAGGCTCTGGGTTTCGATACAACTCGCCACAGAACGGCGAGTCACTCAACCGCCGCTAAGCCGGGTGCCCCCTCGCTCGGGCTTCGATTCACCTTGTCACCTTGTCACCCTGTCACGCTCTCACCCTCTCAGATCACCAGCGTCACCGGCAAAATCACGGGCCGTTTTCCGGTCTGCTTCTTCAGGAAGCGCTTGATCTCCTTCCGGATAATTTCCTTAAAGAGCTCTTCGTCGCGTTTTTCTTCGGGGTTGGTTTCCCGGACCACCCTGATCACTTCGTCCTTGATACTGCCCATGAGCGGCTCCGCCGACTCCGCCACGAAACCTCTCGAAATCAGTTCAGGCTCGCCGATAAGATCTCCCTCGAGGCGATCCATCCGAAGCACGACGACGAGCAAGCCATCTTCCGACAGGTAGCGCCGATCACGCAATACCAGATCATGAACCTCTTCGGCAACACCTTCCTCGATGAACCGGCGGCTGGCCGTCAGCTTGCCGGTCACCTGCGCGGTCGAAGGCGTCAGTTCCAGGATGTCGCCGTTCTCGATGATTCTCGCGTTCTCGGCCGGAATCCCCTGGTCCAGCGCTAACAGGTAGTGCGTCTTCAGCTGCTTGAACTCGCCGTGAATCGGGATAAAGAAGCGCGGCCTGACGAGATTCATCATCAGCTTCAAATCTTCCCGGTAGCCGTGGCCGGAAACATGGACCTGCGAGTGATTTGAATCAAAGACTTGAGCCCCGCGCCTGAAGAAGTGATTGATCATGTTGGAGATCAGCTTCTCGTTGCCCGGGATAATCCGCGCCGAGAGGATGACCATATCCCCTTCTTCGACCTCCACGTTTTTCACTTCGTTGATCGCGAGTCGGCTCAAAGCCGACATCGGCTCCCCCTGGCTTCCGGTCGCAAGGATGACCACCTCTTCAGGAGGAAGCGACGGCACGTCGTTCAAGGAGATGAGAAGATCGCTCGGCATCTTGAGGTAACCGATCTCAAAAGCGGCCCGCAGATACGCGATCATGCTGCGTCCGATCGGCGCGACTTTTCGTCGCCGTTCACGGGCCAGGTCGAGGATAACCTGGACGCGGCTCAGGCTGCTGGCAAAGCATGAGACGATGATTTTGCGGCGGGCGCGGAGAAACAGGTTGCGGAGCGGCTCGTAAACGGAAAACTCTGAGGGGCACAGGCCGCGGGACTCGCTGTTCGTGCTGTCCGAAAAAAGCGCCAGCACACCCTCTTCCCCGTATTCGCTCAGGCGCGCGACATCGGAGAGCCGGCGGTCGATCGGGGTCTGATCAAACTTGAAATCACCCGTCCAGATGATGGTTCCGATCGGGGTCCTGATGGCAAAACAAAACGCATCCGGAAAGGAATGCGTCATGTGAAGCGGCTCGATCTCAAAAGCGCCAAAGCGAAGTGTCTGTCTCGCTTCCAGCGTGCGCAGGTCGGTTCTTTCCAGGAGTTCATGCTCTTTGAGCTTTTCGCTGACCAGCGCCTGGGTGAGCCGGCTGGCATAGACCGGAACCGGCAAATCAGGGATTACGTAGGGAATCCCGCCGGCGTGGTCCTCGTGTCCGTGGGTGAGAAGGATCCCGCGAACCTGGTTTTGGTTATCTTTAAGGAAGGTGAGATCGGGAACAATGAAGTCGACACCCAGCTCGTGGGTCGGGAAAGCGACCCCGGCATCAAGGACGATGATGTCTCCATCGAAGCGGAGTGCCGTGGAATTCATCCCGAATTCGCCTAAACCACCTAATGGAATGACTTCCAGTGAATCGGCCATCTTTGCCTGAATTATAGCATGCGGCTCAGACAGGCATATTGACTGACTTTCACGGCACTCGGCCGGGCTTTGGACTCGACCCCGGCCGCTTCAAAACCCTCACGAAGGCGCTCAGGCGGGTAACCCGCGCTCGTCAGATTGTTCCACAAAGTTTTTCGAGGATGGGCAAAGGAACGGCTCACCAGCCGATCAAAAGTCTCGAGGTCGGGCACGGGATCGGCCGACTCCTTGGGGACAAGCATCATGACGTGCGACATGACTTTTGGCCGCGGCGTGAAGGCCCCGGGAGGGACATCGAACCCGGGGCGCCGTTCGAAGTGGTAGTCCATCAGGACGCTGAAGTAGCCGTAGTCTCTGCTGCCGGGCAATGCACGCACCCGCTCGGCCACCTCTTTCTGGACCATGAACGCAAACAAGTCCATGCGATCCTTGACCTCGATCGCCTTGCGCAGAATTCGTGTCGAGATGTTGTAGGGGAGGTTGCCGACCAGCTTGAATCTTCCGGAAATCGGCAGAGCCGGCCACTCGAACTGCAGCACATCCGCCTGGACGAGCGCCAGGCGATCGGGAATCAGGGCCGAAAAGCGTTGACGAAGGGAATCGACCATATCCCGGTCGAATTCCAGCGCTACAACATGCGCCGCCTTTTCTACCAGCAGTCGAGTCAACTGGCCGGTTCCCGGGCCTATTTCCACGACGGAATCGTCGGCCTGAATCCCGGCGTACTCGACAATTTTGCGGCAGTAACTTTGATCGGTGAGGAAATGCTGACCGAGCGCCTTCTTGGCCTGGACCATGATTTCAATCGTCAGAAGGGGTATGCTAGCATAGTTTTCGCACTTCCCCGATTTAACCAACGCAGAGCACCGGAGACGGAGGACGTATGAGTGACAAACTGCGCAACGTGAGTGACGACAACTTTGAACAGGAAGTACTCAAATCGGACAAGCCGGTTTTGGTTGACTTCTGGGCGGCCTGGTGTGCCCCTTGCCGTATGATTGCGCCGGCCGTGGAGCAGATTGCGAGCGATTACGAAGGCCGAGCAAAAGTCGTGAAAGTGGATGTGGATTCGAACGGCGAGATTTCGGCGAAATACAACATCCGTGGTATTCCCACCCTCCTGCTTTTCAAAGACGGAATGATCAAGGACCAGATCGTTGGTGCCACCTCTAAAGACAACATCACTCGGATGATCGATCAACACCTGTAGGCTGCCCGGACACGGAGTTCCGCCAGACTTCGCTGTCCCGGTGCGGGCCACGCTCTCCTTATGTCTAATATCGTCATCGTAGGTACTCAGTGGGGCGACGAGGGAAAAGGAAAAATCGTCGACCTCATCACGGAGCGGTTTGACATCGTGGCCCGTTACCAGGGGGGCCACAACGCGGGACACACCGTCGCGATTGACGGCCGCAAATACGTGCTCCACCTGATCCCGTCGGGGATCCTGCGCCCGGGGAAAATCTGCGTAATCGGCAACGGTGTTGTCCTGGATCCCGCGGCGTTCACCGAAGAGGTTCAGACACTCATGTCCGCCGGCATTGACGTCACCGGCCGCCTGTTCGTCAGCAACAGGGCGCACTTGATCATGCCTTATCACCGGGCAGTCGAGAAAGCCGAAGAGAATGCCCTCAAAGAGAAGATCGGGACAACCAGCCGGGGCATCGGCCCGTGTTACGAAGACAAGATGGGGCGGCGAGGCATTCGAGTTGCCGACTTGCTCTACCCTGACCTCTTCCGCGAAAAGGTCCGCGCCAATCTGGAATTCAAGAACCGAGTGCTCTGCTCGGTTTACCAGGCTGACGCCTTAAACGCTGAAGCAATAACTGATGAATACCTGGAAATGGCCTCTCGCCTTCTTCCCTATGTGACCGACACGGCCGAATACCTGAACCGCGCCGTGCGGGAAGGAAAACGCGTTTTATTTGAGGGCGCGCAGGGCACACTCCTGGACGTCGATCATGGCACCTATCCTTTTGTCACGTCCTCCAGTGCTACCGCCGGTGGGGCATGCACCGGCACCGGGATCGGTCCCAGTCTGATTACCGGCGTCATTGGAATCGCGAAGGCTTACACCACCCGCGTGGGCGGCGGACCCTTCCCCACCGAGCTGACCGATGACATCGGCCGTCGAATTCAGGAGAAAGGCGCCGAGTTCGGCGCGTCCACCGGCCGCCCTCGGCGTTGCGGCTGGTTTGATGCAGTCGTCGTCCGATACGCGGCGTTGCTCAATGATCTCACTACTCTCGTCATCACGAAGCTCGACGTGCTCGACCAGTTGGATGAAATCAATATTTGCGTTGGTTACCAGTTCAAGGGCGAGAGAATGCAGTTCTTCCCGACGAACATGCAGGTGTTGACCGACGTCAAGCCGGTCTATGAGACCCACCAGGGCTGGAAGCAGGATACATCGCGCATCCGGCGTTACGAAGATCTCCCCGAGCTTGCCAAAAGCTACCTGGCCAGGCTATCGGAGCTGACCGAAACCGACATCTCGATCATCTCGACCGGCCCAAATCGGAACGAAACGATTATCCTCGAGGAAAGCCCTCGGCTGCAGAAGCTGTTTGCGGGGGCCGGGGGTAACGGAGTTTAGAACGCGTTACCCCCGGACTCAAAACTTCCCATCCGCCACTTCAAAATGCGTCGGCTTATTAAGCAGCCGGCCGCCACTTTCCAGCCAGTCGGCGACCCAGTCCATGAGCGTGCGAACCGGGACGTCCGGGTAACCGAGAAGCGCATGGCATTGGGAAGCGTTGCTGAGCAGTCCCCTGCCTGATTCTTCCCCGGTGAACACCGGTCTGCGCCCAAAACGACGACCAAAGAACTCGGCCGTCGCCCTGACCGAGAGTGTCTCGGGGCCGGTGACATTCAGGACACGCGGAGGAGAGGCGCATAACTCCAGCGACCGGATCGCATAGGAATTGACGTCACCCTGCCAGATCACGTTAAAACATGGGACACCCAGCTCGACTGGTTCGCCGTCGCGAACCTTGGTGGCGATGTCGACCAGGACACCGTAGCGCAGGTCGACAGCGTAGTTCAGCCGAAAGAAGAGGCATTTCGTCTGCCTCTCCTGCGAGAAGTACTCGAAAACTCGCTCGCGACCCAGGCAGGACTGAGCATATTCGCCAGTCGGCTGGGTAGCGTCGGCCTCCGAACAGCCTCCCGATGAAGCGGGTACGAACGGGTAGATGTTCCCGGTCGAAAAGACAACGATTCGGGAGGAGGCGAATCGCTCGGCCGCGTAGGCGGGGACGACGGTGTTCATCGCCCAGGTCAGATCCGACCGCTCGGCGGAGCCGAACTTCCGCCCGGCGAGAAACAGGACATTCGGTGCATCAGGAAGGCGAGAGTAAGCGCAATGATCCAGAAGGTCGCATTCCAGGGCCTCGATCCCGGCTTGCTTAAGGTCCTGGGCAGCACCCGGCGAGGTAAAACGGGAAACAGCAATCACCCGGGACTTCAACCTCTCTTGATCAAAGGCGTTCTTTACGCGTTTTGCCAGCTCGGGGCCGATCTTCCCTCCGGCGCCCAGGATCAGAACATCGCCGCCAAGACGAGCGAGACTTTCACAGTCGGCCGGCGTCGGCTTCGAGAGCAGTTCCACCAAATGTGCTTCATCAGAAATGATCATCGTATCCGCCTCTTGGCTTTTCACCCGAATTCAGGACCGAGAAAGGCCCACTGCCGCTCCGATCCGACCGGCCGCGCCTTCTCTCCGCGGTACATACGGACAAACGGACGCTGCTCCCGGAAGCCAAGCACCGAGAGCGACTTCAGCCACTCAGGTTCGTCCTTCGCATCAACAATGACCCGCCTCTGCGGCACAGCAGAGAGGCAGGCCTGAACAAGCAACTGAGCGAGTTCAACAGACGGAGCCACGATTGGCCCGAGATGGTCGAAGCTGAAACCGCGGCGTCCCAGAATATATGCCTCGATTCCAGTCTGACCCTCGCTCGTCCAGGCGTATTCGGGTGCTCCCTCCCACAACCACCGTAACAGGAATGATCGGTCGGCTCCAAATGCCTCAAAGTCAAGACCGCTGATCGCGGCGACATCGTCCTCGATGATAGGCCGCGCGAGTGACCTCTCATAAGGGCTGGTGACCGCCAGCTCCATTCGCTTGATGCCGAACTCCTCTCGAAAGTCGAACTTTTGATACAGCGGCTCGCCCGCCGGCGTGGCATCGAGGCGAACGCACGCCTCTCCCGCTAACGCTTCCAATGCCCGGCGAATAAGGTTCTTTCCAATGCCGCGGCCGCGTTCGGCGGGATCTACCAGCACCATTCCAATCCAGCTGAAGTGCCCCTGGTACTGTATCGTTGCCGCCGTCCCGATCACCTTTTCGGCTGTCTCGGCGACGAAACACTTTTCGGGACTGCGAGCCAGAAACATCTCCCAATCACGCCGCAGCTGGTTCCATCCGGCCGCTCGAGTGAGCCGCAGGCCAGCCTCGATGTCGTCCGCCGTCATAATTCGATAGGTGGCATCGTGGGTCATACTACATTCTTATAGTGGCCGGACTCTCCAGAGTCCGGCTGGCCGGGCTTCCGAAGCCCGGCCACAACCGGACGGGCGGCAACCAACTTGCTCTGAAGGCGCGCGATTCGCTGGCTTCGCTTCTTCCGTTATCCCGTCGAAACGTGGTTCCTCATCGTTTTATGGCCGGGCTCTCGGCGAGCCCGGCACCGGACTCTGGAGAGTCCGGCCACAATAAAAAGCCGCACCTCCCAGAATGGTCGCTACCCACGTCGGTCAAATCCTTTTCCGGTAGTGCTCCTCAATCCGCCGTAACTCTGCGGACACCTCCGCCGGCAGGCGACTCTCCGGCTCCTCCTTGAGCAGCTGCTCCGCCCTCTCTCTGGCTGCCTCGACAAGCGGACGGGATCGTGCGGTCCTGGCCGAGCGGTTAAGAATCTCCGGATGATAGATCTCGTCACGGAAATGCCCGAGCGTGTGTGGATGCTCGAGATAGCTGCCGCTTATGCCCACCTCTTTGATCGTCTGCAGGCCGATCGATTCATCGTCGACCGACAATCCGCGCCGGTATCGAAGCACAAAATCGATGATTTCGTTGTCGATGACCATCTGCGCCAGCGAAATCGTCATCTCCGATTCCAGCTGTCCCATCCCCCACAACAGGTTGACGCCGGAAGAAACGTGTGTCAGCACGCCAAACATCTTTTCGAGGGCCGCCTGCTCATCTTCGAACAATGACTCGGTCGAGACCCAGGATGAGGAAGGAAGGCCGTAGTACCGTCCAAGCTCGGCTGACGCCAACGCGAGCAAACCGTTCTCGGGCCCCCCGGTAATCGCGGTCGCATGTTTCATGTCGAAGACATGAGCGAGGCCGAGGTTATAGATCACAGGACGCCCGGGTTCCAAGACCTGATTGACCACAATCCCGGCAAGGATCTCCGCGTTGCCCACCACCACGTTCCCCGCCAACGTAACCGGTCCGGTGACTCCCGCCATCGGCTCTCCGTTGATCGTCACCGGGATTTTCTGGCCGGCGGATTTGAAGAAGACATCGAGAGCCAGGTTAGTCCACCGCAATGGCCCGTGGGCGGTGAAACCGATGCTGAACCAGTTCCCGGGAAAAAGCGGCTTCATTTCGGCAAGAGCTTCCATCCCGTTTCCGGAGAAGCAGAGCGCGCGAATGTGCTTCCGCGAACTCTCCGCCATGACCCGGACACCAACAAAATCCCTCTGCTGCGGCGGAACGTCGGCAAGAGCGACTCCCATGATGCCTTGCAGGTTCCGGAGCCGATTACCGAGACGACAGATATCGACCAGATCCGCCTGAAAAATCTCGCGCCGCTCCGCACCCGTCCAGATGTAGAGGACGGGGCAGGTCCAGAACACCGGAGCGGAATCTGAACTGAGACAGTTTTGGGCGCCATCGACTGCGTCCAGTTGAACGGAACTGGGTGCCATCGAGAGGTACTCAGTGACCATCTGCCGGGGGAGTCGAACATCCCAGCCGGCACTGCCTGGGCGTCCGCCCGCCTGAATGACCTTTTGGAGAACCTCGTCATGTTCGAGGCGGACACCGACCGTTTCGAGCAGATCCAGGGTGGCCGCGTTGATTCGTTCGAGTTCCGACTGATTCACGCTTCTAGTCCCTCATCGCCAGACCTCGGCGGTCGTGGGCGCCTCACAAACGCAATCGCTAATGCGCCGCAGACAGCCATCGTTGTAAGCAGCGCAAATGCCCAGTCGTAACTCTTTGTCACATCATAAATATGGCCGACTACGACTGGGGCAAAGGCCTGACCCAGGGAGTCGGTTGTGATGATCACTCCCATAATCCGGCCCAGAGAACGCAGGCCGAAGCATTCCGCCGTAATGAGCGGGATCATCATGTAGTCGGCACCCATGCCGAAGCCGAAGATGACCGCAAACACATAAGCCATGGTGCCGAGATTCTGCGAGTACAGCAGTGGAACGGCGCCCGCGACAAAGAGGCAGGCCGCGAGCATCACGTACTTTTTGGGGAAGCGGTCCGCCAGCCATCCCATGATGATCCGCCCGACAATGCTCGATACGGCGAGGATGCTGGGAACGCCGGCAGCTTGCAAGGATGTGAAGCCGCTATCCTCGAGGTAAAGGACCAGGTGCTGGATGACGCCGCCAATAGCCCCGATACTCATGAAGCTCCCGAGAGCGATCAGCCAGAACGCCCGGGTACGAAGCACATCTGAGAGTGAGTCGAAACCTTCTGCCGGCGTTGACCTCGGCCCCGTATACTCGCCACGGATTGCGCCATCGGGGAGCAGATTCAGATCCGAAGGCCGGTTGCGGACCAGTTTCAACGTGACAGGAATCAGCACGAGCAGGATGGCGGCGGAAATCGATCGCATCGTCCATCGCCATCCGATACGATCGACCAGGAACCGAGCCAGGAGGGGGGCAACCGCGGCGCCGATCCCGATACCCACGTATGCACCACCCATCGCCCGCCCCCGCAGCCGGTCGAACCAGTTGCAGATCAAAACCTGGTTCGGAATCGGGCCCGCGACAACGTAGCCCGCCGTCTGCAAGAAATAGAAAAGGTAAAAGACACCCAGCGAGTGCATCCAGCCATAGCCGAGAAAAGCGGTTCCAGCAAACAACAGACCGACCAGCAAGATCCGACGGGGACCAAAACGGTCAATCAAGAAGCCGGCAGAGATGCCAAAGAGGGGTCCTATGATGACAATGCTGTAGGCGAAACCCGCGGTTGCCTGAGCGCGAGTCCAGCCGAATTCTTGAATGAGCGGGTTGTAGAAGACCGGAAAGCTGTAATAAACAATGCCAACGACGACAAAAAGGATCACGAATGAAGCCGTCGCTACCCGCCAGCCGTAGAACATGCTCCTCCTCGAAGACCGCTGCCCGCTGATCGCTGACCGCTGACCACTGCCCGACTGACCACTGACCGACTGACCAACTGACCAACTGACCAACTGACCAACTGGCTGGCTTGTCACTGTAACATAGCCAGAATCCGTAGTGACACTGGCGCAGTAGTCAGTTGTCAGTTGTCAGTGGTCAGTGGTCAGGGGTCAGGGGTCAGTTGGTCAGTTGGTCAGTTGTCAGTTGGTCAGTTGTCAGTTGGTCAGATGGTCAGTTGGTCAGTTGGTCAGTCGGTCAGTTGGTCAGTTGGCCCGCATCTTTACTTCCCCCACCTCTTCTGACACAGTTCCAGAGATGCAAATCGAACAAATTCCGGCCGAGATCGTGAGTACCGTGCGAGAAGGGACGGTGATTCCCGCTCATCCGCTGGCGTTGACCGCCGAGCGGAAGCTTGACGTTCGTCACCAGCGTGCACTCGCGCGTTATTACATAGACTCGGGGGCCGGCGGCCTCGCCATCGGAGTCCATTCGACACAGTTCGAGATCCGGGATCCGAACGTCGGTCTTTTCGAGCCGGTGTTGCGGCTTGCATCCGAGACAATCGACGAGTGGTGCAAAGTCAGGGGGAGAGCAGTTCTGAAGGTGGCAGGAGTGTGCGGCAAGACGGAGCAAGCGTTGCGGGAAGCGGGAGTCGCGAGGGAAAACGGGTATCATGCCTGCCTGGTCAGCCTTGGCGCCCTGGCGACGGAAAGCCTTCCGGCGTTAGTGAGTCATTGCCGGCAAGTCGCGTCGGTCATCCCGGTCATCGGCTTCTACCTGCAGCCGAGCGTCGGCGGACGGATCCTACCCTATCGTTTCTGGCGGGAATTCGCGGAGATTGAGAACGTCCTGGCGATAAAGATCGCCCCGTTCAACAGGTATCAGACGTTTGACGTGGTCCGGGCCGTCTGCGAGGCCGGGCGTGAGGCAGAGATCACGCTCTACACAGGCAACGACGACAATATCGTCGTTGACCTGCTGACCGAATATCGAATCCAGACGCCGAGGGCTGAGAAAAAAGTTCGGATTGTCGGAGGACTGCTGGGCCACTGGGCCGTCTGGACCCGGAAGGCCGTCGAACAGTTGGAGGAAATCCGGGCGCTGCGGTCGTGTAACGCTGTGGTTCCAACACAAATGCTGACCCTGGCTGCGGAAATCACGGACGCGAATGCCGCTTTCTTTGACGCCGCCAACCGGTTCGCCGGCTGCATTCCGGGGATCCACGAAGTCCTTCGACGCCAGGGATTGCTGGAAGGCACGTGGTGCCTCAACACGAGCGAGACGCTCTCATCCGGCCAGGCGGAAGAAATCGATCGGGTCTATGCCTCGTACCCGCACCTGAATGACGATGAGTTTGTTCGGGCGCACCTTAAGGAGTGGCTGGAGGCGTAAGTTCCCCAGCCGACGCAGATTAGCCCTGGGTGGGAGATCTCTTTCGGAGTGCGGCGGCAAGGCCCTGGACTTTATACGCATCTCGCGTGGAGCCGGGATCTAATTTGGAGTGCGGCGGCAGAAGGACTCCGATGCTTTATCAGGAGGCTTGGCGACGCCGCTTTGGCTCCCCCGCGGAGCGGGAGGATTGGCGAAAATCGAAAGTGCTCAGTTGATCGCCCAACCGATCACCGCTCGAACCTTGATCTCAGCCCATCCTCCCGCTCCGCGGGGGAGCCAAAGCGGCGTCGCCAGGCCTCCTGATAAAGCATCGGAGTCCTTC
>Ga0105092_10001260_pt1 | contig 13502 bp, 12 predicted proteins | sample PPLLak2March2015_FD_87021 | JGI IMG/M metagenome (GOLD analysis project Ga0105092, IMG submission 87021) | Freshwater sediment microbial communities from Prairie Pothole Lake near Jamestown, North Dakota, USA - PPLs Lake P7 Core (1) Depth... | ecosystem: Environmental > Aquatic > Freshwater >... | reverse complement strand
TGTCAAGTTTTTGGTGAAAATAGTTGGATGTTAAGCACAATTGCGAGCGAAGCGTGGCAATCCCATCAATTTTAGCAGGATTTACAATTATAAGAAGTTAGATATCAGAGGTTAGAAGTTAGAAGAGTCAATATGCGATTAGACCGGGATGTGAATAAAATAAGCCGAAAATCCTTAAAGTATCACTTTAACTCTCCAACATCTGCGACAAATATTTGCTGCCAAATTTTTCCTATAACGATATTGGTTAATGATATAGTGAAGTTTTTTTTTGATGAAAAAGTTGTGATTCCGGCTCATAATCGCAAATCTTAAATCAAAAATCTTACATTTTTGACGGCGTTATCTCCTTATACAGCAATGAGTTAACCCCCGTTTTCCAAAAACGATAACCCAACTTGATACCAACTTGATACCAACTCCGGCACAACTTGAACCCAACTTAGCACTGTTTTGAACCCAACTCTGATAATTACACGGGAAAAGGGCTATAAGAATCAAAGGTAGTGAAAATGGATAGTGGACAATTGTTGAAAATGGCAGAGGACAAGGGGTGAAAATAGTTGGAGGACAAGGGGTGAAAATAGTTGGAGGACAAGGGGTGAAAATAGTTGGAGGACAAGGGGTGATTCGTAAATATAAAGATAATTTTAAATTTATTAAACAAACTTTTTGAATGTGAAAGATTTTAATAACGAAAAATCACCCCTTGCTTTACAATTACTGCAGGGGTTGAAATCAAGGGGTGATTATCCAGGTTTTAAAATCCTCCGAAGTATTACAACTATTCTACAATTCACATTATCCTATCTATTGACGAATCACCCCTTGTCCTCGAATCATCATCAGCCCTTGCTTTATAATTCCTGCAGGGATTGAAATCAAGGGGTGATTATCCAGGTTTTAAAATCCTCCGAAGTATTACAACTATTCTATAATTCACATTATCCTATCTATTGACGCCTGCTTGCGTAATGCAATGAGCATGCAGTCATCACCCCTTGTCCTCGAATCATCATCACCCCTTGTCCTCGAATCATCATCACCCCTTTTTTATCATAACTCACAACTCCCTAACACTAAACTCTAAAACTCTCAAACTCTATACTCTTGAATTGAAATTTAAGTGATACTAACCTATATTTGTGTTTAATCCATGAAAAACAAGAAAAAAACCTTACTGCAATCTAAAGCAGTAGAAGCAGATTTTGACGCAAAGTATTCAAAATATTATTGGTTAATCATACCTGTACTGACCATTATATATTTTGCTTTCAGCTATTTTTCCAATGGATTTTACCAGGATGACGAAGTTGCTCATTACATCAACATGCGTGATTTCTGGTCAGACCCTTGGATAATAATGTCTAACTGGGGTAAGCCGGGCTGGAAGATATTTCTTGTTATTCCGGCACTTGCAGGTTTTAAGGCTACCTTACTTGTTCATGCACTAATTACTGCATTAACTGCTTATTTCACAATTTTACTGGCAAAAACACTTAAGTTCAGAAATGCCATCATTGCGGGAATTTTGTTTGCTTTCCAGCCATTGGTTTTACAGCTCTCCTTCCGCAACTATGCTGAAATATTTACAGGACTGTTACTGGTTCTTACATTATATTTTTATTACAAAGAAAATTATATTCTTTCCGCTTTATTATGCGGGCTGTCTTTTACTGCAAGACAGGAAGCGGCATTACTTGCTGTAGTTCTTGCAATTTTCTTCATCATTGAAAAGAAATATCTACCGGTTTTATTTCTTGGAGTTTTTCCGCTTTTGTTAAATCTTTTGGGTTACCTTCATACAGGCGATATACTCTGGGCATGGACTCAAATGCAGGGGCTGGGTGAATTGAACATGGGGGTCAACAGAAGCTTCTTCCATTATTTTGGAGTGTTCATATATATAACCGGACCAATTGCATTTGCACTTTTTATCCTTGGTTTATTTGCACCATATGTCAATAAAGAAAAATTCAAAACCTTTTATAAGAAAGAGTCATTAATATATATATTTTTCTTTATTGTATTTTTATTTCAATGTTACCTTGTAGAAAAAGGAACTAACCCCGGCTCATGGAGATATATTTTACAGGTAAGTCCGTTCGTTTCATTGATTGCATTAATCGGGTTTAACCAGCTTTCTGAAAAAAATATTAAGAATTTTGTTATTGGTACATTGATAGCAGTTAATCTTGTTATACTGGTTTTCTTTTCAAAGGAGGGAACAGGTCTTGTTATTTCAGATACAACTGAGTTCAGCAAGTTAATGGTAACCCTGCTTTTTACTGCAGGTGCTTTCTATTATGTTATTTCAGCAAAAGTATCAAAGGTTCATCAATTAGTAATATTTACTGCAATCGTAACAATCGGTTATACATTCATATCCGAAAAGCCAAAACAGCAGACACCGGAAAATATAGCAGTAAACAATATTGCAGATTGGTACAAACAAAATAAAAATAATTCACCCGAAGTATTATACAATCACAGCCTTGTTCTTTTTTACGGCGATATAACAGGACCGGAAAAACAGAATTTCAAAATATTAAACATGAAGTCCCTGGAAGAAGCACCAAAAGGTTCATTAGTGTTATGGGATTCACATTACAGTTTCAGACCGGAATATAAGAATGATACAAAGCTAGAATTTTTACAGAATAATCCTAATTATAAACTATTAAACCAAATTTCTTCTGCAGACAGAAGATTTGCAGCATTTATTTTTGAAAAACTATGAGACCAACTACCGAAACTTTTGAAAAATGGAATGAAGAGCATGCAAAGAAGCATGACCTGGACGAATTTTATAACCATCCTAATCCTGTTTTCAGATATATAGAGAACAAAAGGATAAAACGGCTTATCGAATTAGCTGATATAAAAGCAGATGATAAAGTTATAGAAGTAGGATGCGGTGCAGGTCATATACTGGAAAGAATTAAACAGGGAAAACTATACGGTATAGATATATCGGAAGTCCAGATAAAAAGAGCAAAAGAACGGCTTGGCAGCAGGGTTAATCTGCAAAAAACACCCGGTGAGAATATACCGTTCGAAGACAAGTTCTTCGATAAAATATTATGCTCCGAAGTAATTGAACACGTTCTCGACCCGGTAGCTTTATTAAAAGAAATGAGACGTGTATTAAAAGATGACGGCATTTTATCGCTCTCTATACCGAATGAAAATCTCATTAATACTGCAAAAAAAGTACTAAGGGCAACAGGATTAATACGGCTTGTTGAACCAAAGAAAACCAAATGGGACCTTGCATCAAAAGATAATCTTGATGAATGGCACCTGCATGAGTTTAATCTTGACCTGATAAAAAAATATATTGACGGCTTATTTATGATTGAAAAAACTGCAGCTATTACAAATCCTTTGGTTCCGTTCAGGTATGTATTAAAATTGAGAAAAGTATAATGAAAGAAAACTGTATTATATACGGAGGAGCAGGTTTCATTGGCTCTCATATAGCCGATGACCTTATCGGGAATAACATTAATGTTACTGTCTTCGATAAGCTTAACTCTTCCCGTAGAAATGTACAGCATATAATAAATAATATTACCTTTCTTGAAGGTGATTTTAATAATAAAATAGACATTCGTAATTCACTGCAGGGAATTGATTATGCAGTTCACCTTGTAAGCTCAACTCTTCCGGCAGATTCAAACCTTAACCCATTATATGATGTTGAAACAAACCTGCTTTCAACAATCAACTTACTGGAAGAGTGCTCTAGGCAGAATGTAAAAAAGGTAATTTTCATTTCATCAGGCGGTACTGTATATGGCAAGCCGGAAGAAATACCGATAAAAGAAAATCATCCGACTAATCCAAACTGCTCTTACGGAATTGTTAAGCTTGCAATAGAAAAATATCTCTATCTTTATAAAGAGCTAAAAAGCCTGAATTATAAAGTATTGCGTTTTGCAAATCCATTCGGTGAAAGGCAGAATCCTCATTTACCGCAGGGATTGATAATACATTTGTTGTATAAGATAAAAAAAGGATTTCCAATTGAAATTTGGGGAGACGGTAATGTAATAAGAGATTATTTTTATATTTGTGATGGTGCAAGAACAATAAACAAGGCGATGAGAGACGGGAGTGAATATAATATATATAATATCAGCAGCGGAGAAGGACGCTCAATAAACCAGATACTGGATAAATTTAGAGGTGTATTAAATCTTGATTTTGAAGTAATTTACAAACAGGCACGCTCTTTTGATGTCCCGGTTAATATTTTAGACAATACTTTAGCTAAAGAACAGCTTAACTGGAAACCGGAGACGGATTTTGATGATGCATTATTAAATACCTGGAGATATATTATTGACGTCGAATAAAGATATTACACTTTCGGTCTTCTTCCCTGCTTACTATGATGAGAAAAACATAGGGAAAGTGGTTGATAAAGCTGTTAAGGTATTGGAAGAGCTTTGTTTAAAAGACTACGAAGTAACAATAATAGAAGACGGCAGTCCTGATAAAACCGATGAAGTTGCTGATGCTCTTGCTGAAAAATATGATAAGGTTAAAGTTATACACCATGAAGTTAACAAAGGGTATGGAGCAACGTTATACGAAGGCTTTATGTCTGCAAAACATAAATTTGTATTTTATACCGATGGTGATAACCAGTTTGACCTTGAAGAACTGAAAAAGCTTGTAGCATTAATACCTTATACAGATATTGTTGTTGGATTCAGGAAGAAAAAACAGTATTCAACATACAGGAAGTTTACAAGCCTTGTTTACAATTTTCTCCTGAGATATATATTTGATGTAGATTATGTTGATATTGACTGTGCATTTAAAGTTATTAAGCGTGACCTGTTTGATAAGATAACAATTAAAACCAAAGATGCTTTTATTGATGCGGAAATAATGATAAAGGCGAATTTTCTAGGCTATACTTCAACCGAAATAGGAGTTAAGCATCTTCCAAGAATTGACGGAATTTCTACTGCTGCAAGGCCGTCAATTATTTTAAAAACAATAAAAGAGATTTACGATTTCAGGAAAGAATACAAGAAGTTAAAAAATGGTAAGTAACCAGGAAAAACCAATAAAAAGCTCGAGTGACCTTAAAGATATCATTCTTGTTTTTTCAATTATTATAATAGTTCTTGTTATTGCTGCATTTTTTGACCTGTTCGAATATCTTAGCGCCGTAGCTTCCAACCCGGAAGGATTTAAGATAGTCGAACTCCTTTTTGTATTTACACTGTTTGGGTTTGCATATGGCTTTTTTACCAGAAGAAGATGGAAAGAATCTAACCTGCAGATAAAAGAGCTTGAGCTTGAATATGAAGAGATAAAAGATAATGCTAACCGCCTTAAAAGTACTGTAGACCTCTCACCCGATGCAATTGTTGTTCACAGAGACAGCCATGTTATGTTTGTAAATAAAGCTGCTTTAACTTTATTCGGAGTACATGCAGAAGAAGAAATAATAGGAAAAGAAATTAAACAGCTTCTTCACTACTCATTTTATGATATTGTTGCAACAAGAATTGAACGGATGACAAAATATATGAAACAGGTTCCGCCGTTAGATATTATTGCCCGCCGGCTCGATAACTCTTATATAGATGTCAGCATAGCTTCAACACCTGTTTATTATCATGCTATACCGCACATTATAACAATATTAAGAGATATCACAGACAGGAAGAAAACAGAAGAAATCAGGTCACGGCTTGCTTCGATTGTATTAAACTCAAATGATGCTATTTACGGCATTAACCTTGATGGTACTATACAAAGCTGGAACCCCGGTGCTGAACGGTTGTACGGTTACAAGGAAAAAGAAATAATAGGATTATCAGCATCAATTTTATCGCCTGACAGAAATCTTAAAGTAGTTGATTATTTCTTCGAGAAGCTTGAAAAAGGCGAGAAGATTGAATCGTATGAAACCAAGCAGATAAAAAAAGATAAAAATATAATTGATGCTTCAATTACAGTATCACTCTTAAAAGAATCATCAGGAATAACAATAGGAGCTTCGGCAATTGCCCGCGATATTACATTCAAGAAACGTGTTGAAGAAGAATTAAGACGTTATGCCGAAGAGCTTGCTTTATCTAATGAAGAACTGTATGTATTTTCATATGCGGCATCACATGACCTGCAGGAACCGCTCAGAACTATTCAGGCATTTATCAATCTGCTGAAAGAAAAGCATAAGAAGAAATTGAACAAAGAAGTTGACGGACTGATTGATTCTGCGGAAGACGGAGTAATCAGGATGCACAGATTAATAACAGACTTCCTTATGTACTCCAGGGTTGGCTCACAAGCTGCTGTGATGGAACCGACAGACTGCAATCTTGCTTTGAAAGATGCCTTGTCTAATCTTGAAGTAACAATTAAAGAAAGCAAAGCTGTTATAAAACACCTAACGCTTCCCAAAGTTCGCGGGAATATGGTTCAATTAACTCAGGTCTTCCAGAACCTTATAAGTAATGCAATAAAATACCAGGGAGAAAAACCAGCACAGATAGAAATTTCTGCCGAGCGGAGAGATTGTGAATGGCTGTTTGCTGTAAAAGATAATGGTATAGGTATTGAGCAATGGTTCTCAGAAAGAATATTTATTGTCTTCCAGAAATTACATGACCACAAGAAATACCCCGGTTCGGGCATTGGTCTTGCTTTATGCAAACGTGTTATCGAAAAACACGGCGGTAAAATATGGTTTGAATCGGAAATAGAGAAAGGAACTACATTCTTTTTCACATTACCGGTTTTAGAAGAGAAGAAGTAGAGAACTCTCTTCACCAAATCTTCCATCCTTTTTCATCTTTTGTATAGTCAACATGGCTTAATTCGGAAAATTTGGTTTCTTTGAACTGCCTTATTGTAATTCTTAACCTGCTGCCATCCACAACAATTACATTATATGCATTTGGTTCATTCCTTGTTCTTTTTGAAATTGCAGTTCCCGCCTGTACTGAAATTATCAATCTTGTTGCCAGCGGGTATTGCGTTCTTACATCACCTGAATATCCATGGTGTAAATGACCTGCAAGCAGCATATCAATTCCGCACGGGTCAATAACTTTAATTGCGAGTGCTGCCTGGTTAAGAAGCGGTGCAAATTTATCCATTGGCGGCGGAAGGAACGGATGATGAGTTACAATTATTTTAAAAATATCTTCTGATACATTACAAAATTTATCCTGAACCAATTTTATCTGCCATTCCGATATTTTTCCTTCTTTCCATTTATATGCTCTTGTAGTATCCAGTCCAAGAACACAAATTTCTTCATCCAGATACATAGGGCACAAATCTTCCGAAATATATTTTTTATACCTCTTTCGTGGTACAAATATTCTTCTTATAATATCAAACAACGGTATATCATGATTTCCGGGAACAACAAGCTGCGGCAGCGGCAGAAGCTTTCTGTATTCAGCAGCTTTTTCGTATTGTTTTACTCTTGCCCTTTGTGTAAAATCTCCGCTAATTACTACAAGTGACGGATTCAGTGAATTTATATCTTCAACCAATGCATCTTCAACCTGCTTAACTTCTTTACCGAAATGAAGGTCTGATATGTGAATTATGATTCTCATACATTATCATCATTTTCTTTTGGAATTATAACTTTTATTGAACCCGGTTGAATGGTATATTTTAAAGGTGGTTCTAAATATTCAACTTCACCGTCTACAGCGACATGTATCCTTTTTTTCCTGCTTTCTATTTCAATTTCATTCACAAGCTTCATTTCAAATATTGTAAATGGAATAAAATAATTCAGAATCAGTTTTGCAACAATTTTAAGTATTCCGAACCTTGTTCTTGTTCTGGCAATATATAAACTCAGAACACATTTTTTTAAACTATCACGTGAGCCGGGAGAAAGGAATTCCATTTTATATTCGTTATTGCCGATAAAAATAAACGGAGAACGTATTACTTCCGATTTTCCGTCTGTATGAATTCTCACAGCATAAATCGGGAATCTTACAAACACGCGAAGGGAAGCATAGAACATTGCTGTCCATTTTCTTAGTTTCAGCCTGCGTTGATGTACTACCCTCTCTTTAACGGCATGCGTATAAATACCAATTGAAGAGTTATTTAGAAATTACTTACCGTTTACAGCAGCAGTATCAATAGGGGTAATTTTTCCGCTGAAAATATTATCTACAGCCTCTTCCAGGACAAGCGGAATGTGTAAATCTTTTGCAAAATGATTAAGAGTGCCTGTGGGAATTACAGCCAGGGGGATATCACTTCCATATAAGCATGAAGCAATAGAGTTGACAGTTCCGTCACCACCTGATGCGGCGATTATATCAAAGCCTGCCTTTTTCACTTTATCAACTTCCTGTTCAACTTTTTTACCTGATATATTTATTAATTCCGGCTTAACATTATACCTGCTAAATACTTGTTTCAGCTCATTTGAAAGTGAATTATTCTCTACATCGGCTCCAGCCAAAACATTTATAAAAACAGCTATCTTCAATTAATAAACAATTAATTTTATTTAATTAACAATCTTAAGTAAAAATTATTTCGTTCCAAATATATATAACCTATAATCTTAATCTTTATTATTTGAGATATTATAATACGTTGGATTGTATTTATAATAAAAGGCAATTAAATTGGGCTATTCAACAAATTAATAAAAGGATGTGAATATGTATTTTAAATATACAGTTATAATAATTACCGCAATTGTTTTAATTTTATTTAAAAGTTTACCAAAAAATGAAGCAGCAACAAATAACGCTTCTCCTGACACTGTGCAATTTAATGTAATTCCTCCCGGAAATGCAGGTACAATAGGAGGTTCTTCATTTCTTGGACCTCTTTCTAATGCACAGAGGACAATACAGTTCCTTATTCACGAAAGCATATTAACAAGTTTAGTCGGAAGGGATATAACAGGAATAACATACCGGCTATTACCTTCTGCCACAATTAGCTGGCCTTCGGCAACCACTGTTTATACTAATTATGACATTTATCTGAGCGGTAGTGTTGCACCTGCAGACAGAAGCTTAACGTTTTCACAAAATATAGTGGGAACACAAAAGCTTGTAAGATTTGGCGGCTTAACATTAGACACCGGTGCATTTCCGGCAGGTGGAAGCCCAACACAATTTGGGAAAAATATCAGCTTCGATTCAACCTATCATTACACCGGAGGGCATTTACTCATTGAAGTCCGTCATACGGTTTCCAATGGAACATCCACCAGTAATGATGCTTTAAGTACTTCATCTTCCGGCTACGGTACATTGTTTAGTTCGTGCTGGACGGGAAATTATACCGGCACTTCCGGCTCACAGGGTAACTTTGTTGTACTCAGGTTATCATCGGATGTATTGGTCGAAGTTGGTAATGAAACGGAAATTCCATATATAAGCAGTTTGAGCCAGAACTATCCAAATCCTTTCAATCCTTCGACAACTATCAAATTTTCATTACCTAAACAATCAATTGTGAAAATGGTAATTTTTGATGTTTTCGGAAAAGAAGTTCAAACACTGGTCAATGGAAATCTTAATGCGGGAAATCATGAAGTGATGTGGGATGCATCAGGTTTTGCAAGCGGTGTTTATTTCTACAAAATTATTACTAATGATTTTGTTGATGTAAAGAAGATGACACTTATTAAATAGTATAAGTAAATAAAATCCTGAGTGTTTGTAGTTTTTTAAAATCACCCTCTTCATTTGGAGAGGGTGATTTTTTATTATTCCACCACCTCATTCCCCAACCCGGATTGATTTCGGATTTCGGATTTGCGTTTTCGGATTTATGATATTTTGTTTTTTAATCCGCAATCGGCAATCCGCAATTGTAAGAGAAGGGTGGGGGAATAATAAAAAAATCCGCTCTGATCGAGCGGATTTATAAGTAAAAAAATAATTTACTTTTTAAATTTTTATCTCGCAGTTGTTAATGTATTTACTTCCATTTCAACCTTTCTCAATTCTTTAAAACATGCGCATTGCATAATATTGCTTTTCTCTTCACATTGTTCCTGCCCTTCGCAATTATAATATTGAACCGCTTTCTTTTTTATCGTTCCGTCTGAGTTCTTTATTGTTTCGACAAAATAAGTTACACTAACATCTTTTTTTAATGTGTCACATTTGATTTTTCTTTTTAATCTTTCCATGGCACTATATTAATAAAAAAATTTAACTATTGTAATTCTCTTTTTAATGCTTCCCTTTCTATTTCAAGCTGTTTTATTCTTTTTTCGACAATATCAAGTTCTTCCGGCATGGAATCTATCTCGATTCTCAGCTTGCTTGCCGCTTCATCAATAAGGTCTATCGCCTTATCAGGAAGGAACCTGTCGGAAATATACCTGTATGATAATGCAGCGGCGGCAACAATTGCTGAATCGGTTATTCTTACACCGTGATGAACTTCATATTTTTCTTTTAATCCTCTTAAGATTGAAATTGTATCTTCCACAGAAGGCTCATCAACAAGCACAGGCTGAAACCTTCTCTCAAGTGCCGCATCTTTTTCTATATGTTTCCTGTATTCATCAAGTGTTGTGGCACCAATGCAGTGAAGCTCCCCTCTTGCAAGTGCAGGTTTTAAAATATTCGCAGCATCAACAGCACCTTCTGCACTGCCTGCTCCAACAAGTGTGTGCAGCTCATCAATAAATAAAATTATTTCGCCTTCGCTGTTCTTTACTTCATTAACAATTGCTTTAATTCTTTCTTCAAACTGTCCCCTGAAGCTTGTACCCGCAATCAGGCTTCCCATATCAAGTGTGATAATGGTTTTTGATTTAAGATTTTCCGGAACCTCGCCCTTTACAATTCTGAATGCAAGCCCTTCTGCAATTGCAGTCTTCCCAACTCCCGGCTCACCAACAAGTACGGGATTATTTTTTGTCCTGCGTGAAAGTACCTGTAATACTCTTCTTATTTCATCTTCCCTGCCGATTACCGGGTCAAGCTTTCCCTGTTTTGCAAGCGAGTTCAAATCCCTGCCGTACTTTTTTAATGCCTGGTATGTTTCTTCAGGATTCTGACCTGTAACACGCTGGCTCCCCCTGATTTCCTTGAGTGCGTTTAATATACCGTCTCTTGTTATGCCCTGCTCACGGAGAAATTTACCTAGCTGTCCGTCTGACTCGGTTATTGCAATTAAAATATGCTCAATACTTACATAGTCATCCCTGAGATGACCTGCTACCTTTGAGCTTTCTTCAAGTACTTTGGATAAATTCTGGGAAAAATATTGATTGCCTGCAGCAGTTGAGACTTTAGGAAGATTATCTATCAGTCCGCCGGTTTTTATTTTCAGAAAATCAGCATCAACGCCTATTTTCCGTATCAATGAAACAGCAATACCTTCATTGCTTTCAATCATTGCAGCAAAAAGGTGTTCCGGCTCAATTTGCTGATTACCGTAATTCGAAGCAATCTCAGTTGATGCCTGGATTGCTTCCTGTGCTTTTATTGTAAACTTATTAAAATTAACTGCCACTTTTCAAATAATTAAAATTATAAACATAATTCTAATTCTTTCAACATAAATCCCGTTCCCTAAAAAATATATGTATTTTTACTACTGCAAAAACCTTACAAACATTATAAACATTATGAACATCAAAATCTCCGTATCATCTACGGGATTGCTTCGTTTCCAAGCTTATTTAGATCTTCCATAATCATAAATCATCAATCTCAATATAAATATAGGGTATAGTTCAAACTCGCAATTAACTTCTTCCTTTTAAACCTTACAAACCTTACAAACCTTACAAACCTTACAAACCTTATAAACCTTATAAACCTTATAAACCTTATAAACCTTATAAACCTTATAAACCTTACAAACCTTACAAACCTTATAAACCTTATGAACTAATTCACACTATTCAAGCTTCTTATAACAGGCTGGACTGAAAGCCCCCTGCTGCCGACTTCCTTCAATAACTCCTCGGCATTAAGCATTTGCCCGTAACTCCATATTTCTTTAAGAAAGCTCCCTGTTGCCCCGTTTATGAACCAATCATTTCCAAAATTATTTGTAAGATGTTCATTCAATGCATGCTGGAACATCCATGCTCTCAGATACCTGGCACAATAAAAATTCGAATCAACCGATGTTAAATATTCTGATGACGGATACTCCACTTTCATTATATCCGATGTTATTTTGCTGTACAGCTCCTTTTTTCCTTTTAATGACATATCCCTGTATAACTGCAATTCATATTGTATCTTTCCTGCATACCTTCTCAGCATCATCAGCTCATTCAGTAAACGCTGATTTAAATATTCCCTGCTGTTCAATCCGATAATTTTCTTAATCCATTGTTCATTGTTCAGAAGGTGGTCAAATGTCATTGCATAACCTTCAGTTACCGAGTTATCACCGTACCACTTAAATTCAAATTCAAGGTCGCTTTGCATATTGCCAAAGTGCTGTGCATGACCGAGCTCATGAAGGAACGCCATATAATCATCTTCCCCGCCCCGCGGATAAATGACAAGATAAATCTCTGACGGAATAACTACCGGACAGCAAAATGCCCGCGGTGATTTCTTATCCCTTATATCAATATCAAAATTTATATTCTTTCCCGCTTCAATATCCAATCCCATTTTACCGATAAACCCTGCGATGGTTGAGAACATTTTTTCTTTTGGGAAATATGAAGTGAACTCATTTGATTTGGATAATATCTGCAGGTCGAACGGCTTTAGCTCTGAGAGCTTCAGATTTAATTTTTCCTTTGCCGCTTTAGTAAGAAGCTCTACGTAAATGCTTTCCGTTTCTTTAACAAGCTCCTGCATATCTTTATCAATTGCAGATAAATTTATACCGGAGAGTTCCTCAAACATATGAAGCTTATCATTATATCCGTTTTTAATAGCATAACCGTTTTCCATGTAATAGATTTGCTCAACAATCGGGTTAAGCTCTGCTTCAATGAACCTGTTGCGTGCCTGCCAGATAGCTTCCCTTTCATTACGGGAGCCTGCATTGTATAGCTTTATAAGTGAGCTGCGGTATGAAACATCCTCGTTATTGTTCAGATGCAATATTCCAGTAGATTCCTTCGATAAGAATTTATTCTGAAGCTTGCTGGAAGTATTTAAGACTATCTCGCCATGAAATGATTCCAGTAAATACCTTAATCTTCTTTTTTCCGTCTTGGAAAAAGAGCTGCGGTATGCTTGTTTAATTGATTCAAGATTTTCAAAAGTAAACAGCGAAGGAAAAGCCGAATACAATGAAGTGAAATTTATGTCATCCTTTAAGCCGGCACCCTGCATGTAATATTCTCTTGAAAGCTGACGGGTGAAACTTTCCAGATCGGTTCTTAATCTATCTAAGTCCATCAGATACTATATAATTATACTAAAATAATAATTAAACAGGTTATTACAAATGAAGAAAAGAGTCAAGAGTTCAAGAGTCGGGAGTTCAAGAGTCGGGAGTTCAAGAGTCGGGAGTTCAAGAGTCGGGAG
>Ga0105092_10001259_pt1 | contig 13502 bp, 12 predicted proteins | sample PPLLak2March2015_FD_87021 | JGI IMG/M metagenome (GOLD analysis project Ga0105092, IMG submission 87021) | Freshwater sediment microbial communities from Prairie Pothole Lake near Jamestown, North Dakota, USA - PPLs Lake P7 Core (1) Depth... | ecosystem: Environmental > Aquatic > Freshwater >... | reverse complement strand
CGGATGTTTATAGTAAAACCGGGGTGGAAAGTAAGGCGCCCCAGCGGGGCGCGATGTTCCGTGCCGTCACGGAACATCGCGCCCCGCTGGGGCGCCCTGACGTCGCTGACTGGACAACTACAAACATCCGCCCCCTACGGGGGCAAAGCCCCTTGTTTGAGCGCTTGTGCCCCTTCAGGGTTGGGCACGAAACCCAATCGCCCACCCAGGGTAGGCCGCAAAACACGCGGCCAACCCTGGGCTTTGCTACGTAACCCCTTCGGGGTAAGAAATGCGTATAAAGGGCAGGGCATCGCCACCGCACTCCGAAAGAGTGAACGCAACTGCTGAGCTTCAGCGGCACTCACAAAGATCAGCTCGGATCGCCGTCAAACACGACTCGCCACCAGTTCAAGCTTCTCAAGCTCCTGGTCCATCTTCCGCTTGTTGGCATCGCCCATCGGGCAAAGCGGAAGGCGGTAGACCTCCTCGATCAACCCAAGGCGGGACACCGCATACTTGACCGGTATGGGGTTCGACTCGATGAAGTTGAGATTCATCAAATCCAGGTAGCGATACTGAAGACGCCGGGCCGCTTGGAGATCTCCTCCCCGCAAGGCTCGAATCATGTCCGACATTTCCCGAGGAATGATGTTGCTGGCAACCGAAATCAGCCCTTCGCCGCCCAGGCAGATAATCGCGAACGCCATTGCATCGTCGCCCGAAAGGACGCGGAATCCGGCTGGGCGAACGTCGAGCAACTCCATGATCTGACCGATATTTCCGCTCGCCTCTTTTACGGCAACGATGTTGGGAACTTGACCGAGACGGGCAATCGTCGGAGGGAGCATGTTGCATCCCGTGCGTCCCGGCACATTGTACAGGACGATCGGAATTCGGACCGCTTCTGCGATGGCGGTGAAGTGCCGAACCAGGCCCTCCTGGGATGGCTTGTTGTAATACGGCGTGACCGAAAGCAGGGCATCCGCACCCTCCGCCTCGGCCAGGCGGGCCAGGTGCTTCACGTGTTCGGTGTTGTTGCTTCCCGCGCCTGCAACGACCGGTACTCTTCCCCCGGCTTCCTGCACACAGGTGCGGATGACTTGTCGATACTCGTCCTCGTCCAGCGTGACACTCTCGCCTGTCGTCCCGCAGGGGACCAGGAAATCGATCCCTGATTCAATCTGCCAGCGGACCAGGCGTTTCAGAGCATCCACATCGACTCGATTGTCCGTCGTGAAGGGAGTGACCAGTGCCGTGCCGCAACCTTGGATTTCAGCCATGATTCTCTCCAAAGATAACCTGCTCGAAAGTGAAGAAACCCTTTTTGCCCTGAATCCATTCAGCCGCGAGCAACGCCCCTCGAGCAAACCCCTCGCGGCTGCGGGCCGTATGCTCTAATGTTAAGGTATCGACCGGCGAATCGAAACCGACCGTGTGCGTCCCCGGGAAAAAACCAGCTCTAACGCTGGATACCGGCACCGGCTGGCGGTAAGACTCTTCCATGATTTTCTTGATCGTAAGAGCTGTCCCGGAGGGAGCGTCCAACTTCTGCACGTGATGCGTCTCGACCACGAACGGGTGAAAGTCCTTGTACTTCGCCAGCACTTTCGACGCCTCGCGGACCAGGTGGAACAGCGTCTGCACGCCGAGACTGAAGTTGCTGGAGTAAAGGCAGGCCCCGCCTCGGGATTGTACTTCCTGGCGCAGCTGCTCGACATGCTGGTACCAGCCTGTGGCACCAACTACGATCGGCAAACCTGCGGCGACCGCGTTCCTGATGTTCGCGGGGACTGACGGCGCGAGCGAGAAGTCGATCAAAACGTCGGTCTGTCCCACCCATTCGCCCGAGAACCCGGCGTCGACCGGGTTGTCGTTGATGTCCATGATCTTCGAGATCGCATGCCCCTGCTCGCGGGTGAGGCGCTCGATCGTCTTTCCCATCTTCCCGTAGCCAATGAGTGCGATGCGCATCGGGGGACTCCTGTAAAGCAGAAGTCAGGAGTCAGGAGTCAGGAGTCAGAATGAATGCAGGCAACCCGCCTGCTTGAGATCACAGTCCCCTTCTGACTTCTGACTCCTGACTTCTGTCTTCTTCTTTTCTATTTGACCAACTCGAAGATCTCGGGGTCTGGCGACTGGAAGAACTCCTGGTGAAGCGCGCGAACCGCCTCTTCCATTCGATTCCCGCCTACAAGGAACGTCACGTTGATGCGTGACGCTCCTTGCGAGATCATCCGCACATTGATGCTGTTGAGAGCGCTGAAAATCCGCCCGGCAACTCCCGGTGTATTCCTGACGTTCTCTCCCACAACGCATATGACCGCCGCATCCCCTTCGACTTCCACGTCTGCGAATTGGCGTAGTTCCGCCAAAATGGCGTCCAATCGGGCAGTAGAGTCGATGGTGAGCGAGACGTTAACCTCGGAAGTCGAAACAACATCCACCACCGTCTGGTGCTTTTCGAAGGCCTCGAAGATTCTTCGCAGGAATCCGTGGGCCAGAAGCATTCGTGTCGAGTAGATGTTGATGATCGTAATGCCTTTCTTACAGGCGATTGACTTGATCGGAGTCTTCGACGGCACGCTGTGCGACGCGATGATCGTTCCCGGTTGGTCAATGGTCGCCGAGTTCAATACCTGTACGGGAATGTTGCGCGTGATGGCCGGAAGAAGCGTGCTGGGGTGAAGCACCTTGGCGCCAAAATAGGCCAACTCGGACGCTTCGGGGAAAGAAATCATCTTGATTTTGTAAACATTGGGGACAATGCGCGGATCCGTGGTCAGAATGCCGGGAACATCAGTCCAGATCTGGATCTCATCGGCCTGTACTGCAGCGCCGATCAGCGAGGCGCTGTGATCGGAACCGCCCCTCCCGATGGTGGTTGTTATGCGGTCCTGAGTAGCGCCTATGAAGCCCTGCAAGACCGGGATCTGGCCAGCTGCGATTAACGGCAGGAGCCGCTCGCGGACGAGCGGGAAGGAGATATCCTGCAGAACGACCGCCTGGGTAAAGCTGTTATCAGTCTTTATCAGCTCCCGAGAGTCAACCAAAACCGCAGGGTATCCCTTTTCGAGGAGAGCCTCCGAGAAGATGAACGTGCTGAGTCTTTCCCCGAAAGAAGCCAAAGCGTCTTTGGTGCGCAGAGAACACTCACCAAGCAGGTACAGGCCCTGGATGATGTTCCCGATCTCTTTAAATGAAGCCGAAATGAAATCCTGAGTCTTGGAGAGCCGTTCTCCGCCTAGCAATTCTCGGGCGACGGCCAGATGGTGTTCCCGCAGCTTATTGCTGATCGCTTCTGCTTCTTCCCGTTGTCCCCGGTAGGCCGAATCCCCTATTTTCAACAGCCCGTTCGTGGCCCCTGCCATGGCAGACAGAACGACGATCGGCTGCCGATCCCTGAACTTCACTACAGCTTCAATAACACGCGTCATGGCGGCCTGATCCTGCACAGAAGTGCCGCCGAATTTCATGACAATCATTTCTTACCTTTTTACCTTGGGTGTAAGACTATTGACCAGTCCGCGCCAACTGTCAAGGATACTTCGGAAGACAAAATACCTCGGCGGAATCGCAGCGCCCGGACGGGCGAAGCACCCAAACGAACAGAGCCGCAAGCGCAGCGTGTTGTGCGGAGCGCGTCGGGTTCGTGGCTGCAATCAGTCTGCCAGCGGTGCAGGCACGAACCCGACGCGCTCCGCACAAAACGCTGCGCTTGCGGCTCTGTTCGTTTGGGTGTTGCCGGGAATGCCCCACGGGCAAGGAACCTGTAGAACGTGTTATCTTTATCCCGATGCCGGCGTCGAGGCGAGCGCGAATGGCGCTGCTAAAGAAAATCTTCTACGACTATCTCGGGGAGAAGAGACTGAAGAAAACCCAGCAACGGGATCTTATCCTCGATATCTTCCTCACCGCGGAACATCACGTGAACGTCGATGACCTGATCCGCCGGGTCCGGGAGATAGACCCCTCGACCGGGTATGCCACCGTTTACCGCACGGTGAACCTCTTCCTCGAGAGCGGAATCGCCCAGGAGGTTCGGCTGAGCGACAGCGTCCGGCGCATCGAGCCGTTTTACGCGGACGAGCATCACGACCACTTGATCTGCATTCGATGCGGAAGCACCACGGAGTTCTTCAGCGGCCAGCTGGAGTCGGCTCAAGTGGCAGCAGCGGCTGACCACGGTTTTCGCCCGCTGCGTCATTCGCTCCGGATTTACGGATTGTGCCGGAAGTGCCAGGAGCAATAGCCGGGAACCGCCCGCACTATCTCACGTTCAACGTGGTGACCTCTCCCGACACCAGTTCGGCAACGCGGATGGCGTGATTATTGGTGTCCGCGATAAACAGCTTTCCATCGGCGTGGCTCAGGCCCCCTGGCTCATAGAAGCACGCCCGGCTGCCGTCTTTGAAACCCGCGGTCCCGGTACCGAACCGGGTCTCGATCGTTACTCCATCCCCGGTCGCCGTCATTGACTTGATCTTGTTATTGTACGAGTCGGCAATAAGAAACTGACCGCCGGCAAAGGCGATGCCGGAAGGATGTTGCAGGCGGGCAGTCTCGGCGCCGCCATCTTCGTCCCCGGAATTGAACGGATCACGGCCTATTAAAGTGCTGACTTGCGGGTAAACCTCGATGGACAGACGGCGGACGGCGCTCGCATCGCTGTCGGTCACATACAGGTATTTTGAGTCCGAGGTGAGTCCTGTCGGCTGAGCAAAACCGGCATGGTGCCAGGGTCCATCGATCCTACCCGGGAACCCGGTTCCTGCATAAGTTCCGATTTCCTGCGTGACCAGATCGAACAACCAGAGCTGGTGCACCCCAGGCATCGTGATGAAGAGACTTCGATGCAGCCGGCAAAGTCCCCAAGGGGAGCTGAGGGGAATCTGGAGCGGCTTTCCCGGTCCCACTGGCCGCGGCTTCAGTTCCTGCTCGCCCGTCCCCGCGACCGTCGATACAATGCGCCTCCCGAGACTGCATCTTCTCAAGAGATGATTCCCGGTGTCCGCCACGAAGAGATGGTCTTCATCGATTGACACGCCGCGCGGCCAACTGAATGCCGCCTGCTCGAACGTGCCGTCCCGGCGCGAAGAAACCCCGCTTCCGATCGTATCGACGCATTTTCCCGAAAAGTCGCAGATCAGAATCCGATGATTGCCGGTGTCCGAGATGAAAACCCGGTGTGACGGGGCATCGACCAAAACCACCGACGGGAAATGGAGAGGGCTTGACCGGCGGCGGGGGCGGGCCGGCCGCACCCCGTCGGCCGATGCTTCCGGCGGACGCTCCTGCAGCAGCCGCTCTACCTGGTGCTCAAGAAACTCCAGACTCTCACGGCCGGAGAAGTACGACGCGACTCGCCCCGACTGGTCAATGAGGACGAAAGTCGGCCAGTCGCGGACGGAGTAGGCCTTCCAAGTCTCGAAGCCGCGATCATTTAGCAGGGGACAGGTCAGATCATACTGCCAGGCGACGTTCTGCAAGTTGCGCTGTTCCCGCTCCGCCGGGAATTTGGGGCAATGAACCCCAATGAGAACAAGGCCGTTGGAATGCTTGTCCTGCAGCTTGTGAAGAGGAGGAAGAAGCGAAAGACACTCAATCGAGGAATAAGTCCAGAAGTAAAGGAGGACGACCCGTCCGGCCAGTTCCGAGAGGAGCAACGGGCGATCGACATTAAGCCAGTTGCTTTCGAGAGCAAACGGAGGGGCCGGCGGCCGGGACGCTGATAAAGGCATTCGCACCCAATTATAATCTGCAAGCTGATTTTGGCCGGAACAGCTGGGGAAACCGTCGGGGCGCCGCCTTTGGGCAAAAAAAAGTCCCAAGTGATATTCGAATCGACTCGAAGCCACAGCCGCACCCAAAGCGTCCATCCAGGTAACTGGTTTCAGCTTCGGGGGTAGATTCAAGATCAAGACCGTGTTTGGCGGGCTCGATTTGATTCTCTCCGGTCGGAATTGCTTGCTGTCGGTCTCGCGACTGGCGGCAAACCATCGACCGAAACTGCATTGCCTGGTGACAGCGTCCGTCTGCTGGATCGTGATTCCTCGGCGAACCTTGGTTTCTATCCGGCGTCAGTTCGAAGCAACCAGCGAACTGGCTCTTCGTCTCCCCTCGCGTCTGGTCGGTTCTGAGCTTGCGCCCGAAAACCGAATCTCACTGCGATCGGGGTCGCTGTCTCAGGGGCTTTCGTGTCTGTCGTCTACCCCTTGGGACAATTCCAAGTATACACAAGGCGGCAGGGGGACCAAGAACAATCGGAGGTTTTTAGTGTGCACCTTCGGGGTGCATTCCGGGGTCGCCGCCCTTCCTTAAGAGCAGGAAACAAATACGATTGGCGGCGCACAACTTTTGCACACTTTTCCCACAACGGCCTTTTTAGACGCTGGCAGCGAAGCGCCACGACGGAAGCGTAACTGGTTCAAAGGCCGATTTGGGCGTTTCGCGTCGCTTGAATTTAAACCTTGGAGGCTGTCGAGGCAGCGGAAGTCATAAGGCCGACGCCAGGACGGCGCAAACTTATTACACCGGACGATTTATTGAATTAAGAGAAATACCCACGGGCTATCTGGAGGATCGAAAATCCGGCCAAGGTTGAGGTCTGACATTGGGTGGCAACAAATCGATCAGAGCCGGCGGGCGCGGCTACCGGGTGACGTCAGTCCTCGAGACTCTTCAGATACTCGATTCGATTTTTCCCGGGGTAGACGCGGGCAATGAACTCCCGTGCGCAGTCCCGGCAAGAGCAGAAGACATCAACGAATTCGCCACTCCGATTGCGTTTGACCTCGGATTTGCCTCGTTCTTCGATCGAGACCGATCCGCATTTCTCGCATTGAAGCCGGCCGGCCTGAACCACAATCTGGTCGGCTCGTCTTCTCGACTGCACAAAGTCCATCCCCGCTTTCCGGACTTCGGTGCGGAAATCAGGCCCGGTGACCTGGACGATCTCGGCCATCTCCATAATTCGGGAGAGCAGACGAGGTCCAATCCTTTCCGCAAGGGCTTGCTCGGTGGTTTCCCCTGGTTTCGCTCCCGGCGCACGAAGTGACCAGTTGGTTGTGAAGATTGTCTGTTTCTGGAAGGTGTATCGGTGGTTGAGCAGTGTTCGGATCGTCTCCATGGCCCACTCGGTGGGCCTTCCAGTGCCCAGATCATCCCAGACGAGCAGATCCACTTTCATCAAGGGCAGCAGAACTTCCCTCTCGGTTTCCGCCGAATCAGGGCCGTATGAGTACTGAAGACGGCGCAAGAACTCGGTTTCGTCGATAAATTTGCCGGCCACGTTCTTTTCCAGGATTAATTTCTTGAGAATCGCCACGGAGAGGTGGGTCTTTCCGACTCCCGGCTTGCCGACAAAAAGAAGGCCCCGGGGAACGTCAGGGAAAGCTTCCACGTACTCGGCTGCCCTTTTGAGTGCTTCCATTTGACTTCGGTCTTGGGCAGAGTAGGCCTCAAGGCCGCGTTCAAAGTATCTCGGCGGGATTCCTGCATCCTTCAAAAGCCGGTTGGTAGTGCGCGTTTTACGGCAGTCGGGACACGGCACCGCAGTCTCGACTTGTTCGCTCCGGCTGACAATCCAGCCGGTATCCCGACAGGACGAGCAGGTATAAACGGCGGGGGCCTTCATGGTTTTCCTCTCCACATCTCCTCGGTGCCGCCCGCTTTCATGTTTTCGAACCGGGCCAGCACGAAAAGAAGGTCAGAAAGACGATTCAGGTAGATGAGCAGCTCCGAATTGATCTTGGGGTCGGACTTCATCGCCGCGACGAGAAGGCGTTCCGCTCGTCGGCACACCGTCCGAGCCAGATGCAATTGAGCCGCGCCAGGCGAACCGCCGGGCAAGATGAAGTTCCGGAGCTCCGGCAAGTCCTCCTCGTACTCATCGATCCAGTTCTCGAGTCTCTCCCAATCCGACTGCTGGATACGAATACGGTTATCGGGAGACACGTTGGCCAGATCAGCACCGACGAGGAACAAGTCATTCTGAAGAGCTGTGACCGTTTTCCTCACCCTTGAAGAAACCAGGAACAGGACAGCGACGCCCAGGACCGAGTTGGTTTCGTCGACAGTCCCATACGCTTCGATCCGCGGCGAGTCTTTATCGACCTGGCTTTCGCCTAACAGGCCGGTTTTTCCTTTGTCTCCTCTGCGGGTGTAAATCTTCATAGGAGTCGGCTCACGATAGCACGAACGCGCCGAGAAACAGAGCCGCAAGCGCAGCGTTTTTTGCTGCACAACAGATCGTGATAACGGTACGGGCAGGCAGGATGCCTGCGCTCCCAGGCGCTAGAGCCGCAGGCGCTCAAACAGTACCGCAGGGTCGAGCCGGATGCCGACGAGGAAATCGCCGAACTCGGCATACCGGGCGCTGACTTCGTCAAAGCGCATGTCGTAGACGACTTTCTTCAAATAGAAGGGATCGTCGGCGAAGAGAGTCACGCCCCATTCCCACTCGTCGAGCCCTACGCCGCCGGTTACCAACTGCTTCACCTTGCCGGCGAACTTTCGGCCGGTGATCAGATGGCCGCTCATCAGCTGCTTCCGGGTATCGAAGTCGAGGGAGTACCAGTTGTACTCCCCGGTTCGCGTCTTGTTCATCGGGTAAAAGCACATCACTTTGTGCTCGGGAAGCTGCGGGTACAGCCTCTCGTTGACGTAGAACCGCATCCTCTCCCGGTAGGCTTCCATTTTCTTCTGGTACTCAGGGCTTTCCGGTGTCAGTCCCTCCTTTTCGCGCAGCGTCCGGTCATAGTCTTTCTCCTGTGTCATGTACTCGGAAACTTCCGACAAGGAGAAAAACGAGTAGACAGGCCGGACCGTGCCGGGCACAAAGCACCGAAGGACGGCATTTTCCACTTCGTTGAGATGGTTGAGCTCGGGATCGACGAACATGATCCCGAAGTCGGCCTTATGTCCAAGGATTGCGTAGCAGTTTGCCTGGCAGTTTTCGCCAAGCCTGAAGTTCTGGAGCAAATCCTCGAGATTCGTCGTGCATTCCAGCTGCTGGGAGCTGGGCAAATCAGCCCAGAGGCGACGATCAATTTGATAGTACACATGAAGGATGAACCATCCTTCTTCCGCGCGAATCGGTTCCATGACCTTCCAATATAGACAATCCCAGAAACGGAGGTAAAGGTCGGGGCGGAGGCAACGAGAGTGGGAACACCACCTGATGAGTCAACCGCTTCAATGACTTGACGGTGAATTGACCAAGCCCGTGTGCTATTCTCCAACGATCAGGAGGAGAATGACCTATGACACGACCTGTAACCCTCTTTACTGGACAATGGGCAGATCTCGGCTTCGAAACCATATGCGCAAAGGCCAAGCAGTTCGGCTATGACGGTGTTGAATTGGCCTGCTGGGGCGACCACTTCGACGTAACCAAGGCGGTTGAAGATGCTGGATATTGCCAAGGGCGTTGGGACGTCCTGAACAAGTACGGCTTGAAGTGCTTTGCAATCAGCAATCATCTGGTGGGCCAGGCGGTCTGCGACAATATTGACAACCGACACAAGTCGATTATTCCGCCTCACGTCTGGGGAGACGGGAACCCGGAAGGAGTCAAGCAGCGCGCCGCCGAGGAGATGAAGAGAACGGCCCGCGCAGCAGCGCGGTTCGGCGTCAAAATCGTGAACGGCTTCACGGGCAGCAGCATCTGGCCTCTGCTTTATTCGTTCCCTCCGGTCGACCCAAAAGCGATCGCGGCCGGTTTTCAGGACTTTGCCGACCGGTGGACCCCGATCATGGACGTGTTTGCCGAGTCCGGCGTGCGCTTCGGCTTGGAAGTGCATCCGACTGAAATTGCCTTCGACATCTCCAGCGCTGGACGAGCACTTGACGCCATAAAGGGCCACAAATCATTCGGGTTTAATTTCGACCCGAGCCATTTCGGCTACCAGGGAGTGGATTACATCGCCTTTATCCGGAAGTTCGGAGACCGGATCGTCCATTGCCATATGAAGGATGTCTGGTGGTCCGACGTCCCCACCCGCGCCGGTGTATTCGGCGGACACCTGGATTTCGGGCACGCCGACCGCTTCTGGGATTTCCGCTCGCTTGGGCGCGGGAAGATCAAATTCGAGGAAGTGATTCGGGCGTTGAATGCCGTCGGCTACGAAGGCCCTCTCTCCGTGGAGTGGGAAGACGCCAAGATGGATCGTGAGCACGGCGCCGCCGAAGCAGCCGGATTTGTGAAGCGCCTCGACTTCAAGCCTTCCGCCGTCGCCTTCGACGCGGCATTTGCGCGGGAGTAAAAAAAGCAGGGGCAAAGGGGCAAAGGGAAGACGTCTCCCACAGTCTGCTTTCCCTTTGCCCCTTTGCCCCTCTGCCCCTCTGCCCCTGTCTTCTCACCCCTCCATCAATTGCACCCAAACCTGCCTGGTGCGCGGACCGTCAAACTCACAGAAGAACACGCCCTGCCAGGTGCCCAACTGCAGCCGGCCATCCCTCACCGGAATGAGAAGCGAGGGTCCTACAACGCTGGAAAGGAAATGCGCCGGGGAGTTTCCCTCGACGTGGGCGAACGGAACGGTCGGGACCAGTTTTTCGAAGGCCCGTTCAAGATCCAACCGGACGTCGGGATCCGCGTGCTCATTGATGATGAGCCCGGCTGTGGTGTGGGGGCAGAAAACCAGGCACATTCCTTGTTTGAGGTTGGCCGCTGCCGCGACTCGGTCGATTTCCCTGGTGATCTCTTTGAGCTCGATGTGACGGCTGGTGTTCACGTGGATTTGCTGTTTCATCTGACCCCCATCATAGGCGATCTCCAACAGCAGCGCCACTTAGGCCAAGCGGCCGCCTCACTTGATCTCGAGCACATTGAAGTCCTCCACTGGCAGGAATAGAATCCGATCAGGTAAATCAATCAACACCATGCCCGGCCGAGCGCCTGGAGCGTCGGTTGGGCGTCATACAGCAGCGAAGGAGGGTTATGGAAAACAACCAGGAAAAAACCCGAATTCAGCCAAAGATCTTCATCCTTTTCGTAATCATCGGGCTGCTCCCAATGGCTGTCGCCTCGGTGATTCTCCTCTCCGGAGCTCGCGCGACGTATCAGGACGTGATCGGTGGGCACTTGAGCGTGGTAGCCGAAAACGCTCAAATGGATCTAAACAGCTACTTCCACCGGGCCAGCGACGAGTTGAAGAGCCTGACGCTGACGCCCGATATTCGGGCTCTCGTGTATCAGTCGAACCAAAAGGGACCCGAGCCGAACCTCGACAAGAACCGAGCCGAGTGGAATGACAGCAAGGTGCAGGGAACCGACTTCATTAAGTCGATCCTTGAGAACGAACCGGCTCGTTTCCTCCGCGAATACACGCTGGACACTGATTTTCGCGAGTTGCTGGTGACGGACGCTTACGGTCGGACCGTGGCTGCAACCCACCGCAACCACGACTACTACCTTTCGGACAGACGCTGGTGGAGATACGCCTTCCGGGAAGGCGCCGGAGGACGGTATATCGGAGACATGACCTTCGACGATAAAACCGGTATGTACGCGATGGAGTTTGCCGTCCCGATCGTGGACCGGACCAGCCAAAGGGCTATCGGCGTAGTGCGCGGCGTGCTGGATAGCGAGGAGATTCTGAATCTCGTCAAATCCATCAAGGTCGGAGAACGAGGCTATGCGATGCTGCTCAGAGGCGACTCGGTCATCCTCGTCAGCCCGAGCGCGACCTTCAAGGATCTGAGCCGTTTCAAGTATTTCAACGCGATGCGAACAGCCATTGAAAACGGGAATCGCTCCCTGCTGGTCGACGAGGGCGACGACCGCTTCTTCCTCGGCTTTCCACCGTTCAAGATGAAAGACAGCCTGCCCGAGCTTGACTGGTACCTGGCGATTTCCCAGCCTCGAAAGGAAGCTCTGTCGCTCTTCAGCAACATCAACACGAAGTTCCTCTACATCATCCTGTTTACGGTCGTCGTGGTAGGTGTTATGTCGGTCTTCTTCTCGTGGATACTGGTCAAACCTATTATCGAGACCGACCCGCATTTGGAGAGGCTGTAGAAAATCAGGAGTCGGGTCAGGCAGCGGAGTTTGAACGCGTTACAGGTTACAGAGCCGCGCAGGAGTGGAGGGGTGCGGAGCGTCTTGGGCGGAGCAGCCTGGAGCGAAGTAAGCGGGCAACCCATCGAACCCCAAGGCGCGATGGGTTGCCCGCTTACTTCGCTCCAGGCTGCTCCGCCCAAGACGCTCCGCACCCCTCCACTCCGTGCGCGGCTCTGTAACGCGTTCAAAACTCCGCTGCCTGCTCTCAGACGGTCAGCAACTCGCGATTCCGGTCCAGCCATCCGGGCAGCCATTCGCGAAACTGGATGATCTGTTGTTTGCGGACGGGAGCCAGCGGCAGCGGCAAAGCCCCTGTAGGAATTCCCCGGACTCCGAGCCCCACCCGGATGCCCCACGGGAACGGCAGCTTGGAAATCTCCCCTATCAACTCGTCCAGAATCGTCTGGCATTGCTTTGCTGCGGTCCGTTCTCCGTTACGGAACTCCTTATAGAGTTTGACGAGGAGCTCCGGGCACAGGCAGGCGATACCGGAGACTGCCCCATCCCATCCGGCAGCCAGGCCCGAATAGAGGAGACGATCGTCGCCCACGAGCAGGCTGAAATCACTCTGCTCCTTCGCCATCGCCAATCGCGCCTGGTACCGCGTGACCCCACTGCTGTCTTTTAGCCCGATCACGTTTTGAGCCGTCAGGAGCAGCCGCTGAATAGTGTCAACTTCGAGAGGGTTTGTGAAACCGGGCAGATCGTAGATCAGGCAAGGGAGAGGAACAGAACTGAAGACTTTCCGGAAAAACGTCTCCAGATCCCGCTCTTCATAGTGAAAAAAGTAGGGAGCGGGGACCAAGAGCGCGGTACAGCCCATATCTGCGGAATGGCGGGCTAGATCGAGAACCCGGTGGAGCGTTGAAGCGCCGATGGCCGACAGAACCGGGACCCGGCCGGCGGCTCTTTTCGCCGCCGTCGTAATGATCCGCTTCCTGTCGGGCAGATCAAAATGAACGAATTCCGAGGTTGCGCCGCCCAGGCAAATACCGCCCACGCCGCGGGTAATCACAAAATCGACCAACTCCTCGAGGATTTCTGGTGAGATCGCGCCTTCCTCGTCAATCGGCGTTACCAGTGCTGCAAAGATGCCAGAGAGTTTCAGAGTCATAGAGTCTCAGTCTAATCTACGCCTGATTAGAGGTAAGTCAATAGGGTTCAAGGGTTCAGGGTTCCAGGGTTCTGAGTTCTGAGTTCTGAGTTCTAAGTTCTGAGTTCTGAGTTCTGAGTTCTGAGTTTTAAGTTCTGGGGTCTGAGGGCGTGGGCCTCAGAACTCCGAACTCCGAACTCCGAACTCGAACTTAGAACTCAGAACTTAGAACTCAGAACTCAGAACTCAGAACTCAGAACCCTGAACCGTGAACCCTGAACCCTTTAACCTACTGCTTGGTCTATAATGTCTCGCGGAGGGACCAACCATGAGACGGATCCTCGTCGTTGTTCTGTTCACCACGCT